>Ga0210087_1000101_pt1 | contig 12545 bp, 10 predicted proteins | sample MayberryNW_Catta_4_FD_184878 | JGI IMG/M metagenome (GOLD analysis project Ga0210087, IMG submission 184878) | Wetland microbial communities from San Francisco Bay, California, USA, that impact long-term carbon sequestration -... | ecosystem: Environmental > Aquatic > Marine > Wetlands ... | reverse complement strand
TCGCATAGGATATTACACCGCTGTTGGTATATAAATTACACCGCCAGTGGGCACGAAACCGCCGCAGCCTCCGGATGGCTGCCTATTTTACGCTTCTCGCGCGAAAATTGCCAAGCAATTTTGGCCCGACAATTTCTCCTCCAAAAGGCCTCTAAATTATCGAAATTTCAGCCCCCAGCCCGGTACCCACGTGTCGAGAGCGCACCACCGTGCAACGACAAACGCGCTCTTGCCGTTTGTTCGGGAATCTCCCCGCATTTGCCGTGAAGCTGCGCCACCCGGAACTTACTATCGGCCCGACGACGGAGTGTAAGTGGGTAATGGCCTTGGAAGGGGCGGATCAAGACCAACTATTGCTTTGCCTTCAGATTCCGATCGTTTTCCTGAAGGAACTTCTTGATTTCCTCGGCATGGCTAAGCAACCGTGCCCACTGCTCTTTGTAGAGCGTTACGGGGAATCTTCCCAGTCCATAGACCGAAAGACCTCCTTTTTCACTGATCTTCATACGCAGTTCGCCAGGCTTGCGCTGATCGATCTGATCTTTTAATGCTCTGTTTTCAGCCTCCAAGCGCGCCAACTTCTGCTCCGCTGTTTCTTCGGTCATGATTCCTCCGAAATTCGAGTCAACAAGCATCGCGCTTAGCGATACCCACTGCATTCGACGATATTTCATTTTGTGGTGGAATTACAGCAGTTGGCATGGAGTTGGCGAAATTCAGCCGGCCCAGCGATCGCCTTTATACCGAAGGCTGTCACTCACTTGATCGTCCCTACAAAGTCAGACTATAAGATTGGAGTACCCTGGGCAGAACAAATTATCACTAAATAGGAATTAGGAGGTCTGGAGATGTCGCTCAACAGCCGAATCATTGACGGCGACGGTCATATCATGGAAGACAACGCGGGTATCATTGCTCATATGCAAGGTGCTTACCGCGATATCGCATCGCGCAAGGGAGTTTGCTTTCCGCCGCTGGATCACCTGCACTCCGCACGGGCCGTTGAGACACCACCCCAACGGGATCAACGCCCTCCGGTAGGACCTGGCGGCTGGCTGGAATTTCTCGACGACGTAGGGATCGAATGGACGGTAATGTATCCGACTCTTGCTCTCTCCTACGGCAAGATCGTCAGCCGCGATTACGCGGTGGCGGTCTGCAAAGCATACAATGATTGGATGGCCGAGACGTACACAAAATTCAATCCACGCTTCAAAGGCATGGCGATAATTCCCATGCAGGACCCCGAAGAAGCGGCCAAGGAACTCCGCCGCACGGTCACCGAGCTTGGAATGCTCGGCGCGATGATGCCTTCCAACGGGCTTGCTCAGCCTTTGGGCGCAAAACAGTTCTGGCCTATCTATGAAGAGGCCAACCGGCTCGGTTGCTGTCTGGCGGTACACGGCGGCGCCCACGATCGATTCGGCATGGACCACATGAACATGTACGTGCCGGTGCACGCCCTTGGCCATCCGTGGGGGTTGACAATTAACTGCGCCGATATTCTCTACAACGGCATCTTCGAGCGCTTTCCGCGCGTGCGCATCGCCTTTCTCGAGGGCGGCGTCGCCTGGTTGCTGCTGCTCCTCGAACGGCTCCATGCTTCCCATGAAACTCACTTCCAGTACATCCCTGAAGGCGAGTTCGGCGTGCGGGAAGACCAGGATCCGGCGAAGCAGATGAAGCAGCTAATCAAAGACGGGCGCCTCTATCTCGGCGTCGAAACCGAAGAATTGACGATGCCATTTGCGATCAAGACCGTCGGCAATAAACCGTTTCTCTACTCGTCGGACTTTCCCCACGAAGTCACCCACGAAAGCTGCAAGCACGACATCGGCGAGCTTCTGGAGAGCGACGAGATTACCGAGGATGATAAGGCGGCCCTGCTGTGGCGCAACGCCGAGACGTTTTACAAGCTGCCGCTCTGACAAACGGCGGAGTTCAAATCGTTCAAGCCGTCAACTCGATAGCCGTCAATTGTAGAGGACTTTATGGAAACTTGCCGCGCCGCCGTCATCACCGAGCACAACAAACCGCTGACGATCCAGCAAGTACCGATCCCAAAGCTCGATCCCGGATCCCTGCTGGTTAAAATCACTGCCTCGACACTCTGCGGTACCGACGTGCACCGCTGGCACGGACCGCTGGGCGACGGTGACACCTTGCCGATCATTACCGGCCACGAGCCGTGCGGGCACGTCGAAGACATCGCCGGCGAGCGCACCGACATTCTCGGCAGACCGGTCAAACGCGGCGACCGGATCGTATGGAGCTATGTCGCCTGTGGCTCTTGCTACTACTGCGCCGTCGCGTTGCAGCCTTGTATCTGTCCCGGACGCGCCTCCTGGGGACACAATCGTAGTGATCAGCATCCTTATTTACTCGGTAGCTGCGCCGAATATATGTACGTGCCCAAAGAGTGTCTCATCATCAAAGTTCCGGATGAGGTGACCTCCGCGTCGGCGGCTGCTTCGGCGTGCGCCTATCGGACCGTCATGCACGGATTTGACCGCCTGGGCGCGATCAAAAGTCACGAAACGGTTGTGATCCAGGGCAGCGGTCCCCTCGGTAATTTTGCCACGGCGGTGGCCAAAGATCACGGCGCCAAGAAGGCGCTGGTCATCGGCGCGCCGGCAAACCGCCTGGAAGTGACAAAACGGATGGGGGCCGACGCAGTGCTCAACCTCGAAGAAGTGACGGATGAAAAAGACCGGCGCAGCTGGGTGCGCGATCATACCGACGGGCGCGGCGCCGACGTGGTCATTCAGGTCGCCAATAACATGGCGGTACCGGAGGGCCTCACCTTGCTGCGCGGCGGCGGTCGCTATTTGAACATCGGCGCCGGCGGCAAAGCCAACATTGCCGTGGAAAAGATTCCGCAGGAAATGCTTTTCATCACAGTGCGCTCCGCCGAGCCGCGCCATTGGCTCCAAGCCATCGACTTTCTCGCCACACGGCGAGATACTTTTCCATTCGAGCAAATGATCAGCAAGAGCTACACGCTGGACCAAATCAACGAAGCAATGTCGGCGATGGCAAGTTACTCGGTGGTCAAGGCGGTGATCAATCTAAGCTGACTCACGATCGAGTTCCGCGAGACACGTGGCCATGACCGCAGGGTCTCTCCTGCCAACAACCGGAGGGTTCGATGAATTATCAACTGGAGCACGTCGCTATTTATACAAAGGATATCGGCGAATCGATCAAGTTCTACGAAAAATTCTTTGGCGGGCACCCCACGCCGATCAGAAAGGGCAGCGCCGGCTACGGCTTCTGTTTCGTCAGGATCGCGGGTGCGCCCTCGATACAATTGATGGAGTCCGGCGGTGAGACCGGCGTGCACCATTACGGTTACGTTACCGACGATATCGATCAGGCGGCCAAAGATTTTAAAGAAAAAGGCGCCGAGATCCTGCGCGAGAATCGCGACGAGTCGGGAAGACTGACCACCATCTTCGTCAAAGATCCGAACGGATTGGAGCTGGAAATCCGCTCGCCTCGTTAGCCAGCCCCACGAATCCGTCCGACGGCATCACCGGCGGCTGGGCTCCCCGAAGGCCATCATCCTGCGCGAGCGCAGCCCTTGCTACCATCTTCGTAATCAGAGACCGCGCTGGCGATTTGAACGAACTTGAACGCTTTGAACCGCTTGAACCCGGTCGTTTAATCGAGCTGCGCCCAATCGCCGAATTCTTCCAGACCCAGCTTCTTCAAAGTGTCAACGTAAGGCCGGCCGGTTTTTTCATGCCTGCCGGAGCGCCTATAGTATTCGCGCACCATCTCGGGCAACCACTTCGCGATCGTGAAGCCTTTGTACTTTCCGTCCGGCACCGGATCGAGAAAACGCTGCCCCACGTGCTGCCAATCGTGATCCGCCACCCATCCCCGTTGCGTCGCAAAGATGCTCTGCAAGATCGCGCTGCGATAGCCGGCCTCCAGGGCCTCGTCCATCGTGAAATTCCAGCCGGTGGTCGCATTGAACGAATCCACCACGCTGTTTAGCCCGTCCGGCTTCAAATGCATTTGCGCAAACCAACAGCCGCCCATCAGGCCGACGAATTGCCGGTATTGCTCGGCAATGACATTCGACTGTGGCCAGCCTTTCGGATCGTCGCGGTCCAGCGGCCCCCATTTTTCCCTGTACTTGAGATCCGGCGGCGGATTGGCCGCGCCGCCGCCCTGCGGTTTCATGCCGCCGCTGGCGACGACCTCGCGCAGCATATTGCTAAAATGGGGCCGCCAATCGTGCATGGCGGGGACACCGCGCTTGGTGTGCACGACCCATTGAATCGCGTCGCCGCCGATCGCCTCGGCGACTTCCAGCGGCCCATCGGCGATCAAGTTGCCCCACTTGCCTTCGCGGCGCGCCGTCATCTCCAATAATTTGTCGATCGCTTCGACATTGCCCCATTCGAGACGCAATCCGTCGCAATCCGCTTCGGTCACCAACCCTTTTTCATATGCCTCGAACAGGACTCCTGCCCCGAAAGAAAAGTGGCCGCACTCGATGCCAAGATCGTTGATCCTTTCGGCGAGATACAGCGTCGCGTTGCCTTTGACGCCAAGGTTCCAAAACGTGTCGAGCCACTCGGCGCCGGCGTTGAAGTGCCCGACCTTGCCCTTAAACTCGCCCTCGCCGATCTCCACGTCCCAGGGACACAGGCGCGCGCACTGGAAACAGGGCCGCTGAGTTATTCGGTTCTGATCGAAACCGCGGTTGTGGTCGCCGATCAAGCTGCTCTGCATGTTGTTGTTGGGCAGGGCTTCGAGATGGCGCGCATGACCGACCGTGTAACGATCGGCCACGGAATATTGCTGCAGCGTTTTACGCCACCTCAGTCCGGCGTCGATCAACGCCGCCTTGTCGTGAATCGGTGGACGCTTGGTGCCATGCACCACGATCGCTTTGAGCTTCTTCGAGCCGAAGATTGCGCCGCCGCTATGCGATGCCGAATGATTGTAGTCGTTGCACAACATCGCCGCATGGACTAAATGCTCACCCGCAGGACCGATGCCCATCACTTTCGCGTCCTTGATGCCGACTTCGGCGCGCAAAAAATCCTCGGTATCGCGCGCGCCCTTGCCCCAAAACTTTCCCGCGTCGCGCAACTGCGGCTTGCCGTCGTTGATAAACAAATACGTTGGTTTGCTCGCCGCGCCTTCGAGAATGACGCCGTCGTAACCCGCCTGCTTGAGGTAAGCCGCCCAGTGGCCGCTCGCCGCCCCTCGTCCGAGCGAGTAATTGGTCATGGGGCTGAGAAAAACCGCGCACACTTTCGTGCCGCCGGGCGTCAAGCCCGTGCCGGTGAGCGGTCCGGTCATCATCACCATTTTACTGTCTGGATCGTACGGCCTGACGTTCAGCGGCAACTCGCGCATGAGTATATACAGCGCCAACGCTTGCCCACCGATGAATTTTTTTAGCGCTGGCTCTTCCGGCAGATTTTCATCCTTCATCGATCCGCTGGTGAGATCCACGCGCAGGATCTTGCCCATGTAGCCGCCGGGCAAGCGGGTCGAGCGATGCGCGGGAAATAGGTCAGATGAAGTAGCCATAAAGTCCCTCAATGGAGAGAACCGCAGTATTGGAGCGATCGAGTACTGGAGTACTGCGTTTTTCCGGCCTCCATCAATGCATTACTCCAACATTTCATCATTCCATTCTTCACATCCTGAACGCCTCTTTCACGAACAAGCTTTCCGACGGAATTTCCTTTTTTACCAGACCTTGCTCCATCTGATAGCGGTTGAGCGCCTGAATGCTTTTTTTGTCCGAATCGGTCAGTACGCAATCGTAGGGATCATATCCCAATAAGTCGCGTTCCTTGGCATAGCCTTCGGCGTCCTTCGGCGTGAAATATTTGGGCGCGAGCTTGTTTGCTTCGCGGAACGCTTCGATCAGTTTTGCGGCTATATCGGGATATCGTTCCGCCGTCTCTTCCTTCATCGCCATAATGTGAATGATCGGATAGATCTGCGTGCGCCTCACGTAACGGATAATTTCGTCCGTGTCCTCGAAAAGCGGTTTGACTCCCGGAAACTTGCCCATGACCGCGGGCAGAGATCCGCCGCCGAACAACGCGGGATATCCGGAGTCGCCGGCAACCAGCGCCGCGGCGAGCTTGCCTTCGCTTAACAGCCGCGAGAGGGCCGCCTTTTCCTGCCCAAAAGGCGGCGGCGGATCGAGCCGCTCGAGCTTCACCGGCAACTCATTGCCGATGTAAACCTCTTTTCCTGAAACGAACCAGGCCACGTCGGTGGTTTTGATGTCGTATTCATCCAAAAGAAAACCGCGCGCCCAGGAGACCGCCGTCGCACCGTAGCGAAAACAGCCGATCTGTCTGCCCTTGAGCTCGCTGGGATGGTGGAGTTTGCCTTCGCAGTAGAAGATATTTCTCTGTCGCGGGCCGCGCTGGAAGAACACCGGTAAAGCGCGAAATCGTTGTCCTTTTTCCTTGATGCGCATGAGCGTCGCGGTTGACATTTCGGCCAGATCGAATTCCCCCCGAACGAAGCGGTAGTGCATCTCGCCCGGCGTGTATTTGTCGCCGACGTATTGGAGATCATAGCCGTCGATCTGAACAGAACCGTCGATCAAGGCTTTGTTGCGCGGGTTGGGATTGGTGCTGAATGTTATTTTGGGTTTAACTGCCATACGCAACCGCGTAATTGTTCCAAGTCTTTCTGGGATCCTGTAGGAGCGGGTTTGAAACCTGATAATCATCTAGCCGGATTCTCCGGTAGGCCGTAAGTTTGAGCGATCAAACTTTTTGGGTCGAAGGAGGATACGGAGATGAAATTGTACGGCGCGATCGATCTGCATTCGAACAACAATATGACGGTTGTCACCGATGAGCAAGATCGAGTGGTGTATGAGAAGCGGCTGGCGAACGATCTGGAGCTGATCGTACAGCAATTGGCAGGCTACCGTGACGGTCTGCAAGGCATCGTCGTGGAGTCCACATACAACTGGTATTGGCTGGTGGACGGATTGATGGAGGAGGGCCATAAAGTGCATTTGGCCAACACGTCGGCCATCCAGCAGTACGAAGGACTGAAGTACACCGACGATGAATATGATGCGCGCTGGCTGGCGCACCTGTTACGTCTGGGAGTTTTACCCCAAGGACACATTTATCCCAGACAACATCGTCCCGTACGCGATCTGTTGCGCAAGCGGGGGCAGATGGTGCGGCAGAGGACCATGAATTTATTGAGTATTCAGAATTTGTTTAGCCGAAACACCGGCAGCTCGATGAGCGCCAATGGCGTTAAAAGGCTCAATAGCCAGCAGGTTGAGAGTCTTTTTCCCGAAACGGATCTGGCCTTAGCGATCCAGGCCAACTTAGCCATGCTTGGGTGTGCCGATGAGCAGATCGAGCGATTAGAGAAGACCGTCATCGAGCGAGTGAAACTCAAACCTGAGTTCAAGCTGCTAAAAACGGTTCCCGGCATCGGGGACATTTTAGCTCTGACGATTATGTTGGAGACGGGCGACATCACGAGATTTCCCAGTGTTGGGGACTATGCCTCATACTGCCGGTGTGTCGGCAGCAAAAAGATCAGCAATGGCAAGAAAAAAGGTAGCGGCAATACCAAGAACGGCAACAAGTATTTGGGTTGGGCCTATGTAGAGGCGGCCAACTTCGCCATTCGGTTTAACGCCACGATCAAGAGCTTTCACCAGCGCAAGAAATCCAAGACCAAAAACGTGGTGGCGCTCAAGGCCGTGGCCCACAAGCTGTGCCGGGCTTGTTATTACATCATCAGAGATCAGGTTGCGTTCGATATCAGTAAGGCTTTTGCCTGACAGAGAACGCTAAGGGTTGGGATGGGGCAGTGAGCTCGCGTAGGGGCTGGTTAAAAACCACACAAATCCGATTAGCGGCTGCCCCGTCCCGCAGACCATAGACAACTCGGCGGTGATTTGATCAGATGGTACGCCCACGCCGTGAGCCACATTAGGGGTGGACGCCCGCAAGGGTGAGCCAATGGATCTGTGTGATCCGATTAACCTTGGACACGGCGTGGTACCGACAGTTTTCTGGGGCAACAAGTTTGCCAGGGGCGGGATGAAATTCTCTAATTGAGAAATCTCCCAAGGCCTTGATCCTGATGGGTGCCTGGTGCGGACCTTAACAATCCGCAACCAACCGAATGAAAACAGGGGCGCGTCAACCCATGGATCGAACGTCAGCGAGTTGATGGAGAGGAGAAGAAAAGAAAATTCTTCTCAGTGTGAACGTCTGTGCCTACTTGACATTCCGGCTAATGGGTGCCCCTACAAAGGTTTGAGACTAGCTCATTAACCGCCCGCCGGAGACATTGAGCGATTCGCCGGTGGTGTGCGAAGAGTCGCTCGATGCAAGAAAAAGCGCCGCCTTTGCCACCTCTTCGTGCTTGGCGTACTTGCGCAGCGGGGTAAGTTCCAGGACTTGTTTCTCCAACTGCGAAAATTCCATTCCTAATCCTTTAGCTCTTTCGGCGTACATCTCTCGAAGGTCCGGTTCGTCCATGCCGCCCGGGCAGATTACATTGGCGCGAATTCCGTAAGGGCCGGCTTCTTTGGCGATCGTTTGCGTCAGTCCTATGAGGCCCCATTTGGCCGCGCACAGCGAACCGCGCAGCGCCATGCCTTCTCTACCAGCGGTGCCTGCGATGCTCACAATGCTGCCGCTTTTCTGCTCCATCATCTGCTTCAAAACCGTGCGACAACAGAGAAACACGAGCTTTAAGTTATACAAAAGCACGTCGTCCCATTGCTGGTCACTGATCTCCGTCACAGGCACTAACGGGCCGCGGAAGCCGGCGCTGTTGACCAGCACGTCGACCTTGCCGAAGCGTCGAATCGTGTCATCGACCAGCGCGTTCACTTGAAGGGGGTCGCTGCAATCGGCAGCGACGGCGAGCGCCTGACCATCCTGTTGTTGGATCGCTTGAGCAACGCTATCGAGCTGGGGCTTCATCTTTTCCAAGTCCACCAAGACGATCTCGGCGCCTTCTTTTGCAAAATAATGCGCTATGGCTTCGCCGATGCCGCGCGCGCCGCCGACAACGATTGCGATTTGACCGCCCAATTTCATGTTCGTCTCTCCTATCCGGGCACGTGCGAATATTTTTCGCGCAGCTTGGCATAGCGCTGCCCGCCTTCGGTTGCCGCCTTGCGGAAATCTTCCGGCATGACGTTGTACGGCGGTCGGATCGGGCCGGTTTTGCAGTACCCGGAAGCGGCCATTAAAACTTTTTCGAGCTGAATGTTGTAGGAGGCGAAAACCTCTTGAGAGCCGGTGATGGCGTGATGCGGTTCGTTGGCCCAGGCGATGTCAGCCGCAACGGCTTTGGCTCGCTGCGCGTCGCGCGCCGCCAGAGCGTTCATTAGGGCGAGCGCTATTTGCGGTCCGACCGAAGGAATCCAGCACGTGGTCTGAGACTCGGGCGAGATCTGCGCGAATTCATACGCGAGGCCTACCGGCGGCACGAAGTTAACCCTCCCTTGGGTGGCGTCCACTACTTTTTTTAGGATCGCTTTGCTGGAGAACTTCGCCGACATGACGGTCGGCGCTTTGGCGACAACCGCGCCCCAGAAGTCGGTCTCGAATTGGAAGCGAAACGCTCGTGCGTTGGCGTAAACCATGATCGGGAAATCCGGGAACGCTTCGGCAACGTCTGCATAGAACTTGACCGCCATGTCGAGTGTCGTTGGCTGCCACATGGGAATGCCCAGAAGCGTGCCGGTGGCGCCCAGCCCTTTGACGAATTTAATCCGGCGCGCGATTTCATGGCCGCCGAGCGCTGTCGTGCCGACAAAAGTCGGGATGCGCCCGTGCACGGTCTTCAGCAGGCAATCGACATAAGCTTCGTAATCGCGCTGCGAGGTCGTCGCGCATTCGCCCATGGTGCCGAGCGCCATGATGCCGGTAGCGCCATCGCGGACGAGGCTCTCGGTAAGCCGCGCCGTTTCGTCGAGATCGACCGTGTCCGTTGCATCCAAACGATCGGCTCCTTCTTTGGCGGGCGTCGGCATGATCGCCAATGCGCCTTTGAGATCCTGAGCGGTAATCATATAAACCTCCTTGGGCGATGAGCTGAAAAGTTTCGATGACCGAGGGATTGCTGTTCTCTAACACGTAGGTTCAGGGCATGGCAATAACGGATGACAATCCCGACGTGAAGCGTTTTGCGGTGATTTGCCCCGACAAACTCAAAATCTCGTCTCGATCTTTTCGGTCAGCACGATTCCTTGGGGAGTCACGTTCGCTACATAGGGCAATGCCTCGACGCCGGCTTTGACAGCTCTGCGAAGACAGCGGCCATACTCTGGGTCGATCTCGTCCGCGGGACGAAAATAATCGCAGTCGCCGCGCTGGATCACGAAAACCAGGGCGGCGCGATGACCGCGTCGCTTGAGACGAATCAATTCTTTGAGATGCTTCGTCGCCCGCTCGCTGACCGCATCGGGAAAAGCGGCGGCGCCCTCAAAAGAGACGGTGACGTTTTTCACTTCGACATAGCAACGGCCGTGGCTTCCTTCCAAGCAGAGATCGAGCCGGCTATGGGCGCCGACTTTAACTTCCCGGCGGATCGTCGTGTAACCGCGCAATTCCGCGATATCACCTGCTTCTATCGCTTCGGCGACCAGCCGGTTGGGGTGCAGCGTATTGATGCCGATCCAGATTCGGTTGACTTGAATCATCTCCCATGTGTAGGCGAGCTTGCGGCCTTTATTCGGACTTAACGAAAGATAAACAGCGCTCCCGGGCTCTTTACAACCGAGCATGCTGCCGGTGTTGGTGCAGTGCGCGGTCACGATTTCGCCGTTGGGCAGGCGCACGTCGGCAAGAAAGCGCTTGTAACGTTGCACGAGCGTGCCCCGAACGAGTCGTGACCGGAACAGCATGCGCACGGTTATAGCCGAAGATCCGGCTAATTCCCAATAAAAGGAGAAAGAGGTCTCGCGTCGGGTCGAAACAGGGCGACGGCTTTCTTGAACTGGCGGAGGCGCTTTGTTAGCTTCGCTTAAAATTGCTGATCGGAGACTAGATGGCGAAGCGACAGCTCAAGTACGTCGGCCACAACGTGGCGCGCGTCGATGGCATCGACAAAGTCACGGGCAAAGCAAAGTTCGTCGGCGACATCACCGTTCCGGGCATGCTCGACGGCAAGATCCTGCGCAGTCCCTATCCGCACGCGCGCATTGGTTCCATCGACACCACGCAAGCGGAGCGGTTGCCCGGTGTCGTCGCGGTGCTGACGGGAGCGGACCTCGCCGACTTAAATCCAATCTACAACGGCCGGCCGGTGATCGCCATGAATAAGGTGCGCTACGCCGGCGAGCCTGTGGCGGCCGTGGCGGCCCAGGACGTGGCGAGCGCGGAAGAGGCGCTGTCGTTGATTACGGTCAGCTACGAAGAGTTGCCAGTCGTAACCGGTATCGATGCTGCGCTCAAGAACGGCGCGCCCGCCATCCACGAGGATAAGACCGGAAACATCGGCACGCACGAAAGAGTGGTTCGTGGCAACATCGACGAGGGATTCGCCCAATCGGAGGAAATCGTCGAAGACCTATTTACTTTCCCCATGGTCTATCATTTTGCGATGGAGCCTCATTCCGTCATTGCCCACTATGGCGACGACGATGAGATCACGGTCTGGTCCTCCGCGCAGCATCCGTTTCAGGTGCGCGGCGATATCGCCAGGATCTTCAAAGTGGTGCCGGCGAAGGTGCGTCTGATCATCCATTATCTTGGCGGCGGCTACGGCAGCAAGTCGTATACGAAATTCGAACCGTTGGTCGTCGCCCTGGCGCGCAAGGCCAGACAACCGGTGCGGATCTGCAACTCGGTCGGCGAATCGATGGTGACCGTGCGCCGTCACGGCGCCCGCGTGAGAATCAAGACTGGCGTCAAACGCGACGGCACGATCATGGCCCGCGAGGCCACGATTTATCTCGACACCGGCGGCTACGATGACAACGGTCCGCAGGTGACGGCGCGCTCGGCGACCCGAGTGCTCGGCCCGTACTGGATTCCGCACATTCGCACCGACGCCTATCAAGTTTATACCAATACCGGCTCGGCGGGCTCCTATCGCGCCATCGGCGCGCCGCAGGTCATTTTTGCCGGTGAATCGCAAATCGAAATGATCGCGGCCAGAATCGGCATGGACGCGGCAGAACTGCGGATGAAAAACCTGCTGCGAAAGGGCCAGGAGCTGCGTCCCGGACTGAAGGGCATCGATGCCGACCTGGCGGCGAGTTTAAGGAGCTTGGTACGTGAAAGCGGTTGGAAAAAAGCGCTGAGGAAAAAAAACCCGTCGGTCGGGATGGCCTGCGCGATCACAAACGCTGGCGCGACGCCGGTATCGGTGGCGATGATCCGGATGCAGTCGGACGGCATCGCCAACATCGTCGCCGGCAGCACGGAAATGGGCCAGGGAGTGCGGACGACATTAACGCAGATTGCCGCCGAGGAATTGACTCTACCAATGGAACATTTCCGCATGGCGGGGGCCGATACGAAGGTGACACCCTACGATAGTTCCACCGG
>Ga0210087_1000098_pt1 | contig 12585 bp, 10 predicted proteins | sample MayberryNW_Catta_4_FD_184878 | JGI IMG/M metagenome (GOLD analysis project Ga0210087, IMG submission 184878) | Wetland microbial communities from San Francisco Bay, California, USA, that impact long-term carbon sequestration -... | ecosystem: Environmental > Aquatic > Marine > Wetlands ... | reverse complement strand
ATTAGTTCGTTTTTGGCACATTGGATAATATATTCATCGTCTTCTGTAAGTTCAATTTCTACATCTTCAATAAACTTTCCCAATTGGTTATTAATTCTGTCATTTCTAACGGTTTGCTCTTGTACACCTTCTTTTTCCATTTTTTCTAGTTCATGTGCTACAATCTCCTTTAATGCGTCTCTTTCTCCTTCTTCTATTAGGTTTAAGATAGTAGTTGAAGAGAAATCGAATATCTTATTTGAAATGGTATGAATGTCATCTTTTCTCTGTATTTTTATGACATCACAAATATCAAATCTCTTGTATATTAAATCTGAAAAATATCTTTCTTTAGTTGTTCTTGTCAAGGCTCTTTGTTTAGTATTCATTATATTTTCGAATCTTTTTTTAAGACCATTAACAGTATCATCTTTATCTACAATCTCTTTAATAGCATCACTTGCTAATTGTGCCATATCTCTTGCAAAATCATGGTAATCAGACACATCTTGCGCTAGCTTTACGTCATAGTCAGTTTTGTCATGAAAACGTATATCATTTTCTCTATCTTTTGTCATATCATAATCGTATAATGTTGGTATGTGATCTCCTTCCTCTGATTCAGGATGCAAATTAACTATAGTCAACGAAAGATCTGGAATACTGTTTTCTTTTTGTATTTGATAAAAATCATCCCATTTATCGAAAGTTAGCGTTCCTTCAGTATCATCCTTTTTCCAGAAAGTGTTATGACAATTAATGAGTTCTCTCAATGGAGTGTTACTCAATATTCCTCCATCCCAATATTTATTCCCATTAATATCGACATATGGATAGTTAACAGGTATTGCAGCACTAGCAAGAACATGTTCTATGGTGATACCACTTTTATCATAACTATCAAATGTAACTGGTTTAGAATTTTCGATATTTGCTGCAACTAAAAGGAATCTTGGTTCAGTATATTCAATATCTGTTGTTATGCCTCCCTCTTTATAATCATCATATTTTAGTTTAGGTGCAAAATCTAGAATAAATTCTTTCAATGGTTGATTACTATATTGATACCACCATGCTGATGAAGAGTAATCAAAGAATTTATTAAACAAAGGTGTGGGGAAGGGAGGAAAAAATAGTGGACTAAAGACATGTGGTTCCCCAGATACTATTCTTTTCTGTGTAGAATAATATCTTCTTAATGACTCGCCGGAAATAATTGAATCTATGAAATCCTTATAGTATGGAAACATTTGAGCAGACATATTTTTATAAAAATCCCAAGTATATTTTAGCAAAAATAACGGATAATCCAAGATAGAATATGAAGAAATCTCTTTCCAAAAGCGTAATAATTTTTCGGGAGATCCTTCCCAATATTTTAGGACTTTTCCAGGTAACTCTTCTTTTGTTAAAGTAGTACTTTCCGGTTTTTGCTCTAGAAAATAATTTATAATTATAGAAGCATTAATTGCACCTATTGAAGTTCCTGCAATTATATCGAATACATTCTCATATTCTGGCAAGTCCTTCTTAATCCAATGATATAAAACGTGAAACACACCCGCTTCATATGCTCCCAATGAACCGCCTCCTTGAAAGACTAATGCTCTTTGAGGAGCTGAAGGCCTATTTTTTAACATGTTATGTATATTATCATAATGTTTATCTAGTTTCCTATCAAAATATGAACGGATCATCCATCTTTTAATCATAGCATTTACAACTTCCAGTTTTTATTCCATAACCTTAGAGGAAGTATTTACACCATTTTCTATCTAATTATGGAAAATATCTGCCATATTGTTTAGATAGGTTTTATGATTTAGGTATCTAATTTTGCGATGATGCTTGTATGAGCAAACAACACCACCAAGTTGGGTTAATCAATTTACAATTTATAATCATTTTTAGTTTCATTCGGTTTTAGGGAATTAACAAAATACGTTGGATTCTATCTCTTGAGCCCCACCATTTATTTTTTCAATAGTACTACATCATGGATCACCATTCCTTGCATCTCTTGAGCCCTTAACGTATTCAGTACAGTAGTATATGACTGTATTCGCTTTGACTACGAAGTTTCCTTACATTTCTATATTGTGTCTTCTAATTAAGAGTTAACAACCCAAACAGAGATGGAATGCCATAGATACATCTGTGTCAATGTCCAGAATTCTATCAGTAGCGATTTATTTTTATATTTCCAACCCTATAATATTTCGGATTACCAAGTCCTAATCTACGTACTGAAGAAACAACCCAATCCATGGTATAGAAATAATTTCAATAAAGAAAAAATACTGGCGGAGTAAGAATATTTCTTCCATAAAAACAAATTCAATCCAGCTTCACTCAGGCTGACAGAATCATAATGTCTGTGTGCCAGAAGTCCCACACACAGTGAAGATCTTAAAGATGGATAATCTAAGGAGCTAAGGAGGATCCAAGATGCAACCGCACAGATCATGGAGTTGAACAAACATCTCAAAGGAGCAAGAATTCATTTCAAGGAGCGACGGTTTGCTGATAGTTGATTGTCTTAATATGAAGATAAAGCAGGAACAAGAGGAAGTATATGTTGCTTCAAAGTGCCTTAAATCTAGAGCATATAGTGGGATGCTATCATCAACATCTCTCTAGGACCAGATATGAGGGGCTTTACTACATAGATGGGATGGGATTTCCAAGAAGCATCTGTCCACTGATTTGGGAGAATCCTATCACGTCATTAAAAGTACTAGAGAGATGAAGGATGGATTTTGTTCATTCGAAACTTGATATTTATCATCCTAATCTGCCGATATGTTAAAAAAAGGAGTTTTAATATACATTCATCATTGAGAATTCTCCATTTATCTGATTATGCCTTGCCAGATTGGAGAATAGAAAAAACTGCCATTAGTGCATTAAATCGTAACTATCAAGTATTTTTTGCAGGTCTACCATCATATACCAGCAATAGCATTTTTTCAAAAGTGTATGAAATTAATTGGACACCTAGAGCGCGACGTGGTTTTCCATATTATTGGTACTGTGTTAAAAAACAGCTCAAGAAAATTGTACAGGAGGCAAGGCCCGATATAGTTCATGCTCATAATATTTTCTCTGCAAAGATGGTGTCAGAAATTGATATCCCTTTTGTATACGACGATCATGAATACTGGCCCTCATATGTAAGAAGACAAATCGAATCATACAACTCAAGCTTAGAGCAATCGAGTGGGAATAATGTTAGACCTAAAAGGATAATGCAAAAAACAATACTAAGTTTATTGAACTACAGATTTTTGAAATTGGGTATAAAATGGGAAAAGCAACTAGTTTCATCAACCCCTACACTAACAGTTTCTGAAAGTATTGCAGCAGAACTCCGACAATTAGGAAGCACCAGCAAAGTATTCATCACCCCTAACTTTCCTATGAAAAACGAAATAAAGGATATACAACCTCCCAAGTTTCATAAGGAGTTGACTTCAGTTTATGCAGGCATTGAGCCAAAGAATAATGCCAAAATAGCTCATCGCAATATGGAAGGGTTTGGAGACATATTCAATCGATATGATGATGTTGGAACTTTAATAATGATAGGAATCGAAGAACCATCCTATAATACTCCTTCTTCCTCTAATCCTACGAATCCTAGGATAGCATATAAAGGCTATCTACCACGACATATGATGTACCAAGAAATGCAAAAAAGTTCTATTGGAATAGTACCTTTTAGAAAACATTGGTCCCATAAATATATCAGTCCTAACAAGGCATATGAATACGCCCATGCAGGCCTCGTAGTTCTATGTACTTCTTCACTTGTTCCAATAAAAAATATCCTTAGGGATTACTGTCTTACATTTGAACACTATGATGATATGATATCTCAGCTTCGATATTCTAGAGATAATATGGAAAAAATCTATGAAAAGCGAATAGGCGTCTACCAGTTCGCAAAAGAGAATCTTTTGTGGGAGAACTTTGAACAGAATATTTTCGATGCGTATAGGGCAGCTTAGAAAGAAAATTATATTGATAAGTAGTTAATCTATCCTTATATGAACTATATGGTAGGTATAAGAAAGAAAACTGGTGTTGTAATTGAAAATAATTATTATTATTAAGAATGCTATGATATTTAGCCGATGGAAAATAATTTGATGAATAATGAATTACTATAAGTAGTTGTATATGAAGATATTATCGATCGATGGTCTCTAATCTCATAAGGAATTAATCATACCTCTAAAAAGAGGAAGGTGGAAAAGAGGACTCGTATACAGCTAGATTCTTGCCCCGATGCATCGACAGTAAAATTCTCAGTTCCAATACAAGCCAACTCCCAAACAAGTATCGTATACTGTATTCAGACTATAATTCAAGGTGAATAAGTAAATGGGATTCCTTATCCAGGTTGTTTTTATAGATCATGACAAACTTTTTTGTTGATCAATTGAGATACTTCAGATCGGAGCCCATAAGTATATGAATCAGTAAAATAGATCTTTAAAGAGTCATGGTTAGGAGAAAAGCAAGCCGAACAAAAAGTACGATTACCTCCCAAAACAAAACCAATAAAACAAGAAAAAGGACAAAAATTTCGCCTGTGCAGGGAAAAGCGACTACTAGACCTAACAAAAAAAATCAAAGATCGGTCAAGAAACCCGGAATGGGTACTTCACGATCTCGTAAATCGGTTAGGAAATCAAATGTCAAATTGAACAAGTCAGATAGAATTCATAAAACTTTAGGAGTACCAAAGAAAACTACAAGGACAAGGACAAGGACAAACCCTAAGAGAGAAAAATCCATATATGTTAAAAGATCTAGCGGTCGGCAAGAAAAATTCGACTCGGATCGAATGACGCAGACAGTAAGTCGATCTGGAGTACCGTTCCTCATGGCCAGAGACATAACAAAAAAAGTTGTACATAAGATAGGCCGCAGGCAAAAGAACAAAGAGATGAGCAAGAGTTCAAAGTCAACTAAAAACTCAAATTCGCAGAGGAAAAAAGTAGCAAAAGAAGTGATCATCCCAGGAAATGAAATTCGGAGTATGATCAGCGAAGAGCTTCGAAACCGAAACAGATCCGATATTGCTGGATCATATGAGGGGCAAAGTCCAAGTAACCCCAGATTAGAGCGAGACGAAAGTATCGATCCTACGGTACCTTCTCTACATAACGTTACTACCCCAAAGACCAATATTATTCATGATAAGAGCAAATACGGTGGGGTATAATGTCTTGAGTTAGGTAACCGATTTTTTCCTTTCTTTCTTAGATCGTGTTAGCTTTGCTATTCTGTTATTGATTTCTTATTCGCTCATTCGAATGACATCATTTGATCACTACTGATATGCAATCGTTCATTCAGTTCTCGCTTGACGGCGAAAAATAGCTTTTGCCTACTAGGGTGTAGATGAAGGAATGTGCGGTCGACCTGATTTGACCAACTTATTTGTTTCACCGCCTTTACGCTCTTTCTTTTTCAAGCCTGATGAAACGACGATCCACCCAATCCTAAAGGCCTTTCATTAGTTCGATGCACTCTCAGCAGCTATAACAGTCAAATACTATCTTGAACATTCAAATCTGAACAAAAGTTGACTTCTGTCAATAATCATCTGGATGAAGAATCAGCAAGAAATAATGAATCTCTCTTTAGTTTCAAATACACTGAATCAGGTGGTTTGAGTAACAAGTATCTTCTAATCTCGTATGATTCAGCAACGAAGGAAATTAAAGCTTCTACAGATATGACTGGTTCAAACTTGGTACAGAAGACGCTGACTGATTCAGATGAGGAAACATTAAGAGGATGTTTTAAAGGAGATAGATTCTTTGGATTTGACGCCGACTATCCAGCTGGACAAGACACAGAAAAGGATGATAGCAGTGTATTGTCCTTCACACTTATCGTAACAATAGGGAACAAGGTCCATACTGTGATGTGGACTAATAAATCAAAAGAGATTCCTGATGAATTGACTCAGATTAAAGGCAAAATTAAGGAGATAGTTTCGAATAAGAAAATGATTTGACATTACTGCATGCGCACATGAAGTCATCAACTTTCCCAGTTAGGGTTATTCTAATATCTGTTAGCGTTTCGGTGAGCGGTTTGATTCATACTTCGTTGAGAACATGACCGAGAATGCAGTTTGTATGTGATGAAATTAAGAAAACTCCGTACACAATTGGAATCAACTAAACAGCTTTCATTCGTCTAAACGACAGGATTCCAACGGTTCCTAAAGCTGCTGCTGATAGCAGCAAAACACTAATGTTTAATGCAAATGAGTTCATTCCTGTTATTCCCAGCATTACCTCTCTCAATGCGTCTACCCCGTAAGTAACTGGATCTAGAGTAGTTAAAATAGAAAGCCATGTTGGAAGATTATTGAGCGGAAAAAGAGCTCCGCTTAGGAAGTAAAGAGGAAATACAACAAAGCTTACGATTAGCTGAAAACCCTCCAAACTTTCCATATGACTTCCCAAAGTGAGACCGAGCGATGTGAGTGTGAATGAAAGAAGTAGGATTATAATAATAATAAAAACCATGGACAATGGAGTATAGTGAATTCCAATCACAAATCCAACTACTAACAATATAGCGGCTTGTATCAATGAAGTAGTCATGCCTCCAAAAGCCTTCCCCAGGAAGATCGTAGTTCTACTAACGGGAGCTACCATCACACTTTTGAGAAAATCGAACTTTCTATCCCAGATTATGTAGGAACCAAAGAATACTGAAGTAAATATGACTGACATGCATATTATTCCAGGAAAAATGAACTGTTGATACCCTATAGAAGAATCGGCTGCAAAATCCATTGTACCAAAGAAATCAGTTGTAGACCCAAATCCTTCTCCAATAACAAATAGCCACAGTAACGGAGTAAATGTAGATGCGATGAGCCTACTTTTTTCTCTTAAAAAGACTTTGAATTCCCTAAGCCAAATAGCGTATAGTTTACCTAATCCTAATTCTATCCAGCTCTTATTTATTACCATATTGGGCATATTTTTCCATAAACCCTCCTTCAGAATCATCCTCGTCCTCATCTAGTCCTTGTTTCTTTGTAATGTGTCTTTGTGCAAATTTAAGAAAAACATCGTTGAGAGTAGGGCTTCTAAGTTCTACCGATTCTACCTCCGTATTATTGGCCTTATCTAATATTTTGAGAATAGTCGGTAGATTATGGCTAGCATCATCTACATAAATGAGAACATTTCCGTTTTTTGCATCTATTTCAACTTTTCGCACAAAGTTGCATTGTTTTAAAACCCGGTCTATATTTTCTTTATCAACATGTTTGTTTGCAAACTCCATTTCTATTACCTCTCCTCCAAGTTGTTCTTTCAATTGCGTTGGTGAATCAACAGCAATTATCATCCCTTTATCTATGATGCCAATTCTATCACAGAGAAAATCCGCTTCCTCCATATAATGTGTCGTAAGTATAAGAGTAATTTTCTCATCCTTTACCAATCGATTAATATATTTCCACATCACTTCTCTGCTACTAGGATCAAGCCCAAGTGTTGGTTCATCCAGAAAGATTACAGTTGGTTTGTGAAGCAATCCTCTGGCTATTTCTAAACGTCTACGCATTCCTCCAGAATATTTTTTGACTTGGTCATCTTTTCTGTTGGTGAGGCCTACCAGTTCTAGTACTTCCGATATCCTTTTTTCCCGAAGTTCTTTCGGGACTGCGTATAGAAGTGAATGTAACTTCAAGTTTTCGTAGCCAGTAAGCATATCGTCACTACTTGGAGCTTGGAATACAATACCTATACTAGATCTGACTTCGGAAGGATTTTTAATGATATCATATCCATTCACAATTGCTGTGCCAGCGGTTGGTTTGATCAAGGTAGCAAGAATATGGATTAGTGTGGTCTTACCAGCACCATTTGGTCCTAGGAGTCCAAATACCTCATTATCAAATACTTCGATATTAATATCATTAAGAACAGTTACATTGTCATACTGTTTGAAAAGGTTCTTAATGGTTATCAATATACGCTCTAAACCAATTGAAAATTCGGACTCTCGACATATATCCTCTTGTATTGCCCTACTCTGTTATTAGTATATCATGAAGTATTTAATCTCTGTATGTGGTATCCAAGGATGAATCTTACAGAAATCTAGGTCGTATTGTATATGCGATATGTATAAATATGAAAATAGCCATATATCGTATGACCAATATGGAATATAAGGAAGTGATCTTCACCACATAATGATACCAGTTTCAGAAGACTCTATCATTAATGCGGTTGAAAAAGTTAGCAAAAGTGTAGTCAACATAGCCAGTGTTAGGTTGATGCAAGATCAGCTTTTTAGGGTATTTCCGGTACAAGGTGTTGGCTCGGGCATCATACTTGACAATAAAGGACATATACTAACAAATAATCATGTAATAGATGACACCGAAAGGCTAAGGGTAACTCTTGGTGATTCCAAACAGGCAAACGCCAAGACGGTAGGTAAAGATGAGGTAACCGATTTGGCCGTTGTTAAGGCAGAGCCACTTGAACTCTACAGTAATGATGAGATGAGCTTTCAACCTGCAGATCTTGGAAACTCCGATGAGCTTAGGGTTGGACAAATAGTTATGGCATTAGGCAACCCTTTTGGTCTTTCTGGAGCACCAACGGTTACTGCAGGAATTATCAGTTCACTAAATAGAAATGTGCAATTCGAGAATGGGATCTTGGAGTTGGTCCAAACTGACGCTGCGATAAATCCTGGTAATTCCGGTGGCCCACTAATTAACACAAGGGGAGAAGTAGTTGCAATAAACACGGCAAAAATACCATATGGACAAGGAATCGGATTTGCTGTTCCTATCAATACGGTAAAATCAATATTAGCTGAATTGATAGAAGATGGACATGTATTAAGACCATGGTTAGGCATAAGTACAATAAAGATAGATCCAAAGATAGCCAGATTCTACAGACTACCGATTGTGGAAGGTGCATTAATCGTTAATGTCGAACCGTATAGTCCCGCAGATAATGCGGGGCTCAGAAGAGGAGATATTATTGAAGAGGTTGACGGAAATAGAATACAGAGTCCTTCACAAATATCATCGTATATAAGACAGAAAAAGAAAGCTAACGACCGGGTAACAGTTATGGTTAACAGATATGGTAGAGTATATGAAATCCCTTTCCAGTTAGAAGCCCATCCATAGACCTTAAACCATATTTAAGATCATGAAGAGATCCCTTTGTTTTTCCCATCAGGAATCAGAGCCTCATTTGGCCGAAAATTGTCCGCTACTGGTCAATGTCTTATATATCTCATATTATATGAAGACGTAAATGAAGAACCATTTTTCTGAAATAACTATTGCCACGTTAATTTTGGCAGCAATCGGGGCAGCAACAACAGCTTCTTTAGTGGAACAAGAAGTAAGAGCTCCCACCACGTTTCGACAAGCACCTCCTCTTATCACAGACGATAATGTCTATGTAGCATGGTGGAGTAATAACACAGCGAATGGCAATAATGAAGTGTTGTTTAGGGTGTCTACTGACGGAGGCGCAAGTTTCGCTGACAAAATTAATCTCAGCAATACAACTGATTCAGATTCAGAGAGAGTAGAACTAGACTCAGATGGAGAGAGTGTGGTAGCCACTTGGTGGGAAACAAATCAGACTGATGAAATACCGGTTATGAGAGTTAGTAATGATAATGGAGAAACATTTGGACCTATATTGAAATTAGCAACTAATGGAACTATTGGAGAAGCAGTTGAGGGAGAAGAGGAGGGATAGAATGGATGGAAGAAATTGTTCATAGTTTGCTAGTTTTGACGAGGAGATAGGTCGATCACACACGGTCGTGATCATCATCCTCATCATTTCTGCCTAACAGACTAGTCATCATCATATCAAGATATCAAAATGTCATGACGTATGGATCTCATACATCACCATTTCCAAGTACTCTTTGATATCACTGTCTGTAATAGATACTTCAACACCAGTCTTTCTGTCATCACCTTCAAATGTTCCTTTGCAATCTTCAGAAAAGTCGATTGTAATTCCTGTTCCATATGAGCTGAACCCATACTATGTAAAAATTCTGATTACTCGGTTAAGGACTTTCTAATGGAAAGACGTAGTACTGCATCTTGGGAAACAGTAACTGCGGAAGAATAAATTTCTATGTATATCAAATAACAAGATATCCCTGCAGAAGAGACAGAAACAATACCATAAGGAGATATGCGGCCTGCGCAGCCATGGCAGAACAAGCTATGTAAAAAAGAACAAATCCATATGCTGCTACTATCATATATTTTCTGATAATACTACTTTTCGCAAAGTTCTTGCTACAGATAGAAAAGCAACCCTAAATATGATGCCTGAAAGAATTCCGGCGGATGCTGGGTGCTGAATTGTAAAGAAGCTGACGACTCCGTACGCACGCATACAATGTGTGATGAAATAGAAGAAGAACTGCTTGCCAACGCTATGAAGCACGGAATAGAAATACACGGATATACTGAAGAGACTTCGAAAGAGGAAGTGTCTAAGATTTTGGATCATTTTCGTAATCGGATAAAGTCTTCCTAAAAGACTTGTTGACCAAATGGCTATTCATAATTCTTAATCTATCTATATGCAAGTTCATATAGATAGTATGTTATAATCTATAGTAGTTCAAGTCTCCTTAATGATGATAGAAAGGAAATCTACCTTACAAGTTTATCAATCTGTCTTGTTACAATGTTATTGCTAATCGGTGATCGATTGTAATTGAGTATTGCAAGGTCTACTCCAATTTCTCTGATTTGTCGTAAGTCGTCTCCTACTTGTTCCACGTTTCCATTTAATAGATGTCTTGATTTTTTTTGTTGCCTTTGCCATTCAATTTTCGACTCCGTTGGTTTGATATAATCGTCACTACTCAAATCTTCAATATTGGGATACACAATCGCTGCGATTTCAATATCATCGGGATCCCTATTTACCTTCAGACATTCTTTTTTTATCATATCAATATTTGACTTAGTCTGTGTCAACGAATCACCTATAGTACAAATCCATCCGTTAGCATGATTTGCTATCCTCGCAAATGTTTTCTCACTATAGCCACCAAGATAGATAGGGACGTGAGGGATCTGGAGTGGTTTAGGACCGATCTTTGACGGAGGAACACGATAATACTATCCTCCAAATTCTACTACGTCATTTGTCCATATCTTTTTTAGTACTTGTAAGTATTCATCTGCTCTATCACCTCGATTCCTGAAAGGAATATCTGAGGTTTGATATTCATCTCTTGCCCAACCAATTCCTAACCCTGCAATAGCTCTTCCGTCAGATAAAATATCAAGCGTAGCAAACCTCTTGGATAGTATTATAGGATTGTGAAAAAGCATATCAACCACCGATGTCCCCAATTTAATCTTCCTAGTTTTTGATGCTGCAAATGTGAGCGTTTCAATTGGATCAAATATGTATTGCCAGTCATGAGGGAATTTGCCATCTCTACTTCCTGGGTATGGATTCTGTGGATTAATAGGCCACATCAACCTCTCTAGCACCCATAGAGAATGAAAACCTGCAATATCAGCCTCTTCTGCAAGATGTATGATATTTTCTTTTTTTGCCTGGTTCATGCCTAATTGTGGTAGTCGTAATCCTAGTTGCATATTTCTACTTGTGAATCATATGATATAATAGGGCCACGAGATTTAATAATGACAATTTACTGGGATATCTTCCTAGTTATTAGTCTAAGTGTGAGTGTAATTGTATTGTATAAAATAATCAGACCGACTGACAAACAACAGATTGAGTTATCTCCTTTTCTTGCCGCCACCTTCATCCTGATCTGTTATATCAATCTCTATTGACTAAATTTACGATACTGTGCTATAGTATTGTTGCAATCCCGACATTTGTATTCTCCTTTTTCAACCAAAATAACATTTTCAGCTATCTCTTCATTAGGAACTTCATAGATGAGCAATGGCCAGCCATCGTGTTCCTTTCCACACTTATTACAATAATATCTCAAAAATCTATCTTCGGCCAATCTTCCCACATTTCCCAGGAATAGATGAGGCACTCCAAGATTTGCTTTCATTTCCTCATCTTCAGTCAGTTTGGCGATCGCATAGCCGCCTGAGCCTAACAATTTCTTTTCCTCTAGATCTTCGTTGTTTTGACCCATTTTTTATATCCTAATCACATTTTCTTCCTTCTCTTTTTTGCCCAACTCAATCTCTTATCATTTAGCGACTCAAAGTTTTCGTAAATGTACGGTCTCTTTTTTCTCATTCCCTTAACTATTGGTTCGGCCTTTTGCCAGAACGGCGCAGGATTAAACATATCAAAATAGATGTTCAGATCTATCAACTTATGTTTTACAATAATACCTGATAATTCAAAAAAACCACAAACAGCAATGAACTGTGATCGTTCATTCGAAGAACCTGGATATTTCTGTAGATACTCTTGATAACTTTTGGCATCGAGGTCTTCTAAAAACCAGAGTATGGAATGCCTATGTTCGTCATACAGCTTGTACAAGCTTAGCAACGTGTCTGTGTCTATATTCTTATTATGGTTATCCTTCATC
>Ga0210087_1000097_pt1 | contig 12685 bp, 10 predicted proteins | sample MayberryNW_Catta_4_FD_184878 | JGI IMG/M metagenome (GOLD analysis project Ga0210087, IMG submission 184878) | Wetland microbial communities from San Francisco Bay, California, USA, that impact long-term carbon sequestration -... | ecosystem: Environmental > Aquatic > Marine > Wetlands ... | reverse complement strand
CGCACCCCGAACCGGATCTCGTCGACGAGAAGACCCAGGCTCGGGCCGGCGAGGGCGAGGCCCGACGCCGAATGCCGCAGGAGGCGGAGCGCCCGCAGGACCTCGGTCGCCACCCAGGCGAGCGCCGCGCGGGTGACCGTCAGTCCGGCGGTCAGCCAGATCGCCCCGAGCAGGAGCGGATAGACCCAGGACGCCGTCGCCGTGACGAGCGCCAGCCGCCGGACGCGTCCGCATCCCAGCAGAAACGTCGCTCCCGCCTCCACCAGCGCCGACACGAGCGTCCCGGCAACGAGGATCGCGAGCTCCGGCCGGCCGAGGCCGACGGGGCGGCCCCCACCGAGGGCGAGGAGCCCCGCGCACGCGAGTCCGGCGGCCAGCAGCGAGCTCGCGACCATGAACAGCACGACGTTCGAGAGGAGCGCCCCGCGGGCTCCGGGCCGCGTCGCGGCGTAGACGGTCGTGGCCTCGCCGACCCCGAGACCGGCGACGCGGGCGAGCACGAGCGCCGTGACGGTGAGGAAGGCGATCGTCCCGCGGCCCGACGGGCCGAGGCCGCGGGCCAGCATCAGGACGGCGAGGAAGAACCCCGCGTTGCCGGCGATCTTGGCCCAGAGAAGGAGGGCGGAGTCGCGCGCGACCGAGTCCGAGCTCAGCAGGTCGTCACGCTCCGATTCCCGACCAGCCGGTTTCTGCCCGAGCGCGCCAACGAGCCGTCGTCCCGTCTGCCGCTCGCGAGCCCGACGAGGGGCGTCCCGGCCCTGCCGCACCCGAGGTTGCCCTGGACGAGGTTCCCGGACGACCCCTGGAGCGTGATCCCCGGCCGGGCACCCTCTACGAAGACGTTGCCGACGATCCGGTTGCCGTCGCTGCCCACGTCCACGAAGAGGCCCGACTCGGCGCGGACGACGCGGTTGAAGGTGAAGGCGTTGCGGCTCGATCCGACGCCGTCGTGGAACCACTCGACATTGATCCCCGTCTTCGCGTCGACGATCAGGTTCCTCGTGATCAGCGAGTCGTTCGTCGAGTGCTCGAGGTAGATGCCGGTGCGGGTGTCGGAGATCTCGTTGGCGACGATCGTCGTCCGCGTCGACGATCCCACCGTCTCGATCCCGTCCCAGCGCGCCCGCCGGACGGTGTTGCCGATGATCGCGGCCTCGACGCCGCCCGTCCAGATGCCGCCCTCGTTCGTGCCGCAGCCGCTCGTCGTCCGTGGGTCCGTGACGCAGCCGTCCCGGTCGGGATCGCGGATGTCGGTGATCTCGTTGTCGAGCGCGAGCCCGTGCAACGCCGCCCGCGCCCGTCCGAACGCCGTCTGGCCGAGGAGGATCCCGTACGAGCGGAAGCCGCTGATCCGCGTCCGGATCACGCTCGTGCCGCGCGAGCGGTCCGAGCCGAGCGTGAAGACGCCCGCGCGCGCCGTCCCGCCGCCGTCGATGACCGAGTCCTGGACGGAGACGTTCGCATGCGTGCCCCAGGCGTTCAGCCCGTCGGTCCGGACGCCGCGGATGTGCACGCGCTCCACGCGGACGTCGCGCGACCCGTCGAAGACGGCGACGGCGATCCCGCCTTCCCTGGACGAGGCCGCGGCCGGCCCGCCGCCTCCGTCGATCGCGAGATCCGAGATCCGGATGCGGCTGCCCTTCGCGACGAGCAGCGCCCAGTACCGGGCGCCGGGCGGCGGGGCGATCACTGTTCCCTCGCCCGCGCCGACGAGACGCGCGCCGCTTCCGAGCTCGAGCTCCTGTACCTCGTAGCGTCCCGGCGCGAGCCGCACCGTGACGCCGCCGCGGCGAAGCGCCTGGCTCGCCTCGGCGAAGCTCCGCCCCGGGGTCGCCTTCACCACCTCCGACCGGGAGGGGGCGACTCTCACGACGGACGGCCTCGTCGACGCGCGCCGCCCCAGGCTGTCGACCGCGACGACCCGGAGCCGGTGACGTCCGGGCGGAAGGAGGGCAGGATCGACGTCGAGCGCGTAGGGCCTCGTCGTGTCGGAGCCGAGCGGGCGCCCGTCCAGCGTGAACGTGACCGCGACTATCCGACCCGACGCCGCGCGCGCCCTCGCCGCGAGGGCCGCCGGCCCAGTCAGCCGGGTGGGGCCGAGGAACTCGACGGCCGGCGGTCTCGACGGCGGATCGGCCGCGAGCGGCGCGTTCGACGTCGACGAGCACCCGGCGGCCACGGCGACCAGGGCGACCAGGCCGCCGAGGGTTCGACCGGGTGTCGCGACGGTAGCTACAAGAAGATGGTCGATCGCGTCGACGGCCTTGCCCGCTACGCGGCGCCCGCGCTTCCGCCCGACCAGCCGGTCGAGACGGGTCGGTATGTGGATGCGCTCCGTCGGAGCAAGCTGCTCGTCGCGCTGATCGTCGTGCCGCTCGTGGGCGCCGTGTTGCTCGTCTCGCTCCTGCTCCCGAAGCAGTACCAGGCGACGGCGAAGATCGTGCTCGAGACGACCTCCGACCCGCTTCAGGCCCGCGACTCCGAGTCCGTCCAGAGCCGCCTCGCCACGATCGACGCCCTGCTCACGACTCGTGACACGCGGAGCCGAGCGGCGGCGAGGATCCCGGGCGAGACCGCCGCCACGCTCGAGGGCACGATCTCCTCCTCGGTCGATCCGGCGGCCGATCTCATCGACATCGTCGCCACGGACGACACCGCGGAGGGGGCGGCGCGCATCGCGAACGCCGTGGCCGCGACGTTCCTCGCCGAGCAGAACCGGGCGCAGCAGGATCGGCTCGACCGGGCGCGGGCGACCCTTCGTGAGGCGCTCGCCGAGCTCGAGGGGCGAAAGGGGCTCCAGGTCGAGACCGAGCGGGCCGCGATCCGCGAGCGGCTCACGGACCTGAACGTGAGCGCCGCGGGATCGGGCTCCGAGCTCTCGCTCGCCGAGGCCGCGGAGGCGCCGTCCGCCGCCTTCTCGCCCCGCCCCGTGAGGAATGCCGTCTTCGCGCTCTTCGCCGCGCTCTTCGTCGCCGCCCTCGTCGTGCTCGCGCGGGCCCAGCTCAAGCCACGGGTCAGCGGCGCCAGGGAGATGAGCCGTCTGCTCGAGCTCCCGGTGCTCGCGGAGGTTCCCTACGTCCGCCGCCCGCTCGGCCACCGGCCACAGACGCTGAGCTCGGCCGAGTACGAGGCCTACCAGACGCTTCAGGCCTCGCTGCGGCAGCGGCTGCCGGCAACGGGCCACCGGACGATCCTGATCACGAGCGCGCTCCACGGCGAGGGCAAGACCGAGGTCACGGCGGCCCTCGGCCTCGTGCTCTCCCAGGCGCTGCACCGGACGTGGCTCGTCTCGGCGGACATGCGCTGGCCCAGGCTGCACGAGCTCTTCGACGTCGATCAGACGCCGGGCCTCTCCGAGGTGCTCCTCGGGGCGCAGGACGGCGGAACCGCCGGCATCTTCGAGCTGAGCGCCGCGCGGACGGGCTCCGGCTACCTGCACGTCCTTGCCAGCGGTCGTACGCCGCCCGATCCCGCGCAGCTGCTCGCGAGCGATGCGCTCGACGGCTTCTTCGAGGAGATCAAGGGGTCGGAGTACGACTACGTCCTGCTCGACGGGCCGCCGCTGCTCGGCCTGGTCGACAGCCAGCTGCTCGCACAGCGGGTGGACGACGTGCTCATCGTCTGCCGGCCCGACCGCGAGACGCCCGAGTCGGCGCTCGCGCTCCGCGAGCTGCTCGAGCGACTGGAGGTGGAGCCGCTCGGAGTCGTGATCGTGGGTGCGCGGGCTTCGAGGCACTCCTACCTCCCCGCGTAGCCGGCGCGGAGCGCGGTTCCGGCCCAGATCAAGGCTGCGACGAGCCAGAGGTGCCGCCAGTGCAGGGTGTCGACGAAGAAGCTGTTGGCGACGAGGCCGCACCAGGCGGCGAGCAGGGCCGCCGAGCCGATGCCGTAGGTGTCCACGCCGAGAGCCACGTTCCGCGCGGCGAAGCCGAGGGTCAGGAAGACCAGCCCGAGCAGCAGGAAGGCGCCCGGCAGCCCTTCCTCGGCGAGCGCCCGGACGAAGGTGCTGTGCGCCGAGAGCTCGGAGATCCGCTCGAACTGGCCGGGGCCGATCCCGAGCGGGTGCTCGGCGGCGACCTCGAGGCCGGTGGCCTGGGCGTCGAACCGCTGCGTGTCGTAGTCCTGGAGGGCGGCCCGCTCGGTCAGGAAGCCGAGCGAGGACGTGGCCGCGACGACGCCGATGAGCGCGGCGCCCGCGACGAGCGTGACGAGGAGCAGCGTCATCGCCCGGCGGGCGCCGCCACGGCGGAGGGCGAGAACGACGAGGAGGACGGCGGCGCCGACGGCGAGATTGAGCCACGCAGCGCGGGAGTAGGAGAAGACGACACCTACGGTCGTGAGGGAGAGGAGGACGAGCTTCGTCCCGCGGTGGAGCCCCAGGAGCCTCGGCGCGACGGTCTCCTCCATGAGGACGAGGACGGCGGGGACGAGGAACGGCCCGAAGACGTTCGGGTCCTTGAAGAGCCCCTGGGCGCGCGGGCCGTCGACGAAGGCCTCGGCGCCGGGGAACGGCGCGGCGAGCGCGAGGCAGGCGACGGCCGCCGTGAGCGTCGCCCCCGCGAGGTAGGCGACGAGCACGAGGCGCGCCCGGCGAACCGAGCACACGTAGGCGGCGAGCCAGAGCGCGAAGACGCCCAGGTAGAGGGTGATCCCGAAGAACGTGGCCGCGCGCGCGCCGTCGATCGCGGCGGTCGCGGCGAGCAGGTTCAGCGCGAGGAACCCGGTCACGAGGAGCGTCACGCCGAGTGGCACGCGCTCGAGACGGAACCGGCCGGTCGCGAGGGCCAGGACGATCAGGACGCCGAAGACGAGATCCGACGGCGCCGGCTCGATCCAGACGACGGCCAGGAGCAGCACGCCCAGCGCGATCGCGGCGTCGTACCGGGCGAGCCCGAGGACGAGGGTCCCGAGCAGCCCCACGCCGAAGCCCAGGACGACGGAAAGCGGGAGCGGGAACCGGCCGAGTACGACGCCGAGCAGCAGGAACAGGCCGAGGAGAGCTGCGGCTCCGGCCGCCCACGCAGCCGCGGGCAAGGGTTCGATGCGGCGGGGGGCATGGACGGTTTGCGCGGCGTCCACGGAACCGCCTCAGGTGTCCCCCGGCGGCGACCACGGGTGCTGCTGGTCGTCACGCTCGCCGAGGTGGGCGGGGCCCAGTCCTCCGTCGCGTCGCTGCTCCCGGCCCTCGTCACGCACTTCGACGTGGCGGTCGCCGCCCACGGAGCCGGGCCCCTTCGGGAGGCGGCCGAGGCCGCGGGTGCCCGCTTCCTTCCGCTGCGGAACGTGCGCCGGCCGATCAGCCTCTGGCGTGACCCGGCCGGCCTCGTCGAGCTCGTGCGACTGCTGCGGCGGGAACGCCCCGACATCGTCCACGCCGGGAGCTCCAAGGCAGGAGTCCTCGGCCGCCTCGCCGCCGTGCTCGCCGGCGTCCCGGTCCGGATCTTCACCGTGCACGGCTGGGCCTTCGCGGCGCACTCCGGCCTCTCGTCCCGGCTGTATCGCTTCGCCGATCGGGCGGTCGAGCCGCTGACGACCGTGACGATCTGCGTCTCGGAGCACGAGCGAGAGGCCGGGCTGGCGGCGGGGACCTGCGCTTCCGAGCGGACGGTCGTGATTCCGAACGCCGTGGACGTGGCCGGTGCACCGCGCTCGAGCTCCGCGCCGCGTGGACGGCCGCTGATCCTCGCAGTCGGCCGGCTGAAGGCGCCGAAGGACTTCTCCACCCTCGTCCGGGCCCTCGGGCGGCTTCCGTCGGATTCCTTCGACGCGCTGATCGTCGGGGATGGGCCGGACCGGCCTCGTCTGGAGGACGAGATCCGGGCGCTCGGCCTGGCGGGCCGGGTCGCCTTCGCGGGCGAGCGCCGCGACGTCCCCGAGCTGCTCGCGGGCGCCGACGTCTTCGTCCTGCCGAGCAGGTCCGAAGGGCACCCCGTCTCGCTTCTCGAGGCGATGGCGGCGGGCGTCCCGGTGGTCGCATCGCGCGTGGGCGGCGTTCCCGAGCAGATCGCCGACGGTGCAACGGGTCTGCTCGTCGAGCCCGGCGACTCCGCCGCGCTCGCTGCCGCGCTCCGGCGGCTCACGGCCGATCCTTCGCTTCGGCGCCGGCTCGGCGCGGCGGGGCGTCTGCGCGCGGAGCGGGCCTTCGATCTCGCTGCCTTCCGGCGTGCGCACCTCGAGGTCTACTCCCGCGAGCTCGCGAGATGCAGGCTCCCGGCGCCCATGCCGTAGCGCCGCCGCCGGTACACCCCCCGCAGCGGAAGCGGGGTATCGTGGCCGCCCCCCAGCTTCGCCCGGAAGTCGAGCAGGCGGTCCCGCCGGTCGACCTGCTGCCGCCGAAGGGCGAGGCGATCGGTGCCGCTCGTGTTGACACCCGGCTCGCACGAGACCGCCAGGCGGAACCCGGCCGCGGCGACGAGCCGGCGTTCGCGAAGCCCGAACAGCCCGGACGGGTAGGAAAACGCGACGACGGGACGCGCGAGCCGGGCCTCGAGCGCGACCTTGGAGCCCATGATCTCCTCCCACGCGGCTGCGTCGCGCAACGCGAGCAGATTCGGGTGCGTCAGCGAGTGGGCCTCGAAGCGAAGCGTCCCCTCCTGCTCGAGCTCGGCGATCTCGTCCCAGCCGAGGAGCGGCGGCTGCGGCGTCCGGTACCAGCCGAACTGCACCCACCCGTCCACCACGGCCGGCGCGACGAAGACCGTCGCCCGGAACCCGCGCTCGGCCAGCAGAGGCAGGGCCTGCTCGGCCACGTCCAGGAATCCGTCGTCGAAGCTGAGCCCGACCGTCCGTGCCGGAGGGCGGCCTCCCTCGAGCAGCTCGGCCGCCTGCACCACGTCGACGACGCGGTAGCCCTCGGTCGCCAGGTGGTCCATCTGCCGGCGGAAATCGCGCGGGCTGACCGCCAGCTCGTCCCGGTCGTCGGCGACCCGGTGGTAGAAGAGGATGCGTACGCCTTCCGTGTCCGGCCGTCCGTCGGCGCGCAGCGACCAGGCCGCAGACCGGGCCCGTGTCGCCGCCGCCTTGAGCGCGTAGCGCCTCACGTGAGCCTCCCGGCCAGCCGCCGGGCCGGAGCGAGCCCGTCGAAGTAGAAGCGGCGCAGCGCCTCCGAGCGCTTCAGCCGTTTTCGGAGCTCGATCGCCCTCACCCGGCCGCCGGCCGCGGCCGCCCCCCGCAGGCTGCGCGTCAGACCGAGGCCCTCGTAGAGCGGCTCGAACCGGTCCGAGAGCTCGACCTTGTAGCGCTCCGCCCCGCCGAGGAACTCGACTCTCTTCATGCCCTCGCCGGCCGCGGCCTCGATCGCGTCGAGCGTGTTGAGCCAGCCCGGGGAGTAGTGCGCGAGCGTCGGGTCGAAGGCCATCCGGTGGACGTACATCCGCCCTTCGAGTGCGAAGAAGTAGTGGAAGGCCGCCGGGCGCCCGTCCACCTTCAAGGTGACGATGCGCGGCACGTCGGCGTCGGCGAGCGCGCGGATCGCGGCGTGGTGGAAGCGCCGACCGGTCGGCGTGGCGAAGTCGGAGCCGTCGGGGCGTCCGTTCCAGCGGATCGAGTGCAGCGCGAAGGCATCGTCGAGGGCGGTCGCGAGCTCGTCCTTCGTCCGCGCGAGGGCTACATCGAGCTTCCCCAGCTTGGCCAGGTTTCGCCTCCTCCGTCGATTCTGCGCGCGCTTCTTCGACGAGAGCCTTGTCCGGTAGACGTCCTCCCAGCCGCCGTCGAGGTCGAGGACAGGGGCCTCGTTCCGCTCGACGAGGCGAAGCCGGGCGTCGCCGAGCGTCCGCGCGAGCAGGCTCGCGCCGGGCAGGCCGTAGAGGTCGGCGAAGTCGTGGTCCGAGTCGGCCACGCGCGCCGCCAGCGCAGCCGCGGTCGGCGGCCCTTCCCCCGGCGCGAGCAGGAGGTCGGCGAGCGCCGAGTGCTCGCCGCCGACGAACGTCAGCACGCGCAGTCCGCGCCGCGCCCGCACACACAGCGGAAGGGCGCCGACGAGCCGGCCGTCCCGGTAGGCCACGTGCACGGCCAGGCCCCCGTCCTCGCCGTAGTGCCGCCACCATTCGCGGAGCCACCCGTGGAGGAGCATCGGGCTCGGACGGGGCATCGCGCGGACGAGGCGGTCCCAGTCCGGGGCCAGCCGGGCGAAGCCGTCGGCGCTCGAGATCGTCTCGAGCCGCAGGTCGCCTGCGAGGGCGATCGGACCCACGTCAGGAAGATCCCCCTCGGCGGCGGAGGTGAGCCAGGAAGCGGCGCGCTTCCTCGCCGGCGCGCAGCACGACGATCCCCTGCCGGCCCCGGCGGGGCGCGAGCTCGGCCAGGAGCTTCGGCCGCACCGTCCTTCGGTAGTGCCACTGCCCCCGGGTGAAGTTCGCGAGCGCGCGGTGGACCGGTGCCGGCTCGGAGCCGGGCGGGACGTCGGGCCCACCCCGGCCGTCGAGTCTGCGCCGGCTGACCCGCCAGAGGCAGCGAAGCGGCGATGCGTCCACGAGGACCACGAGGTCCGCGGCGTCGAACCAGTCGGGGATCATGTCGTCGAACTGCGCGTCGACGATCCAGGAGTCGCGGGCGAGCTCGCGCCGCTGCAGCGCCTCCCAGTCCGCCGCCGGCGTCTCGACCCAGCCGGGCCTCCAGAAGAGGGCGTCGAGATGAAGCACGTCGATCCCGTACGCAGCGCCGATCTCACGCGCGAGCCGGGACTTCCCGGCCCCGGCCGGCCCGGTGACGGCGATGCGCTTCACTCTCCAACGGGTAGATCTCCACTTCCGGACTCGCCGAGTCCTGGGCGGGGAATCTCTGTCATGTGGGCACGCGGGCGGACGACGGCCTGGTCCCCGCTCGTCGGTGGTGGGCCTCGGACCTCGCCGGCACGATCAAGGCGGCCGACCCGAAGCACCGGGCGACGATCGGCCGCGCGGTACTCGTCTGGGTTCCCTGCTTCGCCCTCGTGGGGCCCCGGTTTCCCTCACCCGCCCTGGCGGTCGGCGCCGCGTCGCTCCTGTCCGCGGTGTGGCTCGTCTCGCTGCGGAGTGCGTTCGACGCCGTGCACCTCACCCTCGGGGAGCCGGTTCGCTGCGCGGCCGGAACGGCCATGGGGCTCGTCGGCGTGTCGGCCGTCGCACTCTGGATCCCGGGGATGGGCATGGAGCTCTCGACGATCCTGGCGCTGGGAACCGCCGTCTTCGTCCTCACGACGACCTGGGAGGTCGTCGCCCGCCGCGTGGTCGGCAGGCGGCGGGTGCTCGTCGTGGGTCCGTCGAGCCGGGCGGAGGAGGTCGCGGCAGCCGTCGAGCTCGACGGGCATGTGCCCTTCACCGTCGTGGGCGCGGTCGACGACGAGCCGGGTGACACGGCGCGCCTCGGCTCGGTCGCCGAGCTCCCCCGGGTCGTCGAGGAGCAGCACCCCGACCTGATCCTCCTGACGGACGGCGAGAGCGCCATGAAGGCGCTCGACCGGCTCCTCGCCGCCCCGTCGTCGAGCGTCAAGGTGGTCGGGCTTGCGCACTTCTTCGACCATGCGTTCGGCCGGATTCCGCTCGACGACCTGCGGCCGACGTGGTTCATGAGCATCCTCCACGTCTGGCAGCGGCCCTACACGCGCTTCGCCAAGCGGACGTTCGACGTCGTGTCTGCATCCCTCGTCCTCGTCGTGGCCCTCCCGCTCATGCTCGCGATTGCCGGCTTCCTCTGGCTCACCCCCGGACCCGTCGTCTACCGCCAGATCCGGGTCGGGGAAGGCGGGCGCCACTTCACGATGCACAAGTTCCGGACGATGCGCGTGGGCGCGGAGGAGGCCGGGCGACCGGCGTTCGCGCAGGTCCGCGATCAGCGGGTGACGGCGGTCGGCCGGGTGCTTCGCAGGACGCACGCCGACGAGCTGCCCCAGCTCCTGGACGTCCTCCGCGGAGACATGTCCGTGGTCGGCCCGAGGCCCGAGCGGCCGGAGTTCATCCCGATGCTCGAGGAGAGCGTTCCGTTCTTCACACGCCGGCTGCTGGTCAAGCCGGGGATCACGGGCTGGGCGCAGCTGCGCCGCGACTACGCCTCGGACTGCGAGGGCGCCGCCGAGAAGCTCTCGTACGACCTCTGGTACCTGCGCCACCGGACCCTCGCCGTCGATCTCGCGATCTGCGCGAAGACCTTCGTCTCCCTGCTCATCCGGCCGGGGCGCTGAAGGTTTCGTGCACCGAGGACCGTGATCGGGTTCGAGACCGTCTCCACGGAGGACGAGCTCGCCGGCCTCGCCGCCGGGTGGAACGCGCTCGTGCGAGGGATGCCGCGGCCGAGCCCGTTCCTCCTGCACGGGTGGCTTCTCGAGTGGTGGCGCCAGCACGGCGGGAGCCGGACGCTGGCCGTCCACGTGGCCCGTCGCGAGGGGCGTCTCGTGGGCGCCGTGCCCCTCTGCGTGAGGTCGAGGTACGGCCTCCGCGTGACCGAGTTCGTCGGCGGAACCGCCGCGCCGCTCGCCGATCTCATGGTCGCCCCGGGGGAGGATCCCGCCGTCGCGGCCGGGCTCGCGGAGCGGATCGGCCGGACCGGGGGCGACTTCGCGGATCTCTTCGGCCTCCCGGGTGGCTGCCGCCTCGCGCGGGCGCTCCCTGCCGACTCGCTGACCGTGCTCGAGCGGATCGAGGCGCCGGTCCTCGACCTCCGGAGCGGCTGGGAGCAACGCCTCTCGTCTCGTACGCGCCGCGAGCGAGCTCGCCGCCGCCGGCGCCTCGAAGGCCTCGGGCGCGTGCGGCTCTCGGTCGCGCGGACCCCCGACGAGCTGGCCGCGACAGTGGAGGACGCGTTCCGGCTCCACGCGCTCCGCTGGCAGGGCCGTCATCCCGGGCCGGAGTTCTCGACGGCGGCCGGCCGGGCGTTCCACCGGGCCGCGCTGCGCCGTCTCGCGGAGGACGATGTTCCGCGGCTCGTGACGCTCACGGTCGGCGGGCGGCCCGTGGCGTTCTCGCTCCACCTGCTCCTCGAGCGCACGGTCTACGGCGTGTCGATGGGGTTCGACCCCGAGCTCGCCCGGCTCTCACCGGGGACCGAGGCCCTGCTCTGCGCGCTCCAGCTCGCCGCCGAGGAGGGCGCCGAGCGGGTCGAGTTCCTCGGCGCCGCCGATCCGTACAAGCAGGCGCTCACCGACCGGCTCGAGCCACTCCACCAGGCGATCGGGGTGGCGTCGACGCCGCGCGGCCGCGTCGCCGCCGAGCTGCTCGTGGCCGGCGTCCGCGCACGCCGCCGCCTGAGGCGCTCGGAGACCGCGCGCCGGATCTACGCGCACATGCCGCGTACGCGGAGGGTCGGTGCCTAGCAGCTCCCGACTTCAGGCTTGTGCCCGTGCCCTCGCAGTGGTTTATTCGCCTTGACGACAGAGGCGGTTCGCGTGACCGAGCACGACCCCGCAGCGGCAGGCGCGGTCGCCGGCGAGAGCGCCGGGTCGGGCGTTCGCGTCTTTCTCTCGCACGCCTCCGCCGACGCCGAGATGGCGCGCCGCGTCTGCGCCGAGCTGGAGCAGGCCGGGCTTCGCTGCTGGATCGCGCCCCGTGACATCAGGCCCGGCGGGGACTGGAGCGAGGAGATCCTCGCCGGCATCGACGGCGCGGGCGCGCTCGTCGTTCTCGTCTCGGCCACGTCGAACGCGTCGCGACAGGTCGCGCGCGAGATCGAGCGGGCCGACGACAGGGGGCTTCCGCTGCTGCCGTTCCGGCTCGCGGACCTCGAGCCCACGGGCCGCCTCGAGTACTTCCTGAGCGGGCGGCAGTGGATCGACGCCTTCCGGCCGCCGTTCGCCGCGCGGATCGAGGACCTCGTCGAGGGGCTGTCGAGCTCCGGCCTCGCCGCGAATGCACCGCGGACACCGGCCCCTGCGGCGCCTGCGCCCGACCTTCCACCAGACGACTGGGACCGTCGGCGGTCGAGCGGCTGGCTGCGGCGGCGACGGACGACCGTACGGATGCGTTCGTCGACGCGCAGTTCGACGCCGAGATCGTCGGGGCGCTCGAGTCCCTCGACGTGCCGTTTCGTCGTGTCGTCGAGCTGGTCGACATCGACCCGAACATGCTCGAAGTCGCCGCGCAGCGATGCGCCGCACATCCCGGGCGGTTCGAGCTGCGCCACGCTCGATTCGACGACCAGCTTCCGAGCTGTCATGCGGTCGTCGCCTCTCTCGCCCTCCATCACGTTGCCGACCGCGGGCAGAAGCGTGACCTCTACCGTTCGATCCTCGCGGCTCTGGAGCCAGGCGGTCTCGTTGCCGTCGGGGACTTGCTCGTCTACCCCGACGGGCCCGAGCGGCGGCGGATCTTCGAGGACTGGTATCTCCACATGGAGCGGAACGGCATCGGCCCCACGGAGGCCGACGGGCATTTCGCCCAGTGGGCGCAGGAGGACACCTACCTGTCGCTTCCGGACGAGCTCGGGCTGATCGCCGAGGCCGGGTTCCCTCGTCCGGAGTGCTTCTGGCGAGACGCCGGAATCACCGTGTACGGCGCGTTCAAAGACGCCTGAGCCGGCGCGTCGACTGAACTCCTCAGGCAGACACCTCGGCGCGTTCCGCCTCCAGCATCGAGCGCAGGGTCTTCGGAGCGCGCCCGGTGAGCCGCTCGAAGTCGTCGCCGATGACGTCGAGGTGGCCCTCGCGCGTCGCCCGACCGAAGCTCGCGACGATACGGCCGACCTCGATCGGAAGCCCGGTCGCGTCCGAGAAGCCTGC
>Ga0210087_1000089_pt1 | contig 13013 bp, 16 predicted proteins | sample MayberryNW_Catta_4_FD_184878 | JGI IMG/M metagenome (GOLD analysis project Ga0210087, IMG submission 184878) | Wetland microbial communities from San Francisco Bay, California, USA, that impact long-term carbon sequestration -... | ecosystem: Environmental > Aquatic > Marine > Wetlands ... | reverse complement strand
CGCGGCGACGAGCGGCAGCTCGAAGCGGTAGGGGCCGAGGGTCCAGCTGATGTCTATGTCGTCGGGATCGCGGGTACGGCGCGACGGAACGATCGCGATGTCATCGAATCCGTAGGCGCGCCGCCCCTTCTTGCCGCGACCGATGTCGATCTCCAAATCGATCCTCCGGGGAAGTGGTGGCGATGAGGTTCCAGCCTACACTTCCGCGTGGACCTCCAGCTCCTGCACCTCGACCTCATCGAGCAAGCGCTCGACCCGGCGGCGGTCGACGGTGCCGGCGCCGAAGTGCTGCGTCGACTCGGCACCGCAGGCGACGCCGTAGGCGAGGCACTCGGCCGGCTCGCGGCCGTCGTAGAGGCCGGCGACGTATCCGGCGAGGAAGGCGTCGCCCGAGCCGACCGTCGAGACCGGCTCAAGCGGCTTGGTGCGGACTTCGAGCACGCGTCGCCCAGCTCCCTCGCCGACCACGCCGATGCAGCCGTCGGGTCGGGTGATCGCCGCCTCGCCGGCACCGAGGCGGACCAGCTCGGTCAGCCCCTGGACGAAGTCCTCGCGGTCGCCGAACTCCTGCCCGACCAGCTCCTCGGCCTCGCGCTCGTTCGGGGTGACGACGGAGGCGCCGGCGCGTAACCCGGCCAGCATCGGCTCACCCTCGGCGTCGAGGACCGATCTGACACCCACCTCGCGCAGATCGCCGACCAGGCGCGCGTAGAGCTCGGCCCCCGCACCCGGCGGCAAGGTGCCGGCGAGGACGCAGATCTTCGCCCCCGCAGCGAGGTAGCGCAGGCGTTCGACGAAGCGTTCGACCTCCTCCGGGCTGACCGCCGGGCCGCGCTCGTTGATCTCGGTCTGCTCGCCCGAGGTCGGGTCGACCACCGACATGTTGATCCGCGTCTCGCCTGCGATCCAGGTGAAGTCGGTGAGGATCGCCTCTTTGCGCAGCTGCTCCAGCATCCGGTTGCCGGTCGGCCCGCCGGCGAAGCCGGCGGCGATCACAGGCCGCCCGAGCAGGCGCAGCGCGCGGGCGACGTTGATCCCCTTGCCGCCGGCGACGGTGCGGCTCTCGACCGCGCGGTGGCGGTGGCCGAGGCGGAAGTTCGGAACCGCGACCGTGCGGTCGATCGCGGCGTTGAGGGTTACGGTGAGAATCATCTCCTGCGCCTCCGGGTTGCCACTGCTACCACCAGTATCGCGAACAGCGCCAGCGCGATCCAGGGCAGGTTGTCGAACAGGAAGCTGCGCGCCCGCTCGAGCGCGGTCGCCTTGGGCACGGCGCGGCTCCCGCGCAGCGGCACCGTGGCCGCGCGGCGGCCATCGATGAGGACGACCGCACGGCCCAGCCGAGCGCCGCGACGGATCGGCCCCTCGACCTCCTGCGGGGCGCGGACCCTGAGCCGCAGGCGCTGGCCGCGGCGCACGCCAACCGCGACCGTGCGCGCGGCGCGCAGCGGCAGCTCGCCGCCGCTGTAGCGGATCGACGGTTCGGCGAACACCTCGCCGGCGCGAACCGGCACCCGCCGCCGGTACTTGGTGAAGCCGTATTCGAGCAGCTGCGCGGTCTCGGTGTCGCGCTCGCTCTCGGTCCAGGTGCCGAGCACCGCCGAGATCAGCTCGACCCCCTTGCGGCGGCCGGCGCCAACCAGGACGTACTCGGCGTCAAAGGTATGACCGGTCTTGACCCCGGTCGCCCATGGCACCTCGAGCAGGAAGTCGTTGATCGTCTCGATCCGCCGCGGCGGCCGCAGGCTGCGCAGCAGTGCCGTACGCGAGGCGGCGATCCTGGCGAAGACAGGCTCGCGCAGCAAGCGCCGCGCCAGCGCCGTCAGGTCGAGCGCGCTCGAGTAGTTGCCGACCTGGTCGAGCCCGATCGGGTTGGCGAAGTGAGAATCCGGCAAGCCCAGCGCCGCCGCCCGCAGGTTCATCTGTCGGACGAAGGCCGCCTCCGAACCGGCGGCGGCGAGCGCAAGATCGTAGGCGGCGTCGTTGCCGCTGCGCAGGATCAGCCCGTAGAGCAGGTCACGCACGCTGATCCGCTCCCCCGGGCGCAGTTCCAGCAACGACTCGCCGTAGATCGCGTCGTAGGGCGCCGCCCTGACGATCTTGTTCAACGACAGCTCCTGCAGCGCGACGTAGGCCGTCATCAGCTTGGTCGTGCTGGCGATCGGCAGGCGGCGGCGGGCGGCGTGCGAGGCGAGCACGTCGCCCGTGCGGGCGTCGATCAGCGCCCAGGCCCGCGCCGCGAGCTGCGGCGGCTTGGCGGCAGCGCTAGCCGGCGCCACCAGCAGCAAGGCGGCGAGCAGCAGCGCGGCGAGCAGCCGCCGTCTCACCGCAGCTTCAGCTTTTCGCCCGAGATCAGGATCTGGGGGTCGACCCCGGGGTTCAGCTGCAGGATGCGTGCAACCGGGACGCCGGTCTTGTGGGCGATCGAGGTGAGCGTGTCGCCATTCTGGACGACGTAGGACTTGGGCGGGGGAACCTTGCGCTCACCACTGCTCTTGCGCGTCTTCCCCGCCGGGGCCGAACCGCCGCCGGAGCCCCCGCCACCCTCACCGCCGCCCAGCGATCCCGCGACCACGACGATCACGACGATGAAGCCGCAGATGACCGCGGCGGCGGCGAGGGCTCTGGCAGGTGCTCTGGAGCTCAGCCCTTGACCTTGGCCTTCAGCGCCGAGCCGGCGGAGAAGCGGGGTACCTTGCCCCCCGGGATCGTGATCCGCTCACCGGTGCGCGGGTTGACCCCCTGGCGCGGGCCACGCTCGGCGACATGGAATTTGCCGAAGCCGGTGAAGCTGACCTCACCGCCGCTGCTCAGGGTGTCGGTGATCGCATCGAGCACCGCGTCGACCGCGTCGCTCGCGGCCTTCTTGCTGCCCACACGCTCATCAGCTGCCAGTTGATCCAAAAACTCAGCCTTGGTCACAGTCGAAGCTCCTCCGTCGTCGGTTGAAGTCGGCGGCAATCTAACAGCGTGCTCGGCGTAATTCACGCCTGGGGTCGGCGAGACCCTCAGGCGCCGCTGACGCTGAGCTCGCCGATCAGCAGCGGCGGCGCGCTGACCGAGCCGCCAAAGGGCACCCAGCGGGCCTCTCCACCGACCGCCCGCACGGCCCCCAGCATCGCGACCAGCTCACCGGCGATCGTGAACTCCCGCAGGGGCTCGGCCTTCTCGCCGCCGCGGATCGCCCGGCCCGAAGCCCCTACCGAGAAGACACCGGTGACCGGGTTGACGCCCGAGTGCAAGCCGGCGACGTCGTTGACGTAGACGCCCTCGTCGGCGGCGCGCAGAAGCTCCGCGGCGCTTGCCTCGCCCGGGCTGACGATCAGGTTCGAGGCGGAGACCGAGGGTGGCGCGCGGTAGCCGGAGCGGCCGGCGTTGCCGGTCGAGGCCGCCCCTCCGCGGCGCGCCGTATAGGAGTCATGGAGGTAGCTGCACAACCGCCCGCCCTCGATCAACGCCGTGCGGCGGCGGGGCGTGCCCTCGGCATCGACCGGCGCCGTCGCGAAGCCGGCTGGGTCGAGCCCGTCGTCGTGGAGGACGAAGGCAGGCGCCGCAATCTCATCGCCGAGCCGCTCGGCGAGCGGCGAGCGGCCGCGCTGGACGGCGTCGGCGCCGAGCGCGCGGCCAAGCAGGCCGGCGAAGCTGGCGGCGACGGTCGGGGCGAGAACGACCGGGCAACTGCGCGAGGGTGGCTTGCGCGAGCCGATCATCTCGGTGGCGCGGACGGCGCCCTCGCGCCCGATCCCCACCGGGTCGAGGCCCGCCGGGCCGCGGGCGAGATCGAAGCCCAGCCCCGTCTCGCGACCGCCCTCACCGCCGGCCAGAGCCGTCAGGTAGGCGTAGCAGCTCGTCGTCTCGTACTCCCCGCCGCGCACAGCGGAGGAGGCGATCGCGACCCGCTCGCCGCTGTCCGCGTAGACCGCCTGCTCGACGCCGACGATCCGCTCGTCGGCGTCGAGCGCGGCTCGCTCTACGGCAAGCGCCAGATCGGCGACCTGCGCCGGTGACCAGGTGGAGTGCGAAGGGTCGCTGAGGCCGGCCAGTGCGGGGGGTTCGCCGCCGACGGCGGGTGGCCCGGCGAACTCGTCCTCGTCGGCAACTCGCGCCGCCTCGACGGCGCGCGCGGCGATCGCGGCGAGGCCGGCGGCCGAGAGGTCGGTGCCGAAACCGTAGCCGACCCGGCCGCCGATCCAGGCGCGCAGGCCGAGGCCGCGCTGAGTCGCCGCGGCGAGGCTCTCGACCTCGCCGCCGTGCACACGCACCTCGCGGTTCTCGGCTTCGCTCAGGTACGCCTCGGCCTCGCCGGCCCCGGCCGCCAGCGCCCGCTCGAGCGCCTCCGCCGCCAGCTCTCCCAACCCCCTCACAGCCTCCCCCAGCGCTTCCGGTGCGCTTTATGCGCGTATGGGAAGCAAAAGGCGCACCGGAAGCTCATGCCGCCGTCCCCCCGACCGTCAGCGCGGCGATGCGGACGTGGCCCTGCCCGGTTCCGACCGGGACTTTCTGGCCGGCCTTGCCGCAGATCCCGGTCTTCATCCAGAAGTCCTCGCCGACGGCGTCGATCGCGGCCAGCGCCTGCAGGCAGTTGCCGACCAGGGTCGCGCCGCGGCAGGGCCGCGTCACCTCGCCGCCCTCGATCAGGTAGCCCTCGTTGACGCCGAAGACGAAATCGCCGGTCGCCGGGTCGACCTGGCCGCCGCCGAAGGAGACCGCGTAGAAACCGCGCTCGACCTCGCCGATGATCTCCTCGGGGGCGCCCTCGCCGGGGGCAATGTAGGTGTTGGTCATACGCGGGATCGGCAGATGGCGGAAGCTCTCGCGGCGGCCGTTGCCGGTCTGGGCGGCACCTTCGCGCGCGGCGCTGCGGCGGTCGTGCAGGAAGCCGATCAGCCGGCCGTCCTCGATCACCCGCGTCTTCTGCGTCGGCGCGCCCTCGTCGTCGATCGCGTCGCTCCCCCACTCGCCCGGCAAGCAACCGTCGTCGTAGGCGGTCAGCAGCGGTTGCGCGACGGCCTCGCCGAGCTTGCCGGCGTAGACGCTGGCGCCCTTCTGCACGTGGTCGGCCTCGAGCCCGTGCCCGGTCATCTCGTGAAAGAGAACGCCGCCGAAGCCGCCGCCGACGACGACCGGCATCGAGCCGGTCGGTGCGGGGCCGGCATCGAGCAGGGTCAGCGCCTTGCCGGCGGCGCCGGCGGCGATCGCCCCCGGGTCGTCGTCGAACAGCTCAAAGCCGCGGTGACCGCCAAGCGTCTCGGCGCCGGTCTCGACCCGACCGTCGCGGCGGGCAACCGCCTGCACACCGATCCGCACCCGAGTACGGTCGTCGCCGCTGTAGAGGCCGTCGGAGTTGGCGAGCGCGACCTCGCGCCTGGCCTCGGCGTAGGAGGCCATCAGCTGGGTTATCTCGCCGCCGGCGTCGCGGGCGCGCCGGTCGAGCTCGCGCAGGAGCTCGGCCTTGCGCGCCGCCGGCACCTCGTCGGGGGGTTGCTCGATCGGCAGCGGCGGCGGCGCCTCGGCCCGCAGCGGCCGCGGCTCGGCGCGCTCGGCGCGCAGCGCAGCCGCCGCCTCGTCGGCGGCCCGCTCGAGGTCGGCGGGCGCGAGCCCATCGACATGGGCGAAGTAGGTCGTGCCGCCGCTCAGCACACGCACCCCGGCGCCGGCCTCGCTGCCCCCCTGCACCGACTCGATCCGCGACTCGTCGATCGCCAGCGTCTGGCCCGAGCGCCGTTCGGCAAAGACCTCGGCGAACTCGCCGCCGTGCGCCAAGGCCCGGGCGAGGACGCCGGCGGCGAGGGTCGGGTCGAGCAGCTCCTGTGGCCGACTCACGACTTCGATCGCTTCCCGGCGACCTCGATCAAGCGACCCGCGGCGACGAACAGCTCGCCGCCGGCGCGCGAATCGACCGCGTGGTCCTCGGCCCGCCCGCCCCCGTAGTAGAGGCGGGCGAAGGGCTTGCGGGCGATCCGGCGGCGGCGCATGTAGGCGGCGGCCTCGTCGGCGTAGCCGGAGACGCGGTCGAGCAGGACCCTGTGCGGCTTTGGGGGCACCTCAGCCTCCGTCCCCGCGCCGCTGTGGACCTTTTACGTGCTCTGGCCCGACGAAAGTCCCGTGCGCAGTCTCGCCGGCGAGGTCGCGCAGCATCGTTCGCATGTCGAAGAAGGTCAGCGAGGCGAGGGCGAAGCGCTCGGCCACCGCGACGGCGGCGTGGCCGGCGTGGCGCAGGGCGAAGACCTCGCCCTGCTCGGTGCCGATGTGGATCTGCTCGACCGGCTCATCCCCGGCCCGGTCGGCGACCTCGAACAGCGCCGCGGCGTCGTCCCGCCAGCGCTCGGGATCGCTGCTGGCGGCGAGCACCTCGCCCCCCGGGCCGAGGATCGCGGCGCCGCGCAGGTCAAGCGACATCTCGGTCAGGTAGGCAAGGGCGCCCTCGGCGGCCTCGCCTGAGATGGCCCCGGTCGTCGCGTCGTCGGACATCTCGGCCAAAATACCGGCCCGTGTCGCTGGCCCGAGCCTCCTGGATCACCGTCGTCGCCGTCTGCGCGATCGCCGCGGTCCTGTTCGCGATCAGCGGCTACACCGGCTACACGATCACCGTCATCGCCGTCGGCCTCGCCGCCGCCGTGAATCTGCTGCCCAGCCCCTGACGCTCGCCAACCGTTGATCAACCGGCCCTAAACGGGCCGCTGTCGTCTTCGGCATCGCGAAGCGAGGTTTCCGGCTCGACGTGGATCAGGACCTCGGCGCGGCGGATTGTCGCCTCGATCTCGTCGCGCATCCGGTGGGCGAGCTCGTGGGCGCGCTCGAGGCTGGTGCCAGAGCGGTACTGGACGTGGAGGTCGATGTAGCGGCGACTGCCGGCGCGGCGGGCACGCAGCTTGTGGTAGCCGGCGACCTCGGGCGTCCGGGCGGCGGCTATCGCTGCCTCGATCCGGTCCATCTCGTCGGCGGGCAGGACTTCGTCAACGAGCACCCCGGAGGAGCGGCGGATGATCCGCAGGCCGGCGACGACGATCGCCGCGGCGACGAGCAGCGCGGTGATCGAGTCGAAGGCGACGATGCCGGTGATCTCGACCAGCGCGAGGCCGGCGAGCACCCCGGCCGAGGTGAGCGCGTCGGTGCGCAGGTGGGCCGCGTCGCCCTCCAGCGCGGGCGAGTCGTGCGCGCGCGCCTGGCGTGAGAGAACCGTGGAGACGACGAGATTGGCGACGACCGAGAAACCCATCACGGCGATCCCGAGCCCGAGCGCATCGACCTCCGCCCCCTCGACCAGGCGGCGCGTCGCCTCGTAGACGATCACCGCGGCTCCGACCAGGATCAGCATGCCCTCCAGCGTCGCCGCCAGGCTCTCGACCTTCTCGTGGCCGTAGGGGTGGTCCGCGTCGGCCGGCTCACCGGCCTTGCGCACCGAGACGAAGGCGACGACCGAGGCGACCAGGTCGATCAAGGAGTGGACCGCCTCGGTCACGATCGCGATCGAGCCGGTGATCGCGCCGGCGGCGAGCTTGAGCGCGATCAGCAGCGAGTTGGAGGCGATCGAGAGCGCCGCCGCACCGCTTTTGGTCCGGATCATCAGCCCGCCGGCGCCGCCTCGCCGGCGCCCGTCTCCAGATGCCGGGCGAGCATCCGCGCGGCGAGGCCGCGGTGGCTGATCTCGTTCTTCTCCGCCTGGCTGATCTCGGAGAACGTGCGGGTGTCGTCGGGCCCGGTCGCGTCGGGGACAAAGGCCGGGTCGTAGCCGAACCCGCCCGCGCCGCGGGGGCGCTCGATCAGGTGACCGTCGCAGCGGGCCTCGAAGACGTGCTCGCTGCCGTCCGCTTCGACCAAAGCCAGGGCGCAGGTGTAGAAAGCGCCGCGCTCCTCGCCCGCGGCGCCGACCTCGCGCAACAGCTTCTCCAGGTTCTCCTCGTCGCTGGCGCCCTCGCCGCCGTAGCGGGCCGAGTGGATGCCCGGGCGCCCGCCGAGACCGACGGCGCCGATTCCCGAGTCGTCGGCGAGCGCCGTCCCGCCGGTTGCCCGGTGTGCGACGCGCGCCTTCCCGAGCGCGATCGCGGCAAAGCTCTCGCCGTCCTCGGGCGGCAGCTCGACCCCCGGCGGCAACGGCTCCAACTCGACCCCGGGCAGCAGTTCGCGCATCTCGCGCAGCTTGTGCTTATTGCGGCTGGCGAAGATCAATCGGCTCTGCGGTTCCCGTTACCCGCTCCTGCACCCCGCGCAGCCTCGAGATGCCCATCTCGGCGAGGCCGAGCAGCTCGTCGAGCGAGGCGCGCGAGAGCGGCGTGCGCTCGGCGGTCGCCTGCACCTCGACCAGGCCGCCGTCTCCGGTCATCACCACATTGGCGTCGACCTCGGCGCGCGAGTCCTCGCCGTAGTCGAGGTCGCAGAGCGCCCGCCCGTCGACCATGCCAACGCTGACCGCCGCGACCGAGCCGCTCAGCGGCATCGTCGCGATCCTCTTCGCGTCGAGCAGCTTCTGCAGCGCCAGGCGCAGCGCCACGTAGCCACCGGTGATCGCAGCGCAGCGGGTGCCACCGTCGGCCTGCAGCACGTCGCAATCGACGTAGACGCTGCGTTCGCCCAGCGCCCTGAAATCGACGATGACCCGCAGCGAACGCCCGATCAGGCGCTGGATCTCGACCCCGCGCCCATCCTGGCGACCCTTGGCTACGTCGCGCGCCTTGCGGTCGCCGGTCGAGGCGGGCAGCATCGAGTACTCGGCAGTGACCCAACCCTTGCCCCGCCCGCCCATCCATTTCGGCACCGACTCCTGCACCGAGGCGGTGCAGATCACCCGCGTCCTCCCGATCGAGATCAGCGCCGATCCGTCGGCGGTCTCGACAAACCCGGGATCGATCTGGACGGGCCGGATATCGGCCGGCGCCCTGTCATAGCTGCGCGAGGCGGGCATCGCACGAGTCTTTCACGAGACGCTGCCGCTTGCGCCTTGAGCTGGTCGCAAAGCGGCTGACGGATCGAGCGAGACGCCGGGCGCAATTGCGCCCGGCGTCCACTTGCCCGCTCGCCGGCTCTATTCGTCGAAGCCTTCGAGGGTCACCGTGCCACTGTAGGCACCGTCTTCGTATTCGCCGTTGCCGCAAAGGAGTTCGTCGCCACCGACGATGTATTTGAGGCCTTCTTTGACGCCGATCGACGCCTCGATGGCCCGTTTCGAACCTTCACCCGTGGTTTCATAATTGACCTGTTCCAGGCCCGCTTGCTGCGGAAGTGCAACCGTGCACCAACCTTCCAGGTTGAAGGTGAAGGCGCCTTCTTCGGCGCATTCGTTTCCGAACGCACCCAGATAGGGGGGGCCGACATTGAACAGGCTAAAGCCATCTTCGCAGCCCGTGTTGGTTACCGTAATAGTGAGTGGGTATGGTGAAGTTTCACAGTTGAAATAGTAGAGAAATTTACTCAGTACGATTTTCGTCGAGGCGCTCGAGAGTTCGCCAGACAGGTCAACAGGACATTCGATCGTTTCGGCAATTACGCCGACGTTGACATCCCATCGTAGATTGCCTTTCGAACCTCCGTCCAGGACCGTTGGATAGGTTTCAGCGGAGAACCGCGGTTGTTCTTCTTCGTTTTCCGATTCTTCGCCGGCCAAGAAAACGCCAACCTGTTCTTTCGCCGACGCAGTCGATGCAGCTGCGCTGGCCAGGGCTGCGCTGGCCAGGATCGCAGCGACGATCATTCCGATGCGCCGCAACTTCGAGCCTGCTGACTCGGATTGGTATTGACATGCAGTCATGGTCCCTCCTCCTACCTCCGGGAAGCACACCTTCCCTTATTTTTGGTGACTGGTTGGTGGCTGCCGATGCGAGGCGCAATGCCTATCCTCCGCAGCCGACCACGCCAACTTCGCAGTTGATGCCGCTCCGTGCCACGTCAAAGTGCCAAGTTGAATACAGAGAGATTGAGCGAATCGACAAAGTTGGCCGGATGCAGGGTTGCGAGCTCGGTAGACGGCCGGCCCAACGCCCTAGAATGCGCCAATGAGGTCGAGTCGAAGGGCCACCTCGACCTCGGTGGCGCAGCTCGCGAGTGGCCGTCCGAGCTTCTCCTCGACGACCCGCAACCGACTGCTGACCGTCTGGCGGCTCACGCCCAGGGCGGAGGCGGCAGATGACACATTGTGACCGGCCGTGAAATAGGCGCGCAGAGTTTCGCGCAGCCCCATGCCGCCGTCGCGGGCGTCGGCAAGCGGAGCCAGGTACATCTGGTGCAGCGATTTCTTCAAGACTCCGTCTTGCGAAATTGCCGCCAACAGTCCGACCTCTGCATAGCGGACCACGCCTCTCGTCTTTGGCGGCGCCAAGCGCAGAGCCGCACTCGCCTGCTGATGGGTTAGCCGCCAACCGTCCTGTCCCCGGGCCGGCTCGCCAAGGACAACCAGGGTCGTCGGCTCGGCCGACGCCATGCGCTCCACGAGCTCGGCAGCCTCGAGTCGGTGACGGCCGCCGAGCCAAGCCCATGCCACGTCCGCCTCGGGCTGGACCAACAACAGACGACGGTCAACAGACCTCGCCAGGCCACGCAGCAGTGAGGGTCCACCGGCTCCGACGGCAATCGCGCCCACATGCCAATCGCCGATCTCATAGGCGAGGTCGGCGATATCGGCGGCCTGGCCGATGAGCAGGCTCCTGACGCATTCGAGCTGACGCGCACCCGGTGGCCGCGGACGCCGTCGACGCTCGCGCGCATGCTCGCTCGCAACGGTCGCCAGAATTCGCTCAAACATCGCCGCCTGCACCCTCAGGACCCGGCGCAGATCCGCGCTACTCGGCGTAGCTCCCGATTCAGCCTCGCGGAGAACGAAGTCGCACAGCAGAGAGTACGCAGCAAGGCAACTGCGCAGCAAGGTGTCTACCTCAACTCCGCCGCGGGCCAACCGCTGGACCTCGGCGAGCAACGCCTCTGGCACCGCCCCGGACTCGTCCTCATCGCACTCGACCGCCGCGATGCTTTGCCCTACGCCAGCCGAGACCGCCGCCGACAGTCGGGGATCACGCCCGCTGCCGGCGCAGCCCAAAGTGGGACCGATGCGAGCAAGTATCTCCCTCTCAATCTCGGCGCGACACTCACCCAGGCGCGTTCCGAGAGCAATACGAGCCTCGTCCACCTCCCCCATCGCGTTCTCCCCTAACCAAGTGACCCGTTCGGAAAATTACTTGTTTATAACCGACCCGGGCAAGGATAGCTCAAGCCCTTCTGGCAACCTCAAACTCCCGGTAGACCAGGGGACGACCTGGACCGCCGCCCCGGGTCACGCGTCCACGTCTGCTGAGGGACCCATGGATCGGCGAGACGACCCGGGCCGGGCCGCCTCGCCGCAAATCTCACTTAAACGCCACCCGGTCGACCGCCTGCTTGATCTTGTCCACGATCACCCCGGCAAGCTCGGTTCCCTGTTTGCCGTTGAAACCTTTCATCGCCGCCACCATCCCGACCATCAACAGCGAGACGAGCAGGATCAGGCCGACGTACTCGACCGTGCCCTGGCCGCGCTCGCGGCCGACCAAGCTGCGAATCGTCCGCAGGCGCCACTCAATCGTGGCCTGTGCGTAGCCCAGCAGTGCGTAGATCATCGAAGCCTCCTTCTCTAGGGATTTGCCCCGATGCTCGGAGGCCATTTGAAACGGCTCAAGACCTGAGTGGGCCAACTCTGTGGGTGGAGTGTAAAAAGTGCGTTGCAAAGGTCCAGCCGCCCCGGCTGCGGATACGCTCAGCGGCCGATGCGGGTGCTTGTCGTGACCAACTTCGTCCCCGACGCTGCGGCGCCGCAGCGCGGGCGCTGGGTGCGCGATCAGGTCGAGGAGATCCGCCGGCGCGGGGTCGAGGTCGAGCTGTTCAGCTTCTCCCCCGGCGCCAGTCACTACCTGCCCGCCGCGCTGCGGTTGCGCCACCTGCTGCGCCAAGAGAGCTTCGACCTCGTCCACGTCCATTACGGCCTCACCGCCTGGTCGGCGCTGCTGGCGGGGGCGCGGCCGCTGGTCGTCAGCTTCCACGGCACCGACGTCCGCCACCCGCTCGTCGGCCCGCTCTCGCGGCGGCTCGCCCGGCGCGTTGACCTCGTCGCCGCGGTCTCCCGCGCCCTCTTCGGCCCCGAGGACGGCCGGCCCGGCCTCCCCCCTGTGCCGGGCTCCGCGGTGCTCCCCTGCGGCCCTGACCTCGGCCGCTTCCGCCCGCTTCCGCGCCGCGAGGCGCGCGAGCGACTCGGCCTCGACCCCGACGGCCGCTACCTGCTGTTTCCCGCCAACCCCGAGCGCGCCGCCAAGCGCGCCGACCGGGCGGCCGCGGTTGCAGCGGCAAGCGAGGCGGAGCTGCTCACCGGTGGCTCGATCGAGCCCGAGCAGATGCAGCTCTGGATCAACGCCGCCAACGCGGTGCTCGTCACCTCCGACTACGAGGGCTTCGGCCTGACCTGCGTCGAGGCTCTCGCCTGCGACGTGCCGGTCCTCTCGACCCCGGTCGGCATCGCCCCTTACGCGCTCGCCGGGATCGCAGGCACCCTCTGCGCCGAGTTCAACGCCGGCGCCTGGAGCGAGGCGGCACGACCGCACCTGGCCGCGACCGACCCACGCGTCCGCGGCGCCGCCCGGGCCGCCTCGCTCTCGGCGGCGCGAATGGCGGAGCGGACGATCGCCGCCTACGGCGACGTGCTCGACCGTTCGCAGGTGACCGAAGCACGCAAGTAATAGATTGAGCCGGCGATGAACGAGCAAGAGCGCGACCCCGGCAGCGAGGATCTCGGCGCCCAGGTCGAGGCAGCCGAACGGCAGCTGCGCGAAGCGGCTGAGGCAGCCGCAAGCGCCGAGGAGCGGGCGACGGCAGAGATCCGAGCGCTGGAAGACGATTTGGAGCAGGAGCGACAAGCACGCGCCGAAGAGCTCGAGACGCTGCGGCGGGCGCACGCCGAGGAGCTGCAACGAGAGCGCGAGGCGAAAGCTCAAGCGATCGCGGCGGCCGAGCGGCGCCTGGCGGAGATCGAGGCGCAGACGGCGGAGGCGGAGCGCCGG
>Ga0210087_1000087_pt1 | contig 13024 bp, 13 predicted proteins | sample MayberryNW_Catta_4_FD_184878 | JGI IMG/M metagenome (GOLD analysis project Ga0210087, IMG submission 184878) | Wetland microbial communities from San Francisco Bay, California, USA, that impact long-term carbon sequestration -... | ecosystem: Environmental > Aquatic > Marine > Wetlands ... | reverse complement strand
GGGAGAACTACATGCCGCTCGCCCGCTTCGCGCTGTACGAGTCGGGCGTCGAGATCTACGTCGCCTCCACCGCGGACGACGCGGACGAGTGGCAGGCGACGCTCGTGCACATCGCCCGGGAGTCGCGCTGCTTCGTCGTCGCTCCCTGTCACTTCCAACGCGCGTCGGCGTACCCGGACGACTTCCCCCTCGCAGAGCTCCTCGAGGGCCGCGACCTCCTCGGGCGCGGTGGCAGCGCAGTCCTCGGTCCCGACGGCTCGTACCTCGCCGGGCCGCTCTACGGCGAGGAGGGGATCCTGTACGCGGAGCTCGACCCGGCGAGGCTGCTCGAGGAGCGCCAGCGCTTCGATCCTGCGGGTCACTACCACCGACCAGACGTCCTCCGGCTCGAGGTGACGCCGACCGCGGCCACATCAGCGCCGCTGATCGATCGGGCCACGACCTCGACTTGAGGTGATCGCCAGCCGTCGGCGATCCTGCCCCATGGCGGCGCGTCACGACGCACGGATCTGGCTCGCGCTGGGCACGGTCTACCTCGTCTGGGGCTCGACGTTCATCGCGCTCGCGATCGTCGTCCGCGACCTCCCGCCACTGATGGCGATGTCCGCGCGGCACGTCGTCGCAGGAGGCGTCCTCCTCGCGTTCGCCCTCCCGCGCGGCGACCGCGAGCACGACCGCATCGGCAGGAGGCAGATCGGCGCCGCGCTCGTGTTCGGCGGGCTGCTCTTCGTCGTCGGCCACGGCAGCCTCGCCTGGGCGCAGCAGACCGTCCCGGCCGGCGTCGCCGCGCTGCTCATCGGCACGATCCCGATCTGGATCGTGCTCCTGGACCGCGTCTGCTTCGGGCGCCGCCTCCGTGGCTCCGCGTACGCCGGCGTCGTGCTCGGCTTCGTCGGCCTCGGCTTCCTCTTCGACCCCTTCGGGGAGGGGTCGGTCGACCGGCTCGGCGCGCTCGTCATCGTGCTCGCCGCGCTGAGCTGGGCGGCCGGCTCGCTGTACTCGCGCGGCGCGCCGCTGCCCCGCCGGCCACTCGTCTCCGCAGGGCTGGCGTCGCTCTGCGGCGGCGTGCTGCTGCTCGTCGCCTCGCTCGCTGCGGGGGAGCTCGGCACTGCCCGGCTCTCGCAGGACGCGCTACTCGCACTCGGCTACCTGATCGTCGCCGGCAGCTTCGTCGGGTTCACGGCCTACGTCTGGCTTCTGCGCGTCGCGCCGATCTCGCTCGTGGGGACGTACGCGTACGTCAACCCGATCGTCGCCGTCTTCCTGGGGTGGGCGCTCCTCGGCGAGGAGGTGACCGCGCAGATGGCGGCCGCCGGCGCCGCGATCGTCGTCTCGGTCGCGCTGATCGTGCGCGCGAGCGGCTCGGCGGTCGAGCCGGGGCGCGGCCTGCTTCGACGCCAGCGGCAGGTCCCTGCCGCGGCCGAGCCCGTCGCCTAGCCGCCGATGTAGGACATCTCGACCTTGCGCAGCGCAGCCGTGTCCTCGGTGCGGAGCTCGGAGTACCGGTCCGTGCGGCGCTCCCACACCGCCCGGATCGCCGCGTCGAGCTCGTCGTCCCCGGCCTCCGAGCGGAGCTGCGCGCGCAGGTCGTGGCCGCGGACCGCGAAGAGGCAGGTGTAGAGCTTCCCGTCCGCGGAGAGCCGCGCCCGCGTGCAGTTCCCGCAGAAGGGCTGCGTGACCGAGGCGATCACTCCGATCTCGCCCTCCCCGTCGAGGTAGCGGTAGCGCTCGGCCACCTCGCCGCGATACGCGCGGTCGAGCGGCTCGAGCGGGAACTCCGCGCCGATAGCGCGCACGATCTCCGCCGCGGGCACGACGTCGTCGAGCCGCCAGCCGTTCGTCGCGCCGACGTCCATGAACTCGATGAACCGGACGACGTGCCCGGTCCCGCGGAAGCGCCGCGCCATGTCCAGGATCGAGCCCTCGTTGAGCCCCCGCTTGACGACGACGTTGACCTTGACCGGGAGCCCCGCGGCGGCCGCCGCGTCGATCGCGCCGAGCACGCGGGCGACGGGGAAGTCGACGTCGTTCATCGCCCGGAAGACCTCGTCGTCGAGGGAGTCGAGGCTGACGGTGACGCGCGTGAGGCCGGCCGCGGCGAGGGCCTCGGCCTTCTGCGCCAGCAGCGCGCCGTTCGTCGTCAGCGTGAGGTCGAGCTCGCCGAGCGCCGCGAGCCGCGCGACGAGGAGCTCGAGGTCCCGCCGCAGCAGCGGCTCGCCGCCCGTGATCCGGAGCTTGTTCACCCCGAGCGAGACGAAGACGCGTGCCACGCGCTCGATCTCCTCGAAGGTCAGCAGCTCGCGGCGGGGCAGGAAGCGGTGGTCGCGGCCGAAGACCTCCTTCGGCATGCAGTAGACGCAGCGGAAGTTGCAGCGGTCGGTGACCGAGATGCGCAGGTCGCGCAGCGGCCGACCGAGCGTGTCGTCCACGGGTGGCACGGCTCCCACAGGGTAGTCGGCGGCCGCATCGCTACGATCGGAGCCGTCCACCAGAAGGGAGTCAGGCCATGAGCGCGATCTCGAAGCCACTCGCCCTCGCCGTCCTCGCCTCGCTGGTCCTCGGCGCGGTCGCGCTCGCGGGCTCGTCCGCGACGGCAGTCTCGGTCACCGCTGGGAAGCCGAGCGAGTTCAGGTTCGCGCTCTCGAAGAAGACGGTGCCGAAGGGATCGGTCACCTTCAAGGTCGTGAACCGCGGCACGGTCAGCCACGACTTCAAGATCGCCGGGAAGACGACGAAGCTGATCCCGAAAGGCAAGAGCACGACCCTGACCGTCAAGCTCCTCAAGGCCGGCAAGTACAAGTTTCTCTGCACCGTCCCCGGGCACGCGGCCGCCGGGATGAAGGGCGTGCTGACCGTCAGGTAACCCTTCGGCGCCTCCCTCCCGCGAGGGCGGCACGGCTGCCATAGCCTCCCGCCGATGCGCGGCGGCGAGCGATCCTTCCTCCCGCTCCTCGCGCTCGTCGGCGTCACCGCGATCTGGGGCGTGACGTTCGTCCAGGTGAAGGACGCGCTCCCGCTGTACCCGCTCTTCGCGTTCCTCGCGGTGCGCTTCGCGATCTCGACGGCTGCGCTCGCGCCGTTCGCCTGGGGTCGGCTTCGCGTGCTGCCGCGTGAGGGATACGTGGCCGGAGTCGGCGTCGGCGCGCTGCTCGCGGCGGCCTACGGCTTCCAGACGGCGGGTCTCGAGCTGACCACGGTGTCGAGCACGGGTTTCATCACCGGGCTGTACGTCGTCTTCACGCCGTTCATCGCGCTCGCGCTCTTTCGCACGCCGGTGCCGCGCGCGCTCTGGGCGGGCGTCGGCCTCGCTGTGGTCGGCCTGTTCCTGCTCTCCGGGGCGCCCGGCGGGTCGGCGGCGGGAAACGCACTCGTCCTCGCGGCGGCGCTCGCCGCCGCGCTCCAGATCGTCGCGCTCGAGCGGTTCGCACCCCGCTACGACGTGCGCGCGCTCACGTTCCTGCAGATGGCGACGTCCTGCGTCGGCTTCCTGACGATCGCGATCGCGCGCGGCGAGATCGAGGTGCCGCGCGGAGGCACGGTCTGGGCCGCGCTCCTCGTCACCGGGCTCTTCGCGGGCGCGCTCGGGTTCCTGGTCGCGACCTGGGTGCAGGCGCGGACGACGGCCGCCCGTGCCGCGCTCGTCTTCACGCTCGAGGCGCCGTTCGCCGCGCTCGCGGGCGTGCTGCTCGCAGACGAGGTGCTCGGCCGGGCGGGCTGGCTCGGCTGTGGCGTCATGATGGCGGGGATCCTGCTCGCCGAGCCCTTCGCCGCCAGTGCGCTGCGACGCCTGCTGCCGCGGGGGCGCTGAGGCGTGGACGCAGTCCTCCTCGCCCTCGCGTCCGCGTTCCTGTTCGGGGCGATGACGGTGGCGATCCGGCTCGCCCTGCGCCGCGGCGCCGGCGCGGAGGCGGGAGCCCTTGCGACGGTCCTGACGGCGGGCGCGGTGACCCTTCCCTTCGCACTCGCCCAGGGCGGCGCCGTCGCCGGCGTGTGGCCGTTCCTCCTCGCCGGCCTGCTCGGCCCGGGGCTCTCCCAGCTCTTCTTCACGCTGGCCGTCCGGGAGGCGGGGCCGTCGCGAACGTCCGTCGTGGTCGGGACGGCCCCGCTCTTCTCCGTCGTGATCGCGGTCGTCCTCCTCGGCGAGCCGCTCCAGGCCGGGCTCGTCGCCGGCGCGCTCCTGATCGTGGGCGGTGGCGCGCTGCTCGTGAGCGAGCGGGGTCGGCCCGAGCACGTGCGCGTCGTCGGGCTCGTGCTCGCCCTCGGTGCGACGGTCGTCTTCGCCACGAGGGACAACCTCGTCCGCTGGCTGGCAGTCGACACGGATGTCTCGCCGGGTGCGGCGGCCACGGCGACGCTCACGGCCGGGGCGGCCGTGATCGCGGGCTACCTCCTCCTGGCCCGCGCGCCGATCGGACGCCGCTCGGTGAGCGCGTTCGTGCCGGCAGGCGTGCTGTTCGGCCTCTCGTACGTATGCCTCTTCGAGGCGTACTACCGCGGGCCCGTGACGGTCGTGTCCCCGCTCGTCGCGACCGAGTCCCTCTGGGGTGTCGCGCTGTCCGCGCTCGTGCTCGCGCGCTCCGAGAGGGTCGGCGCGCGCCTCGTCGCCGGCGCGTGCCTCGTCGTCGCCGGCGGCGTCCTGATCGGCGTCTTCCGGTAGCCGGCTAGCTGGACAGCTTCCGCTCGAGCGAGTCGAGGCGCTCCTCGATGCGGCGGAGCGCGCTCAGATGCTCGTCCGACAGCTCGTCACGGCCTGCGAACCGCCGCTGCGTGGACGCCATCAGCGCTGAAGTGACCACGGCGGTCGTGAGCGAGACCGTCGTGATGCCGAAGATCATGACGACGACCGCGACGAGCTTCGAGAACGGGGTCTCGGGGATGACGTCCCCGTACCCGACCGTGGTCACGGTCTGCGCCGCCCACCACAGAGACTCGCCCATGCTCTCGAATTCGCCTCGTGCGAAGAGCCGGACGATGAGGGCGGCACCGAGCACGATCGTCCCCGTGACGGCGGCGAGGTACGGGACGATCCGGCCCGAGAGCACCGCGCGGTTGATCCCCTCGATGCGGCGGTCGGAAAGCAACGGCATGGACGCAGGTTTCGCCATGCCCAGAGGCGTTCCTCTCTCTCAGAAGCTACCCGGGAATCTGCTATGGTAAGACTCATATTTTCGGTAAGAGACAACAGCAAGTAACGGAAGGAGCAAGCTCGGATGGCAAAGACCATCGGCATCGATCTCGGCACGACGAACTCCTGCATGGCCGTGCTCGAGGGCTCGGAGCCCACCGTCATCCCGAACGCGGAAGGCGGGCGCACGACCCCGTCCGTGGTCGCGTTCGGCCGTGACGGCCAGCGGCTCGTCGGCTCGCCGGCCAAGCGCCAGCAGGTCACGAACCCGATGAACACGATCTTCTCGATCAAGCGGTTCATGGGCCGCAAGTTCGACGAGGTCTCGGAGGAGATGAAGATCGTCCCGTACGGGGTCGTGGAGGGCCCGAACGGCGACGTCCGCGTGCAGGCGGAGGGGAAGGACTACCCGCCGCAGGAGATCTCCGCGATGATCCTGCAGAAGCTCAAGCAGGACGCGGAGTCGTACCTGGGCGAGCCCGTGACGGACGCGGTCGTCACCGTCCCCGCCTACTTCAACAACGCCCAGCGCGAGGCGACCAAGGACGCCGGCAAGATCGCCGGCCTCAACGTGCTGCGGATCATCAACGAGCCGACCGCGGCCGCGCTCGCCTACGGCCTCGACAAGGAGGGGGCCGAGCACACGATCCTCGTCTTCGACCTCGGCGGCGGCACGTTCGACGTCTCCGTGCTCGAGCTCGGCGAGGGCGTCTATCACGTGAAGGCGACGAACGGCGACAACCACCTCGGCGGCGACAACTTCGACAAGGCGGTCGTCGACTGGATGATCGCGGAGTTCAAGCGCGACCAGGGGATCGACCTCGGTCAGGACCCGATGGCGCTCCAGCGCCTGTACGAGGCCGCCGAAAAGGCGAAGGTCGAGCTGTCGTCCACGATGACGACGCAGATCAACCTCCCGTTCATCACGGCGACTCCGGAGGGGCCGAAGCACCTCGACCTCCAGCTCACGCGGGCGAAGCTCGACGAGCTGACGCACGCGCTGCTCGAGCGGACGGTCGAGCCGACGAAGCAGGCGCTCGCGGACGCAGGGATCGGCGCGTCCGACATCGAGCACGTCGTCCTCGTCGGCGGCATGACGCGCATGCCGGCGGTGCAGGAGAAGGTCAAGGGGCTGATCGGGAAGGACCCGCACAAGGGCGTCAACCCCGACGAGGTCGTCGCCGTCGGCGCAGCGATCCAGGGCGGCGTGCTGAAGGGCGACGTCAAGGACGTGCTCCTGCTCGACGTGACCCCGCTGTCGCTCGGCATCGAGACGAAGGGCGGCGTGTTCACGAAGCTCATCGACCGGAACACGACGATCCCGACCCGCAAGTCGGAGGTCTTCACGACCGCTGAGGACAACCAGCCGTCCGTCGAGATCCACGTCGGCCAGGGCGAGTCGGAGATGATCGGCTTCAACAAGACCCTCGGTAAGTTCCAGCTCGTCGGCATCGCGCCGGCGCCGCGCGGGATGCCGCAGATCGAGGTCTCGTTCGACATCGACGCGAACGGGATCATCAACGTGTCCGCGAAGGACCTCGGCACCGGCAACGAGCAGCAGATCCGGATCGAGGGCGGCTCCGGCCTCAGCGAGGAGGAGGTCGAGCGCATGGTCTCCGACGCCGAGTCGCACGCGGGCGAGGCGCACCGGCTCCGTGAGCTCGCCGACGCCCGGAACGCCGGCGAGGCGCTCGCCTACCAGACCGAGCGCACGCTCGCGGAGCACCGCGACAAGCTGGAGGAGGCGGACGCGTCCACGATCGAGGGCCGGGTCATGGAGCTCCGGCAGGCGGTCGAGGGCTCGGACGTCGCGGACATCCGCGCGAAGACGGATGCGCTCCAGGAGGCGTCCCGCTCGCTCGCCGACGCCGTCTACGCGCAGGCCTCCGCCCAGGCGGCCTCGCAGGCCACCGGCAACGGCGCCGCGGCCGAGGACGAGGTCGTCGAGGACGCGGACTTCGAGGTCCTCGACGAAGAGGAAGCGGCGAGGTCGTGACGCAGCGGAAGGAAGGGGTGGAGTCGGTCGAGGCCGACTCCACCCGGCTCGACGACGAGCGCATCGCCGCCCTCGAGGCCGAGCGGGACGAGTACCTCGATCTCCTGCAGCGAAAGCAGGCGGAGTTCGAGAACTTCCGCAAGCGGGCGGCGCGCGACCAGGAGCGTCTGGTCGCGCACGCGCACGAGCGGCTCGTCCGCGAGCTCCTGCCGGTGCTCGACGACCTCGAGAGGACGTTGGAGGCCGCCGAGCGGCACGAAGAGGTGGCGCTGGTCGACGGCGTGAAGCTCGTCGAGCGGTCCCTTCGCAAGACGCTGGAGAAGGAGGGTCTCGTCGAGATCGAGACCGACGGGCCGTTCGACCCGCACGTCCACGAGGCCGTCCTCGCACAGCCCCGTGAGGACGCGGAGTCCGGCGCGGTCGTGGACGTCCTCCAGCGCGGCTATCGCCTCGGCGACAAGGTCGTGCGGCCGGCGCGCGTGATCGTGGCGGAGTGAGCAGCTAGTGGCCACCCGCAGCCCGTACGAGGTGCTCGGCGTTCCGAAGACGGCGCCGGACGACGAGATCAAGAAGGCGTACCGAAAGCTCGCCCGCGAGTACCACCCGGACCGGAACCCGGGCGACACGGATGCCGAGGAACGGTTCAAGGAGGTGCAGTCCGCGTACGACACGCTGCGCGACCCGGAGAAGCGCCGCGCCTACGACAGCTTCGGCACCGCCGGGCCGGGCGGCTTCCCGGGCGGAGGCCCGGGAGGCGTGCGGTTCGAGGAGTTCGACCTCGGCGACCTCGGCGACCTGCTGGGCGGCATGTTCGGCGGCGGCGCCCGGCGCCAGGGCGCGCGTGAGCCGATCCGCGGCGACGACCTCGAGACGCGGGTGCGGATCTCGTTTGCGGACTCGCTCGAGGGCGTGCAGGTACGCGTGCCGGTCGAGGCCGAGTCCGTGTGCCACGTCTGCCACGGGACCGGCGCGGAGCCGGGCACGTCCCCGATCGTCTGCCCCCAGTGCGGCGGCCGCGGCGTCGTGTCCGACTCGCAGGGGCTCTTCGCCTTCTCGCAGCCGTGCCCGCGCTGCCAGGGGAACGGCGCGATCGTGGAGAAGCCGTGTAAGAACTGCCGCGGCAGCGGCCGCGAGCGGACGACGAAGCGCTACGCGGTCAAGGTCCCCGCGGGCGCGCGAAGCGGGACGCGGATCCGGCTGAAGGGGAAGGGCGAGGCCGGCCGGAACGGCGGCCCTGCGGGCGACCTCTACGTGGTCGTCGACGTCGAGCCCTCTCCGCTCTTCGAGCGCCGCGGCGCCGATCTCGTGCTGGACGTCCCCGTCACCTACGCGGAGGCGGCCCTCGGCGCGAAGGTTGAGATCCCGACTCCGGGCGGGCCGGTCGCGCTCAAGGTGCCGGCCGGGACCGAGAGCGGCAAGCTCCTGCGCGTGAAGGGCCGGGGCGCCCCGCAGCTGAAGGGGAACGGTCGCGGTGACCTGCTCGCGCGCGTGCGAGTGACCGTGCCGACGAAGCTGACGAAGGCGGAGAAGGAGGCGCTCGAGGGGTACCAGAAGGTCTCTCGGGAGCGCCCGCGCGAGAGGGTGTTCAGCCCGTGACCTCGGGGAGGACCTGGTGGATCGCCGGGCTCGCGCTCGGTGTCGGCTTCGTGTTCATCAACCTGGTCGAGCTCGCATTCGTCGAGGGCGACGCGACCCGTGACCTGGTCGGGGTCGCGCTCGGCGGCGTCATGATCGCGGCCGCGGTGGCGCGGCTGCGCGGCTGGCAGGGGCTGCAGCGCTGATGCCGGACCGCCCCCGGTACATGATCTCCGTCGCGGCCGAGCTCGTCGGCATGCACCCGCAGACGCTCCGCCTGTACGAGGCGAAGGGCCTCGTGCAGCCGTCGCGGACGCCCGGCGGGACCCGGCTCTACTCCGACCGGGACGTCGAGCGGCTCCGGCTCGTCCAGCGGCTGACGACCGAGCTCGGGCTCAACCTCGCCGGCGTCGAGCAGGTGCTGCGCCTACAGGACGAGCTGGGTCGGGCATATGCGCGGCTGGAGCGCCTCGAGCGCGAGCTTCGCGCAGAGATCGCCGCGGTTCACCGCTCGTACAAGCGCGAGCTCGTCGTCTACTCGCCGTCGCAGCACCCCGTGAGGAGGGCCTAGCCCATGGACTTCCAGAAGCTGACGCTCAAGTCGCAGGAGGCGGTCGCCGCCGCGCAGGAGCTCGCGCGCCGGAACGGCAATCCCGAGCTGACGCCCGACCATCTCCTGCTCGCGCTGCTCGACCAGGAGCTCCCGCGCACGCTCGTCGACCGCTCCGGCTACGGGACCGGGGAGCTGCGGGCGGAGGCCGAGGCGCGCCTGCGCAATCAGCCGAGCGTCTCCGGCGGCAACGTGCAGCCCCAGCCAGCGGCCGGCTTCCGGCGCGTGCTGGACCGTGCATTCGAGGAGATGCGCGAGCTCGGCGACGAGTTCGCATCGGTCGAGCACCTCCTGCTCGCGCTCGACGTCGTCCCGCGCGACGCGCTACTGGGCGCGCTGCAGGAGGTCCGCGGCGGGCAGAAGGTCACCTCGCAGGACCCGGAGGGCACCTACCAGGCACTCGAGAAGTACGGGCGCGACCTCACCGCCCTCGCGGAAGCCGGGAAGCTCGACCCGGTCGTCGGCCGCGACGAGGAGATCCGGCGCGTGATCCAGGTCCTCTCCCGCCGCACGAAGAACAACCCGGTCTTGATCGGCGAGCCCGGCGTGGGGAAGACCGCGATCGTCGAGGGGCTGGCGCAGCGGATCATCGCCGGGGACGTCCCCTCTGGGCTCGAGGGGAAGCGGGTCTGGGCGCTCGACATCGGCTCGCTCCTCGCGGGCTCGAAGTACCGGGGCGAGTTCGAGGAGCGGCTCAAGGCCGTCCTCGGGGAGATCCAGAACGCCGCGGGCGAGATCGTCCTCTTCATCGACGAGCTGCACACGATCGTCGGCGCGGGCGCAGCCGAGGGCGCTGTCGACGCGGCGAACCTGCTGAAGCCGATGCTGGCGCGCGGCGAGCTGCGCGCGGTCGGCGCGACGACGCTGGACGAGTACCGGAAGCACATCGAGAAGGACGCCGCGCTCGAGCGCCGCTTCCAGCCCGTCCTCGTCGGACAGCCCTCGGTGTCAGACACCATCGCCATCCTGCGCGGCCTCAAGGAGCGCTACGAGGCGCACCACGGCGTCGAGATCAGGGACTCCGCGCTCGTGGCCGCCGCGGTGCTCTCCGACCGGTACGTCTCGGACCGGTTCCTGCCGGACAAGGCGATCGACCTCGTCGACGAGGCGGCGTCGCGTCTGCGCATGGAGATCGACTCCTCGCCCGTCGAGCTCGACGAGGCCGAGCGCCGCGTGCGGCAGCTCGAGATCGAGCTCGCGGGGATGGCGAACGAGTCGGACGAGGTGCGCGACCCGCTCGAGCGCGAGCTCGCCGAGGCGAAATCCGTCCGGGACGAGCTCGCGGCGCGGTGGTCGCGCGAGAAGGAATCGCTGCAGCGCGTCGCCGAGATCAAGCGGGAGCTCGACGAGCTGCGCATGGAGGCCGAGCGCGAGGAGCGGCAGGGCAACCTCGCCCGCGTCGCCGAGATCCGCTACGGGCTCCTCCCCGCGCTCGAGCGCGAGCTCGTCGAGCGCGAGGAGCCGAGCGCGGCGCCGATGGTGAAGGAGGAGGTCGACGAGGACGACATCGCCGCCGTCGTCGCGTCCTGGACCGGCATCCCGGTCACGCGCCTGCTCGAGGGCGAGGTGGAGAAGCTCATCCACATGGAGGAGCGCCTCCACCAGCGCGTTGTCGGGCAGGACGCTGCGGTCGAGGCCGTCTCGAACGCGCTGCGCCGGGCGCGCTCCGGCCTGCAGGACCCGGACCGGCCGATCGGCTCGTTCGTCTTCCTCGGGCCGACCGGCGTGGGGAAGACCGAGCTCGCGCGCGCGCTCGCGGAGTTCATGTTCGACGACGAGCGCGCGATGGTGCGGCTCGACATGTCGGAGTACCAGGAGCGGCACACGGTCGCCCGGCTCGTCGGCGCGCCGCCCGGCTACGTCGGCTACGAGGAGGGCGGTCAGCTGACCGAGGCCGTGCGCAGGCGGCCGTACGCGGTGCTCCTCCTCGACGAGATCGAGAAGGCGCACGCGGAGGTCTTCGACGTCCTGCTGCAGCTGCTGGACGACGGGCGCTTGACCGACGGCCAGGGCCGGACGGTCGACTTCCGCAACACCGTCGTGATCATGACCTCGAACATCCGCTCTGCGGACGACCTGCGCGAGCGCTTCCGGCCCGAGTTCCTGAACCGGATCGACGAGGTCGTCACCTTCGAGGCGCTGACGCGGGAGCAGCTCTCCGAGATCGTCGAGCTTCAGCTCGGTCGGCTGCGGGAGCGGCTGGCCGAGCGGAAGCTCTCGCTCGAGGTCACCGACGCGGCCAAGGAGCTCCTCGCGGAGGAGGGCTGGGATCCGGCGTACGGCGCCCGCCCGCTCAAGCGCGCGATCCAGCGCTTGCTCGAGAACCCGCTGGCCCTGCGGCTGCTCGACGGCGACTTCGCCGAGGGCGACACCGTGCGCGTGGACGCGGAGGACGCCGAGCTTGCCTTCGAGCGAGCCGCGGTCGCGGTCACCGCGGTCTAGGGGACGCTGTCGAAGAACTCGGCGCCGCCCTGCTCGGGCGGGGCGCCGTAGATGAAAAGGACGAGGTCGTCGTCGCCGGCATTCCGGAGCTGGAGGACCGTCCCCGGCTGCACGACGAGGACGCCGCCGCGCGGAACCTCGTGCCGTTCGGGCGGCTCGCCGAGGTCGACGGTCAGCGTGCCGTCGAGCACGACGAACACCTCCTCCTGCACGTTGTCGGCATGCCGCCGCCCGTGCGTGCCGGGCGGGTAGCGCCAGAGGTTGGCGCGGGACCGGGTCATCGAGTCGGACAGGCGGGCGACCGTGCGCGGGTCGTCGTCGCCGCGCGGCACCCACTCGAGCTCGTCCTGGCGGAAGATCGTGTAGCCCACCGTCGCGAGTATCCCGTATCGGCGGCAGCAGGGGCTCTGGTAGCGGCTTGTGCGCAGACGTACGATGGCCTGCGCCGATGCAAGGAGCCATCTTCGGCCGCGACAGAGAGCTCGCGTCGCTCGCCGAGTTCGCCGCCGGCGTCTCGGACGGGGCGTCGGCGCTCGTCCTCGAGGGCGACGCGGGCATGGGCAAGACGACGCTCTGGGAGGCGGCGATCGAGGATGCGCGCGAGCGCGGGCTCCTCGTGCTGCGCGCCCGTGCCGCCGAGGGCGAGCTCGCGCTCTCGTTCTCTGGCCTCGGCGACCTCCTCGACCCGGTGCTCGAGGAGGCCCTCGCTCCGCTCCCCTCCGCCCAGCGGGGAGCGCTCTCCCGCGCGCTCCTGCTCGGCGACGACGAGGGCGCGGTGCCAGATCCGCACGCCGTGGGCGTGGCGGTGCTGAACGCCCTGCGCGGGCTGGCAGGCGAACGCCCCGTCCTCGTAGCAGTCGACGACGTCCAGTGGCTGGACACGGCGTCGGCGGGCGCGCTCGTGTACGCGGCGAGACGGCTCGGCGACGAGCTCGTCGGCGTGCTGCTCGCGCGCCGGACCCCGCTCGAGAGCTCGCTCGCGACGGAGCTGCGGCGGTCGTTGCGTCCCGGTCGTTTCTCGGAGCTCGCGGTCGGGCCGCTCGATCCGTCCGCGCTCCACCGGGTCGTGCAGGGCGATCTCGACGTCGCCTTGCCTCGCCCCCTGCTCGTGGAGGTGCACGGCGCCTCGGGAGGCAACCCCTTCTACGCGCTCGAGATCGTCCGCACGCTGCGGCGGCAGAGCGCGTCGGTCGAGGCGGGGCAGCCGCTTCCGGTGCCCGAGTCGCTCCACGAGCTCGTGCACGACCGGCTGCTCGCCCTTCCGCCCGAGAGCCGC
>Ga0210087_1000086_pt1 | contig 13103 bp, 11 predicted proteins | sample MayberryNW_Catta_4_FD_184878 | JGI IMG/M metagenome (GOLD analysis project Ga0210087, IMG submission 184878) | Wetland microbial communities from San Francisco Bay, California, USA, that impact long-term carbon sequestration -... | ecosystem: Environmental > Aquatic > Marine > Wetlands ... | reverse complement strand
GAATCAGTTTTCCCTGTCCTCCGAACTTTGCGACCTTGCGCCTTAGCGGCAGGAACTTTCGTTCCTACACCTCTTCCTGGAGCTTTTTTAGGACGCGGCGGATCAATTCGCGTCTGAAGTCTTTTTCCTTGTCCGGCGGCAGATCCGGATTGCCTGTGGGGCTGACGATGCCGCCGGAGGCGATGGCGCGGAGCGAGCCGACTTCTTTGGCCACCGGGATCATGGTGCAGATCTGCGTGACGGGAATTTGGAGTTTTTCGATCTGCTTGCTGATCGCTGCGCCGCAGCGGGTGCTCGATCCTCAAGTCGATGTAAGAATCACGCCGGACACCCCGGCGGCTTTCAAGCGTTCGGCGATTTGACGGCCGATGAGCGTCGCGTTTTCCACGGCGGCATGAGCGCCTCCGGTTGAGTGAACGAAGTCGTGGAGCTTGCCGATGACGCCGTCGCGTTCCAGCTCGCGCATGGTGTCGAGCGGCACCACGCGATTCGGATCGCGATTGGCGAACGCGGTATCGTAGCCGGAGTGGACGGCGTCATATTTGTCGGCGTCGAGAGAATCGACGCCGGCGACCGGGATGGTTGTGAAGCGGGTCGGCCGGCCGGGCTCGATCTTGTCCGGGTTGCCTTCGAGCACGAGGCCGCCGTCGGTCACGAGAGCGATCACCGCCGACTTGAGATTTCGAAGCGGCGCGGCTGGTTTGCCGCCGGCGAATTTCGGCGGAGCGATTTCCGAAAGGAATTCATCCCCGCGCAACTTGGCGAGCAGCATGTCGACCGCGCGCTCGGCCGGCGGCTTGGCGGCAAACTCGTTGCGCTTGATGCCGCGCGGCAGGTAACCTTCGTCTGCCGGTTTGCCGATCGCTTCTTGCCGAACGAGTTTCAGTCCGAGCGCGGCCATCCGTTGCAACGTCGGCACCATGCGCACGATCGACGTGCCGGAGTTCACGATATAAATATTCTTTCGATGGAGGCTCGCTCCCACGTTGTCTTCGTCCATTCCTGCCACCGCCGCGATGCCGAGTCGCTGTTGCGCCGCCTGGCAGATCGCGCCGCAAGCGATACCGTAGCGCCCGCTCTCGAATGCCGGGCCAGCAATAAGTAAATCCGGTTTGTACTCGGCGATGCGGGCACACTGCTCGTCGATCGCTTGCTCCTGATGCTCGGCAAAGTAATTGTCGCCGCAATAAATTGTCGCGATCACGTCGCCGTTGTCTCCCAGCGCTTGTTGTAGTGCGCGGCCGGGACCGACGAGACCGTCTTTGAATCCTGGGCCAATGTCGGCTTTCTCTTCGCCGCCGATCTGGGCGAAGAATTGATTGAGGTAGTGAACAACACGAATCTTCATCGACAATTCCTTTGGCGTTAGGAGTTAGGAGTAAAGAGTGAGGAGAGAAGCTCCTAACTCCTTACCCTTCACACCTTACTCGTTTCAGCTCATATATGTTGTCAGGCGCGAGGCGCCGACTTGACTGATTGCGCCAACGAGGTCGCCGATCCAGACAGTGATTTCCCGATTTGCCGGCAGCGGCGGAATATCGGGGTTCGTGTTGTCGGGATTCGAGTTGTCCAGGTGCAACGTCTCGCCTCCGACCACTCTCGCTACTGACGGAAGCGTGATTGGATCCCGGGTGAGTCCCGGCGTCACCAGTGCGTTGACGTTTTCCGGCACGAAGGTGATGCCGGTGTCCGGGTAGCGCTCCATGATGACCAGAGTCGCTTTCATGCCCATTTCTTCGGCGCGTGTGTAAATCATCATCAAATCCGTATCGACGGCGCCGCCGCCGATCTTGGTCGCGATGATCCCGTCGGCGCCAAGGGTTTCTTTAGCGAGGCGGGCGGCAAGCGCGGCGTTCCGTTCTTTTTCCGAAATTGTGACCGGTGCAACCGTGAGCACGATCCCAGCAAACCAGAGATCGCGGTTATGCCGCCGGTATAGCTCCAGGATCACCGGGTGGTTTTGCGCAAACCAGGTGAATGCCGAGTACGAAAACATCAGCGCGCCGTCGAGGATCTCGTTGGGATGAACAGCGGTCGGCATAAAGCCGTGGATGTTGCTGCCGTAAAAGACCGCCTCCTTTTGCTGGGTCGGATGCTGGTGCGAATGGATCGGGAAGATATACGCGACGCGCGGCAATTCCTTCGGCCCTTGATTGAACGCTACCGGAGGAAGCTCGAAAACTCGCGTCTCATCCGGAGCGATATTTCTTGCTGCCGCCGCCAGGTATACAGCGGCTTTAAGTCCGGCTTTTTTCACCGCCAGACGGTAATCGTTCTTATCGACGCCTGGTTTTGGATACGGCAGCAATACGACGTTGTGCGTGTTTGCGATCGGCGAATAGTCTCTCGCCGGACCGCTCATGTCGATGATACTCCGCGAGCGAGGCGCAAGCTGATCGGTCTCGACCACCGCGACATTCTTAAGCGCGCGGGTTTCTCCGTCACCGACTAGCCCGTTGCCGTCGAGAGCGCCTGGAAAATTAGGCCCGGTCAAGCGGTAGCGCGGTTCGAGCACATCGAGCACGTGGATGATGCGGCAGGAGTCGCCCGGGTGGGCGATTTCGATTTCGACCCGTTCGAAGAGCGATTCTTGTTCGAGCAGCGAGATCAACTCTCGGCGATCGAGCGACAGAAAATGATCTTCGATCGACGTCTTGGCGCCGAAGCGGACGTCTCCTATGTGAACGTAACCGAGGTCCAATCGCATGGGCCGATCATTATCATTTAACTGTGCGCGTGGGTAGGGCGCGGGTGGTATGCTTCATCTGTAAACGCTGAAATCTATGATGACTCGTGAATTGGTTGTTAGCAGCTTGTATCGCAGCGGAAGAGAATCGAATCCGGAGCGCGACGGGACATCGAAGATGAGATACCCGCGTTTGTCGACTCCTGGATTGAGCGACTCGCCTCCCAAAATGGCTCTGCTGGAACGCCTGGCGCGGATTGCGGTCAAGTACGTGGTCCCTCGGGAATCCTGCAGAGTAAAACGAGGAATTTGTAGAGTGCGATCTGACTTGTTGAATATATTAACGTCTACGAAGAGAAATGTGCCATCTGCTATAGTCTCACCCTGCGGGTAAGATGCGGTTTGACGGAAGAAAGCGTCGTTAACCTGAATTAGCAAAGCGCCGCCAAGGGCCGAGTGCTGGTCCTTTTTATACCCCGGGTCATATACGGGATCTATAACGGGTTGAATCCAAGAGGGTTGCTGCGCTTCGGCTACCACGTCAACAGCAAGCTGTACAACGACGACCAGCGCGAAGATGAGAGCAGCGGTGTTCATTGCATCTATCGTTCCGTGAGAATATCTATAGTCGCGACCGCGTTCGGCCGAGCGTCTTGTTAAGTGATAGCCTCTTGATCAACGGAAAATCACCAATGATGCGGCCTACGTACCTCGGGGCACCATTAGAAACATAACCGTTACGCTCGTAAAACTCCTTGGCTGGAATCGAACTCACCACTTCGATCTGTTCCACACCAGCGGCGATCGCGTGGTTCTCCAACGCTTGAAGCATTCGTTTCCCGATACCTCGATGTAACGCTTCGGGCAGAACATAGTTGAGCATGATCTCGGAGCCGGAAATGTTGGCGAAACCGACGACGAGATCTTTACCGTCTACCGCTACGACGCAGTAGGACCGGTCGGACTCGATCCACTGCCGCACATTGTCAGGGGTCTTGTTCTCAAGCCACTGAGCCAAAATCTCTTTATCGTTCTCATAGTATGGAGCACAGATTCCCTTGATCGAGCGCACTAATACGGCGCACGCTGCTTCGGCGTCATTCGGAGTTGCCTTTCGAATGGTGATAGCTTCCACGTTACCCTACGCCTCATGGATAACATGCGGCCTGGCGGTTGTTCCACGCTCAGGTTTACATGGCGGTGGCCAGTTCCTTAAAATCACTCGTCACGATATCCCAGTCCTCTTCAGGCTTGAGGTCTGAGGTTTGACCTGGACCGTACTCCAACAGCCTCGGTACAAAGGCCGTGCGCATGCCGTGTGAGCGAGCTGCCCGCAAGTCATAGTTATGGGCCGCCACCATCATGATCTCTTCAGGTTTCCAGCCCAATAGCTCAATGGCGCCGCAGTAGATTTCCCGGTCGGGCTTGTAATGCCGGAAGATCTCGGCACAGAGGATGCAGTCCCAGGGAAGGCCACTCTGTTTAGCCATGTTGACCAAGCAGGCGACATCACCGTTTGACAGTGTCGCGAGCACGTATTTTTCTTTGAGCCGCGTCAATCCGGCGATCACGTCCGGCCAAGGCTTGCACCAGTGCCAGGCACGGTTTAAGCGGGTGGTTTCCGCTTCGCTGAGCCCCGCGATCCTGTATTCGCCCAGCAATAGGTCGAGTTTCTTCCGATAAATGGCATCCACATTCGTCCAGGGGACTAACCCTTCACGGACTGCATCCATGCTGGGGCGGTAACAGCTCTTCCAGTCATCGACAAAGGCTTCCCAATTTACAGTGATCCCTTTCCCCCGTCCGAATGCCTGGAACTGTTCGATGATACTGCTGCGCCAATCAACGACGGTCCCGAAGACATCGAAGACTAAGGCTTTCACTGACATATGACATCTCCCGTGGTGTGCGTGCCGCCATCACAAGAACCAGGTAAGTAGCTCGTCTACCAAACACCCCGACATCAAGCGTGTTGTAAATAGCAAGAAATTAAACGCTCCAGGTATTTTGCTTGTAGTGGAGCGGAGAAGGGCAGGCAGCTGCCGTTCAAGCGAAGCGAGCGCTACCCTCCGTGAAACGGTTTGAACGACTGGACCGGTTGGAACTCTTTCAATTTACCGCGGGGGCAGCGGGCCGGCGGCGTTGAGTTTTTTGAAAAGCTCGATGGTCTCCTGATCGCGCGGCAGCTCTTTTAAAGCTTTTTCCATGTCGTCCGGCATAAGCGGCGTCGCGTCATCGCCGGTAAACTTTTTGTATTCCGCGGGAAACTCCGGGTCCTTGAACGTTTTGACCATCGCGGCTTTGAGAATCTCGACCTGCTCTTTTGGCGTTCCTGGCGGCAAGATCGATGGGGTGCCGACTTGTCGGAACGCGCGCACCATGCGCAAAAGTTTTCGCTGTTGCTCCGACTTTGCGAAGCTTTCAATTTCGGGCAAGTTCGAAAAGTGATGGTGTTTGAGACCTTTCGGAACTTCTATGATGAGATGCGGGACAACGGCACCGGACTTTACCGCCTCTGCGTTGCGCTGCAGCGTGGTATCGGCGTTATTGATTCGGGCGTCGATTTCGCCGCGCATTAAGGCGGCGTCGAGTTCGGTTCCCGAATAACCGACCACAAAACTGGGATCTTTGATGCCGACCAAGTATGCAACCATCCGGCCGACGAAGTATATCGAATGGCCCACTGCCTGCGCGCCGATCCTGAGATTGTTCGCCGAGCGGAGGTCGTCGATGCTTTTTATACCCGCTTCGCGTCGGGTCAGGAATACCCAGTGATACGTGCTGTGGGGCGAGCCCAGGTAGATAAATTTATCGAGGTCATACAAGACGCCCTTTTCCCCGAGAACTGCGTTGGCGACCAAGGCTCCGCCGATGCGTCCGATCGTGAGTCCGTCGGGTTTGGTGTTTTTATAGATATGATTGGCGGCTTTGATGCCTCCTCCACCGGGCATGTATTCGGAAACAATCGTCGGATTTCCCGGAATATGCTTCTGCAAAAACGGTAGCATCGCGCGGGTCAACATGTCCGAAGATCCTCCCGCCGACGTGCCCTGAATGATCGTCAGTGTTTTGCCCTGATAGAAGGGCGTCTGAGAGTAGGCATCGCCGGAGCAGAAGATGAGCAATAAAAACAAGGTTGCCGCGAACTTAACTCGTCTATTCAGCTTCATTTCGAGCCCTCCTTGTTCTCAACGGGAGGTTCAAATCGTTCAAACCTGTTCAACCGATACGCTCCGTTCAAGCCCGGCGACGCGGGGGAGGATGAAGGAGGAGGTTTGAACGACTTGAACTATTTGAACGTTTTGAACTCATTCACTTCAACGCGGTGGCAGCGGGCCGTGCTCGGCCATTTTCTTGTACAGACTGACGAGTTCCGGGTCGCGCGGCAGCTCGCGGATCGCGACTTCCATTTCTTCGCCCGTGAGCGGCGTCGCGTTGGTCGCCATCAGTTTTTTGAATTCCTTGTGAAACTCGGCATCCTTGAATGCTTTGGCCATGGCGCTGCGCAGTGTCTTGACGATCTCGGGCGGCGTGCCCGGCGACAAGATGTAGGGCCAGCGTGGATAGAGAAAGGTGCGAAACAAGTTGACCAGCTGTCTTTCACTGTCGGTCTTGGCGAAGTTTTCCAGCTCCGGGACTTTGGGCAATCCTTGAGCGAATCGTCCCTTGGGAATCGTGATGGAAGCATGAAATTGGAAGAACCCTTTTTCAAGCAACTCGCGGTTGCGCTGCAAGATCGTGTCTGCGCCGTTGGCACGCAAATCCACTTCACCCCTGGTCAAGGCGATATCGATTTCGGGCCCGCCGTAGCCGACCACCATCTTGGGCTCTTTCAGTCCCAGTAAATACGCAAACAGACGGCCGGCAACGAAAATCGGATGACCGACCGCTTGCGCGCCGATTCGAAGCCCGCTCGCCGCGCGCAGTTTGTCGATCGTGTCGAAGCCGGCATCCTTGCGGCTGACAAACACGTAGGGATCGCCGCTCTCGGTGGAGCCGAGATAGATAAGCTTTTCGAGATCGTACTGTGATCCGGGCAGCCCGAGGATGGGGCCCACGACCAAGCCCGCGCCGACCGCGCCGATGGATAAACCATCCGGCTTAGCGCTCGAGAAAATGTAATTGGCGGCTTTCCGCCCGGCTGCGCCGGGCATGTTTTCGACGATTATGGTCGGGTCGCCGGGAATGTATTTTTTTAAGTAGGGAATCAGCGCACGAGCTTGCAAGTCGCCGGTGCCGCCCGGTGTGCCGCCGCGGATGATCTTGATGGTCTTATTTTGAAAGTAGGGCGCCTGCGCCGCGGCCTGGTTCGCGACCAAGCATGAAATCAGTGACAGGCAAAAAATTGCGCCGCGGATGTTTCCCAATTGCATGAGTTGTTCCCCGTGCTAATCAAATCTTTGACCAAAACTTTCGTCGTCGAAACTGCCCGTCGGCATCGCCCTGTAGCATGTTTCGAATCGGACCGTGGCTTAAGCCAAGCCGCTTGCAAACTGCCATCGGTCTTTCCCGTCTCGATCCGCGGGCTTTCCACAGCCACGATCAAGGCTTGCTTGGTTCGACTCGTGCAAATCGTCGTTTAAACCGAGGGTAGCGATTGATCGGCTGGAATGATTTGAACTCTTGTAAATCATCGCGGCGGCAGTTTTTTCGGACCCGCCAGTACCTTGAAAAGCTCGATCACTTCCGGATCGCGCGGGATCTCCTTGATTGCCTTCTCGTGATTTTCCGGCAGCAGCGGCGACGGATCGTCCGCGGTGAGTTTCCTATACTCTTTGAAGAAGTCCGGATCCTGATAGGTTTTGCGGAAGGCATCTTGCAAAATCTTTACTCGATCCTTCGGTGTTCCGGGCGGCAGGACGAAAGGCGAGCCTGTGACGCGGAATGCGCGCTGCAGGGCGATCACCTTGCGATCCAGGTCTGTTTTGGCGAAGGTCTCGAGTTCGGGAAGTTTGCCAAAGAACGCATGAGGATGCTTGTCGCCTTTCGGCGTTTCCATGATCGCATGAATGTCAGCCAAGCCTTTTTTAATCCATTCGGGATTGCGCTTCAGGATCGTGTCGGGACCGGTAGCGCGCGCATCGATCTCGCCACGCATGAGCGCCGGATCGAGCTCGGCGCCGCCGAACGCGGCGATGAACAGAGGATCCTTGAGTCCGAGGATATAAGCGAACAGACGCCCTTCATTATAAGTGGAAAAACCAAGCGACTGGGCGCCGACTTTGACACCCGTTGCAGCACGCAGCTTTTCAATGGTGTTTAAGCCCGCGTCTTTGCGGCTGACGAAAACCGAGTGATACGTGCTGTAGGCGGAGCCGAGATAATGGAACTTATCAATGTCGTATAAGACTCCGGATTCGCCGAGGACAGCGAGGGATACCATGCCGGCACTCAAGTTGCCGATCGTGAGGCCGTCCGGCCGCGCTGAGCGAAAGACGTGATTGGCCGCCTTGCGGCTACCGCCGCCGGGCATGAATTCCATCACGATGGTCGGGTTTCCCGGGATATATTTCTGCAGGAAGGGCACGAGAGCACGCACTCGTAGATCGCCGGTGCCGCCCGGGTCGCGGCCTTGAATGATCGCGATAGTCTTGCCTTGAAAGAACGAAGCCTCCGCGGCTGCGCCCGAGCTTGGCGATAGGAGGGCGGTGATCAACAATATCGCGAGCACGAAGGGCAGTAGCGAACGTTTGGGTTTCATAACGCCTCCGGTATGCGTTTAGGCTTCACGCACTGCTCATTTGCTCAAGACTTTTTTCAGACGCTCGATTACTTCAGGCGGCTGGCTGGTCAGTTCGCCGGCTAACGACTGCAGCTCCTCGCCGTCGACCGGGTTGAACTCGTAATTTCTTTTTTTCACCTCGGCGCGGAACTGCTCGTCCTTCATGGTCTTCGCATATGCGTCACGGAGAATTTTCAGCCGATCGGCCGGCAAGCCGGGAGGACCGAACATCGGCCGGCCCATGCCGTCCGCCCCGAGCAGCACAGTGGCCAGTCGGCGGCCCGACTCGGACGTCTTATATTGATCCATAATCTCGAACACGGTCGGCGTTTGTGGCAATCGGGCATCTCGCTGTTTGGCAGTTTGAAACATGTGGTGGACGAACCCTTTCTTGCGCCAGGTATGATACGGCTCGCGACCGAAGAACGCCTCGATCGTGAAGGCGCGGCATTGTATCTCGCCGCGTTCGACGCCAAGGTCGATGTCCGTGCCGCCGGGATATCCGGTCACGATGTTGAATTTTGCGCCAACGGTTTCCTGCATGAGCTTCGGCAAATAGGAATCCGGGCCCGTGACGCCGGTGGCGCCGCATTTGGGCGGTTCCTTGGCGGTGCGCACGTCTTCGATGGTTTTATAGGGACTGTCGGCGCGCATATACATCTGGCTGGCGCCGCGTGCAGGCGAGCCGATCCAACTGAACTTCGCCCAGTCGAACTGGATCTCCGAGCGGCCGATGATTTGGTTGAGATAGAGCGACGGAATGACGGAACCGATGATGGTCAGGCCGTCCGGCTTCACATTGGTATAAAGGTGATTCACCGCGACGACGTGTCCCGCGCCGGGCATGTTTTGCACGATGTAATTGGGGTTGCCCGGAATATTTTTACTCATGTGCTCGATCGTGAGGCGTGCCCAGAGATCGTAGAGATTACCCGGGGGCGTACCGACGATAACGCGGATTGTCTTCCCCTGGTAGAACGGCGCTTGTGCGAACGCGCTCGGCATCCACAAGACCGAGCACAGAATCAACAGCCATGCTTTGGTCATTTCATACCTCCGGAAAATTGCATTCGGTTGTCGGTCAAGATCAGTCTAAATGCTGAGAATCGAACGCGCCAAGGCTTATCGAAATCATAAGCAGGCGTCAAGGGATGAATGGAGATGCGGTAAGGAGTGAATTGCAAGAGAAATAAAATCTTGTCTTCGCGATAAAATGTTTTTGATGATGGCGATCCCGGCCGGGAGTCGAAGCCGGTGTCTTATTTCAAAACCGCCAGCGCGTCGCCGACGATTACTCCCGACCCTTCGGGCAAGACAAACAGCGGATTGATCTCCAACTCAGCGATTTGTTCCTGCCACCGGTATGCGATCTCACCGATCCGGCAGAGCGCATGAGCGACGGCCTCGAGATCGGCGGGCGGCCGGCCGCGAAACGCGGTCAAAAGACGGTGGCCGCGTATCTGCCGAATCATCTCAAGAGCCTCATCCAATACCAGCGGCGCCGGCCACACCGAAAAATCTCTGATGGCTTCGACAAAGATTCCACCCAGACCAAAAGTTACCACCGGCCCGAAGCGCTGATCCTGCCGCGCACCGACGATCACTTCCCGCGTGTCTCCGCCGATCATCTCCTCGACTAGGACTCCGTCCAGTTGCGCCTGGGGATTCCATTTCCCGGCCTGCGCCAGGATCTCATCGAACGCCGGGTCGATATCGGCTGGTTTAAAAAGGTTAAGCCGGATCACGCCGGCCTCGGTCTTGTGTGGCAGATCCGGCGACATGGCTTTTAACGCTACCGGTCGAGCAATTTCAACGGCCAATGCTCTAGCTTCCGCCGCGCTGCGGGCAAGCCCGCCGCGCGGCACCGCCAGACCGCAACTTTTAAACAGTTGCTTGGCCTCGACCTCGGTCAACACTTTGCGATCCTGTTTTTTTGCCTGGGCGATGATCTTTTCCACTTCAGATCCGCCTGCAATGCTGGCTTGCTGCGCCAAGCCGGTTTGCCGCAAAAGGAGCCGGTTGCGCGCCTCGACGAAACGAGCCATTTTGCCGAGCGCGCGGATGCCTCGTGCTGGTTCGGGAAACACCGGCACACCGGCGCGCACCAAGCTCTTCCAGATCTCCGGTGCAGGCAATGGAAACCATGTCACCATGACGAGCTTGTCGGTGTTGGCGGCGACTTGAGCCATGTCGTTTGCAAGTTTCTCATGGGCCCCCGGTACGATGCCGTAAAAAATCACCAGATTATCGACGTTCGGATCTTTGATGATGACCTCTGCGGCTTGCCTCAGCAGCTCGGGGCGTGCGACCGCTTCGGCCGTGACGTCCATCGGATTCGCGATCGACGCAAACGGCGGCATGATTTTTCTTAGTTCTTCTTTGGTCGCATCGGTCAGATCCGCAAATTCCAAACCCGCGTCAGCGCCGATGTCGGCCATCAAGATTCCCGCCGCTCCGGAGATCGACACGACTTGCACCCGCTTACCGCGAGGCCGTCGCGCGATCTGGGCAATGATCGCGAGATCAAAAAGCTCGTCCAAACTTTCGGCGCGCAGCACGCCGTTCTGGGAAAATACCGCCTGATAAACTTCATCGGCGCCGGCGAGCGATCCGGTATGGGAGACGCTGGCCTTGGCGCCTGCTTCGGAGCGGCCCGTCTTCATGATGATGAGCGGCTTATCGAGCATCAGCGCTCGGCGCGCGCAGGTGCGGAACGCCGCGCCGTCGCGGGCGTCTTCGAGATAGCCCAAAACCAGGCGAACTTCCGGGTCTTCCAGAAGGTATTGCAGATAATCCGTAAAGCTCAGCACGCATTCGTTACCGGTGGTGATCCAGTAGCGAAACCCCAAAGCCCGCTCACGCGCCGCCCCAAGAATATAGGAGCTCAACGCGCCGCTCTGGCTCACGAATGCCGCCGGCCCGGCTTCCGGAAATCCGCCATGAAGACCGACGCTGAAAGAGGCCGTTACTTTTTCCGGCACATAAACAAACCCGGAACAGTTGGGACCGCAGACGGCAATGCCATACTTCGACGCCACCCGCTGCAAATTGTCCTGCAGCTCGATGCCTTCGCCGCCCACTTCGGCGAATCCGGAGCTGATGATCGCGGCGGCTTTCACGCCTTTGGCGCCGCAGGCGGCGAGCGCCTCGGGCACCGCGGAAGCGGGTAAGGTAATCACTGCCAGATCCACTTCGCCCGGCACGTCGGAGAGAGTTGCGAAACAACGCAGCCCGGCAATCTCCTGGTACTTCGGGTTGATCGGATAGAGCCGGCCGGCATAGCCGAATTCGCGAAAATACCGAACCGGTCTGCCGCTGAGCTTGTTCTGCTCGGTGGACGCGCCGATCAACGCTACGGAACGCGGGTGAAATAATTTTGCGAGATCCATCGGGCCCTGTGTAACCACGAAGCACACGAAGGTCACGAAGATTCGAGCGTGATTTTTGCTTCGTACTCTTCGCGCCCTTCGTGGTGAACTGTCTTCACCGCTTGCCGGCTCTTTGCGCCAACCACGAAGCCGGGACGAAGTCTTTCAGTTCAAGACGATCCAGAACATTCTTGGGAACTCGGTGGCGCGGAGTGAAACTGCCTAGCAGCGGCTTCGCCGTGGCGTCGATTCCCATTTTCGCCGTTACGCCGTCCTTTAAATCGGAAGGATCCAAATCGGAGCCGCCGACGTTGCTGACGATCATGACATCGCGGTCGGCCTGGCAGCGCGTGCCGACGGCCCACTGCACGCGCTGGTCGTTGAAGATATCGATATCGTGGTCGACGACGATCACGTGCTTCATATACAAGTCGGCGCCGAGGACCGCCAGGATGGCGTTTTTCCCCTGCCCCTCGGTTTTTTTCTCGATCGACACATAAACCGTAAACGGCGCGGGGATGCGCACCGCTTTGACCGACGGCACCATCGCGCGCACGGCGCGGTAGAGATTCGCCTCGATCGGCGTGGTCGAAAGCATCAGGTGATCGAGATGTCCGACGGAGATGTCCTGGAAGATCGCGTCGCGCCGATGGGTTACTGCGCGCACCTTTAAGACTTCGCGCTCGCGCTCGCCCAAGCTGTAGCCGGTGAACTCGCCGAAAGGGCCTTCGGCCGTGCGCTCGTGCGGCAGGATTTCACCTTCGATGATCATCTCCGCATGCGCCGGTACGAGAACGTCGGAGGTCTCGCACTTGACGAGCTCCAGAGGCTCGCCCAGGAGCCCGCCCATGATCGCCCGCTCATCTTCGTCGATGGAGCCGATGGCGAGGCAGCCGAGCGCGATTGCGGGATGAACGCCGACGGCGAAGGCAACCGGCAATGGCCGCCCTTGCGCTTCCGCGCTGCGCTGAAATTCCCAGAGATGTTTGCCCAGGGTCAGGTGAATCGATGTCGTATTACGGCTCTTGATCATCAGCCGGTTGTAGGCGCAGTTCCAGGTACCGCCGTTCGGATCCTTGGCGAACGAAATGGCGGCCGTGATGTAAGGGCCGGCGTCTTCCTCATGGTGCAGAATCTGCGGCAGTTGATAAAGATCGACCTGCTCGCTGGTGAGTATCGCTTCTTTGACCGGCGCGTTTGCAACAATCTTGGGAGCGATCGGTTTCTCCATCGCGCTCAGATAGGCGCGCTGCATCTCCTCCGGTTTTGCGCGGATCGCGGCCGCCAATCTATTGCTGACGCGCAGTCCGCCGCTGGCCATCAGAGC
>Ga0210087_1000084_pt1 | contig 13191 bp, 14 predicted proteins | sample MayberryNW_Catta_4_FD_184878 | JGI IMG/M metagenome (GOLD analysis project Ga0210087, IMG submission 184878) | Wetland microbial communities from San Francisco Bay, California, USA, that impact long-term carbon sequestration -... | ecosystem: Environmental > Aquatic > Marine > Wetlands ... | reverse complement strand
GGTCTCATCCAGAATATCGCATGGGTAGGACATACCCCTAAGCATGCGCCATCTGATATACATCTTTCAGGGTAAAAGATGAATGCTTTTCCTCTTTTCCATCCTTCCACTGGCTTTACTCTGAGCACATCTGGACCTAAAGCTGTACAAATCTCTACGCAGAGAGCACAACCAATACATCTCTGTTCGTCTATATCTGGGATTATGGCCATTGGCATCTTCTAATTCACTAATGGTGCATCTCCTCAAGAGTATTTAAACACTATGTCAATTGTAAAACAGCGTTATATCAATGTAGAACTGAAGAAATAAAAAGAGCGGGTGCAAAAAGCTACTAAAAAATTTATTTATTCATTCTAAGAACATCTACTTGTCCACTATGCAGCCAATCCTTTAGCTCTTCGTGACTTGGCTTGGCATCATGTTTTCCAGCCAAATGGAGATGCAATAGTACATAGTTAACCTGATTTAGCAGTGGTTTGTTTTGCTCATCACCTTGTCGACTCTTCCTTTTCAAATCATCAGGAACAGTAGCCCACCATTCTTCGAATTTTCTAACCATATGTCCAAATCCTATTGGAAGTTAATAAGCCTTTTGGGAAGATCCAACATTTTATTTCACAGTATCGAGTTTGGTATATTAGTTGAATACAGATATTAAAACAAAAAGGTAAAGGAGGAAGGGCATGCCTTTCAATAGCCAGGACCTGCTTAATGCATTTCAAGAATATCTAAAATTCGCTAGTAGTTCGGATTATCGCAATCACGCACGATATATTTTCCCTTTCTTCGAAGGTACATACTTTACCTACCGCAAAATTGATGTATTACGGATCGTTACTATCGCAAGAGCAATAACCTCCGACCCACAATACTTGGACGTAGGCTGTGGATATGGAGACTTTTTAAATAAAGTGATTCAGCATATCCCCAGTGCAATTGGTGTAGAAAAAGACGCAACAATTTACTATTACTTGAACAGACCCAAACCCGAATACATTATTTCACTCCCAATAGAATGCGTTACCCAACCAATAGATGTCGCATTCATTGGATGGATGGAGCCAGGGGTAGATTTTAGGCTTCGTGTAGCTGATATCGCTAAGTGTATCATAACTACGTTCGACGAAGGTGGACAATGTGGTATCAATGGTGGTTGTGAATATGAAGAATTTGGATACAGCCGTGTTGCATGGTGGCGGACTCCATCATGGATCGATGTAAATCATGAATTAATGAATAGCTACTATTCCCGACAATTGGCTAACAACAGCCTCCTCAGAAATTCGCTGAGAGACCTTCGATCTGCTCACAATCTATGGTACGTATATGTTCGTGATGAATACCTGAAAAACAGAATCAAATCCCGCCTGATGAATTGGTTAAAAAAAGAAGGTCCCACTTCACAGGAGGAAAAATTTGAGTTTGAGCAGATACTTGATGAATGCGGGTTTCAATATAAAACCAAGCTACCTTCTATGCATTCGAGCGAAAAGCTATGGGAGGTATATTTTGATTAGATCCCCGGTTTCAAGTCTAATCGTCTGGGATTGGTATTAAACGAAAAGCGCTTAAAGCAAGTGTGAAGCGAGTTTATTCGCAATAGGTCATATTGGTCTTGTGGATTTCCAGCTTCGTCATGGAATAGTACGGTGATCCGATAATATCTCCTGTATAATCCCCTACCAATCTCCTCGAATACCTGCTACTTTCTATCTCTACTTTATCCCGAATATTTCGCAAATAAATATTATCAATAGATAATTTCATAAATGATTTTAAGGTTTAATGATTGAGTCGCTAATTGGATGGTAATATTTCGGATTCATTCAGGTTAGTCATAACTGGGAATCCTGGTGTGGGCAAACACACCACGGCGTTTGAGCTAAAAAAAATTTTGGACTTGGTGCTGATTGATATTAATGAATTGGCTGTTCAACATCATGCCTTTCTGCAAACGCCTAACTTAGAAATTGATTCAAGGAAAATAGCTGATATTATTGAGTCTAAGCTGGGAGAATCACAAAGAACAGTCATAGTGGGACATCTAGCTCCTTATGTCCTAAAAAAGGAATGGATCGACTTAACAATAGTGCTGCGTAGGTCTCCATACGCCATTCTTAGCACTTTAGAAAGCAGAAATTATTCTGTAGAAAAGATTAGAGAAAATGTAGCCAGTGAAATTTTAGGAGTAATTTTGTACGACTCAGTTCAGTGCTTTGGAAGGGAAAAAATCGCAGAGTTAGATACGACCCAAACTACATCGACCGAAATTTGTGAGGAGATAATTTCCCTACTTAAGGGCAACACGAGTAGAAAAATCGGGGTTGTAGATTGGCTATCACTGGTAAACGAAAGAGGTGATGTAGGACGATTCTTAGAATATTCTTGATTTTATTAGATTGTTATACCCATTCAATTTTTACCCGAGGAACGAGTCCTTTCCATCCCTGTGATATTTCTTAGCCTGGTCATCCTTGTAATTCAATTATATATATCCAAGTCTATACAGCCGGTGTAAAGCTCATGTCCACAGTGTTAATACGCAAATTCGGCGAAGAAGCGATTCAGTTTCTTGGTAAAAAGGTTTCTGTAGAAACATCAGATCAGAGAGTATATAAAGGAACATTAACCGGCATCGACGAGAGGCTTGACTTGGTCCTAAATGACGTTGAAGGTACTGGAATACTGAAAATGATCATCAATGGTGTATATGTAAAGGAGATAAAGCTAATGGAAAAGCCCTTTGATTTCAAAGCCCTTTCCGAAAGACTTTCCAAGGTTTTTCCTGGTCTTGTAAGAATTAGAGAAGATGTAGGCGCGATTATAGTTATGGATAAGATAAAAGTCACAGAAACGGGGGTAGAAGAAGGATCTGGTTTAGCAGCCGATAGAGTCAGAGTAATATATGATGAGTTCATGAGGGAGAACAGGAAGTAAAGTTGTCCTTTGAGGTCAGATATACTGACCTAGCTGGAAGAATTGGGCAATTAAAGACACTGCATGGGGTCCTCGAAACTCCGGCCTTTCTTCCCGTGATACATCCCGCAGATCAGGTAATTCGTCCTCAGTTCTTGAGAGATTTGGGATTCAACGCTGTGATCACCAATGCATATATCACGCTTAAACGTCATAAAGAACAAGCAATACGAAGAGGCATACATAACCTAATCGATTTTGACGGAATAGTAATGACTGATTCTGGCGGGTATCAGGTGTTAGAGTATGGAGATATTGAGATAGGGCCAGAAACAATGGCGAAATTCCAAATTGATATTAAAAGTGATCTGCCCGTGATATTAGACAGGCCAACTGGCTATAGATTGGATTATGAGCGTGCTAGAGACTTTGTAGAAGAGACCCTCCTAAATGCCAGATCTACTGCAAATATGATTAAAGATCACCTCGGTCATCGGAATCAAATAGCGGCAGATGAAATGAGTGACATGCAGGGGCCGATTTGGGTTGGTACAATTCAAGGGGCCGAACACCTCGATTTAGTCAAGCATTCTACCGAAGAACTTGCGAAAATCGGATTTGATTTTTTTGCACTCGGAAGTCCTGTCGAAGTCATGGAAGCTTATGATTTCCGCTTATTGGCAAAGATGATCTTAACAGCTAAGGAATCCATACCCAATAGACCTTTACATCTTTTTGGTGCAGGTCATCCATTAGCCATTTCCCTTGCTGTTGCATTGGGATGTGACACCTTTGATTCAGCTTCCTATATTTTATACGCACGTGACAATAGATACATTACACCGTATGGAACTGCTAAACTCAATGAATTAACCTATCTTCCTTGTAGCTGTCCCGTATGTAGTTTTATTTCTGTAGAGCAGTTTCGTAGTATGAATTACGATACGAGGACAATTCAACTAGCAAAACATAATCTGTATGTCTTGAAATTGGAGATCAGTATGTTAAAACAGGCGATAATGGATGGTAGACTGTGGGAATATATAGTACAGAAAGCACGGTCACACCCCAAGCTCATGGAAGCATTAATTTACATAAAAAACCATCCAATTTTGGATTCTGGGACTAAGAGATTTAAAAACAAGGCGGCTTTTTTCTATGATTCAATAGATTATTACAGGCCGGAAGCAAAACAATACAGGGAGATGGTTGCCAGGTTTAAGTCATCGAGGTCACGGGTGCTCTTCTATCCTGAACAAGACATAAAGCCGTTTTATTCTAGTACTCATTATACAAATCTTGTTAAGGAATATGAAGGATTTCAGATTTGCTCGTATAGTGCATTCTTGGGTATAATTCCGGTCGAAATATGTGATATTTATCCAGCTGCACATAATCTGTCGAATGAGTCTCATAATGACGAAGGCGAGGTAATGGAGAATTTGCGCGACGAAATCATTAGGGCCTTCAAGGCGTTTCTCAGTTCCAACGATTTTGAAGAGGTTGTAATTTATGGGAACAAGGCGGTTAGGAACAGTTTGAATAGGAACCCATTAAACCATAGTAACATAAGAATTCTTGAATATGAGGATGACAGATGATATGTTAGGAATAGCAAAGATAAGTTGACATGTACAGGATTTTGGATCCTGTTTCCTGTTACACATGTCCATATTAAGGAGGAGATAATTTTGGCACGTTGTTGGAAGGATAATTGTTAGAAGTAATTCAAGTAGGAAAGCCTTGTCTTCGCTGGTGCTCTTTCCTACTGTCATCGTGTATCCAGGTCAATCAGTATTGGTGAAAAATCCATGTGGGTGGACCACATGTCCGGGTATTATTTCTATCAGAGGTACAAGCTATTTACTTAGCTTTGCCATATTCAGTAGGGTACTTCAACTGCATTCTTCATCTCTTTTGGGAGTTCTCGATAACCCTCCTTATCTATGATGACAACGTTAATACCGTCGCCCGTGCCTGCATTTCTTCTGATAGCCGCAGCTATCGCGTGAATAGCAATTTTGTAACCATCATCCACTTTCATGTTATCTCGGAATTCAGTTTCGAGATATCCATATGCAACTGGAGAACCACTTCCCGTTGAGATGAACTTTTCGGTAGTCATTGATCCAAACAGATCAATATTATAAATCTGCGCTACTTCTTCGGAGTCATAGCCAGCCATTATGATCTGCACGTAAAACGGGAAATATCTCTGATTGAAGAGCACGTTCGAGCATAGTCTAGCGGCAGACTTAACGGGCATCAATTTTCTATTCGAAATTCTAAATATATTGGCATTATACCTCATGATGTCGACCAGATTTTGAGCGTCAGCTACGCCCCCTGCAATTGTCATGCCTAAGTGCCTATCAACCTTCTGAATTTTCATGACATGTCTGTCTGCGATGAAAAATCCTGCACTTGCCCTCGTGTCAGCAGCAAGAACTACTCCATCGCTACATGCTAAGGCGCATGTAGTAGTACCTTTCTTAATATGCTCAAGAACATAATTTGAATATCCGCTATTCTGTAAATCCATCCTACACGTATGAAACAGATACTAAATTTAAGTATTGTCCAATCTAATATCTTTTAAGCAATTGAATTGGTTTTAAGTAGGTCAACGTATCATTTCTTCTTATGTATCATACTCCAAATACCTTCGTCCAAGGTCTTTATTCAGTTTCAGAGCGTACTGCCAATAATTATATTCGAGTAGATTGAAATTGCAGTATTGATGGGAAGGACGCTGTTTGATAAGATTTGGGATAGTCATGTGGTTTTTCAAGAAAAGGACGCAGCAAACGGAAATCCATCCCTAATTTATGTAGATTGTCATTTAATACATGAGGTCACATCCCCTCAGGCTTTTGCTGGTTTGAAGCAGCATGGACGAAAGGTCAGACGCCCCGACCTGACATTTGCAACAATGGATCACAACGTTCCAACGACTAACCGTTCCCTTCCAGTAATTGATGGTGACTCATCCATCCAAATGCATACTTTGAGAGAGAACTGTACAGAGTTTGGCATTACGCTCTTTGACATGCTCAGCCCGCAACAGGGCATAGTCCATGTCATCGGTCCCGAACTAGGCCTTACGCTGCCCGGCAAGACAATTGTTTGTGGAGATAGTCATACATCCACTCACGGCGCATTTGGAGCCTTTGCGCTGGGTATAGGTACAAGTGATGTTGAGCACGTACTTGCCACACAATGTCTCTGGATGCACAAGCCGAAGAGCCTCAGCATTAAATTCACTGGAACGATTAATAACCGACCTGGAATATCTGCTAAAGATATTATTCTTTCAACAATTAGACATATAGGCATTTCTGGAGGAATTGGTTCAGTGATCGAGTACACTGGTGAAGGAATTTCTACTCTTTCAATGGATCAAAGAATGACAATCTGCAACATGTCTATTGAGGGTGGAGCAAGGGCTGGATTGATAGCTCCAGATGAAGTGACCTTCGATTACATAAGAGGACGTCCATTAGCACCCTCCGGAGAAGAGCTAGAAAAGACGATTGAATATTGGAAATCATTCCTAGCTACAGATTCTGAAACTTGTCACGACAAATCTGTCAATATGGATCTTTCGAGACTGGTCCCGCAAGTCTCTTGGGGGACTAATCCCTCGATGGTAGTGGATGTTACAGAAAATATCCCATACCCAGAAGAATTTGCAGATGGTAACGTCGAACAAGAAAAATCTGCAAGACGGGCATTAGAGTACATGGATTTGAAGCCGGGTGTGCCTATAACCGAAATAGACATAGATCGTGTATTTATTGGGTCTTGCACGAATGCTAGGTTGGAAGATTTAATGGATGCCTCCAAACTACTTGAGGGAAGAACTGTCTCATCCAGAGTCAATGCTATGGTTGTTCCGGGTTCTCAATCTGTGAAAAGAGCTGCCGAAGTTAGAGGTATCGATAGAATTTTTAAGGATGCTGGTTTTGATTGGCGCGAATCTGGTTGTAGTATGTGTCTAGGAATGAATCCTGATGTTCTTGCCCCTAAGCAGAGATGTGCAAGTACTTCTAATCGTAACTTTGAAGGAAGACAAGGAGTCGGAGGAAGGACTCATCTAGTTAGTCCAATCATGGCCGCCGCTGCAGCAGTGGAAGGAAGATTTGTAGACGTACGTGAATGGTTTTAGAAGGGCCTAAATTGGGATGAAATCATTCAAATTCATATGCGATAAGGCTATTCCCTTGGATATGATAAACGTTGACACTGATCAGATCATCCCTAAACAGTTTCTTAAAATGGTAAAGAAGGAAGGCTATGGCGAATTTCTCTTTTACAATTGGCGATATCAAAACGACGGGACGCTTTTAACTGACTTTGTTCTAAACGACAAGAGATATTCAGGAAGACGAATCCTTCTTACCCGAGATAATTTTGGCAGCGGGAGCTCCCGCGAGCATGCGGTATGGGCATTAAGGGATTTTGGTATTACTGTGCTAATTGCTCCATCATTTGCCGACATCTTCTATAATAATTGCTTCAAGAATGGGATCTTACCTGTCCAGCTTGAGCGCCAAAATGTAGAATTTCTGTTTAAGAATTCTGAAAATGAGGATATTGTAGTTGATTTAGATAAACAAAAGGTAGTTTGTTGTGATCATTCATTCAGTTTTCTTATAAATGAATTCCACAAGAGGATGTTGATGCAAGGACTAGATGAGATAGGACTAACCCTTGAACTGGAGAGTGCTATAGTAGAATATGAATCTAAAAGACGCAATCATTCTTCTGCATAATGCTTCCTCATTCTTGCCCACCTATCTTATATGTTTTAGTAATAAATACTTAATTATGCAAACGTCGTAGATTGTTATAATTGATATGAACCGCTAGTACAGTGTTATCAGTTTACTGACTCCTTAGTAAAATGGCAATTCTGATTAATTGCTATTACACATTGGTGCTAGTCACAAGGCTTATGAAATAATAAAAGGAGGTGCTTTGATCGCTTGTGCATTGAGATAGCCAAACAAATGAGAATGTATGATTCAATATTATATTCACGAGTTAGGAATCTCGTCACAGTAGAATCAACTGAAGACCAATCAATTCTTCACAAAAGATGCTCCCCCAGCAAGTTTATTCTCTTGTAGATAACAGCAGACAAGGGCTACAATCATTGGATATTCATAATTCTTATTTGGAATTTAAGCGTTAAAGGTGATCAGCAGTATATCTACGAGACAGGAAGGTTGGGAGGATCATTTCAGCCATTAAGTTTGATCTATTTGAAAACGCATACGAAAAATTAGGATGAGGTAATAGTAAATATCGAAAACAAAATACTAGAAGTAATCTCATATAATAGCGACTGAGAGCCCCTATAGAGAAGAAGTTTCAATGTACCAAAGTTGAAATCTTGGAAAAGAACCCAAATATTTGTGTAACAAAGATACGGCAGAGTACGTGGATTCACATTTGAATTTCGGGTGTAATGGACGTAAACGTATCAAGACGGAATGCGTCCAACCATCCAATACAATTATTAGGGGTTTTTCTTACCCACACATTATGCGACATTACATTGCTGACACTTGGCTTAAAATGTGGAAATCAAATTCAGACGAGCTAAAGGGAAAGGCAATTAATTGGAGGAAAGAACCATCAATTCATAGGATTCCAAGACCGAGTAGGCTAGATCGGGCTCGAAAGATTGGTTATAAGGCTAAACAAGGGATAGTTGTGGTACGCGCAAGAGTAGGCAGAGGCGGAATGAGAAAACAAAGACCCGTGTCAGGTAGAAGACCTAAACACTTAGGCGTTGTACGAATTAAGCAAGGAACCAGTATGCGAAAAGTCGCAGAAAAAAGAGTGGGTGAGAAGTTTCCAAATTTGGAAGTAGTGGGATCTTATTACTTGCATAAGGACGGAATGCATCAGTGGTTTGAGGTAGTCCTGGTAGATCCTATGCATGGATCCATTTCTAAAGATAGAGAAATGAGAGGAAAGCTTGTCGCTTTTTCCAAATAGACAAGTGGCGTTGCATACTATTAGCATATTCTCAATTGCTCAAGCCGGGATCTCCATGCATTTTAATAGATTCAACTATCTTTAGGATTTCTTGGTTTTCTGCGTCTTTTTCCAAGGTAATATAGAAAAATCCTCTAGTTATTGGTATCGTTACTATTTTGACCTTTTCATTTTCAGTGATTGTGAATCTTGTCTTACCTATAGCCTTTTCAAATTTCTTTCTTAGTTGGTTCCTAGTTGCTTCCAGAAAGTTCTCATCTCTAGCCTCATCAGGAGAAAACAATGGTATAACACCTTTGCGAAGCTGTCCTGAAATAGTTCTTCCAAAATTGTTCATCAAACCGACATACCTAATTTTGGGTGACAGCTCTAAAAATTGTCTACATAACTTTCTGTTTTTTTGTAATTTCTCTTCATCAGCGTCATTCATCGCGTAGAGCTATAAAATTCTAGAAATATATTTGTTCAATCTTTGAGTATTATTGTGATTATGTGAAAGCGGTGATCTTGAAAGCGAAAAACCCCACTATTTGAAAGCAGAATGAGGCGACCTCCCCCCCAAATTGACTTTGATTATTCTGGCAGATTGGTTGCGTCATCATATTGATGCGTATCAAGGCATTTATTCCAGTCACAGTTAAATTCAATAATCAGTGAGGTGTTACTTGGATTCGTAATCTATCATTGGCACTAGATTTGCTCCGTTCAAAAGCACTTTTCCAAAACACTATCGATGTATGGATCATGTTTTGCGAAGAGAGGGGAATCGATTGGTATGATATTGACACTTATCGGAGTTTTGTGAGTTATCTTAAATCAAATGGGTTTAAGATGCAAAAATTCCCTCTGTGCATTAAGGAATCAGCAGGAGTATATGAAAGAGGCAAAGACAAGGCCAAATTTCTAGAGGAATTATCTCACATTTCTGCGGACGAAGCAGGAGCTTTCACAATAAAATTGGCTGATAATACAATGACTACTATACGAAAATTTAGGACTTAGGTTTACTTTGATGCAACGACCAAACTCTAGGTAGATTCTAGACCAATTTCATTGAGATTATTGTGAAACGGACTCCTCTTGGAACCTGTGAATGAGTTTCTCAGCAATCACTCTGGCTGCTAATTCCTGTGCTTCTTTGGTTTGCGCACCAATATGAGGAGTACATAAGACATTAGGCATTTCTAGGAATTTTCTATTAATTGGTGGCTCGACCTCAAAGACGTCCAGTCCAGCTCCAGCTATTTTTTGATCTTTCAAAAGGTCGTATAGAGCGTTTTCATCCACGATCCCCCCTCTTGAAGTATTGATAATGTAGCTTGACTTTTTCATTCTAGAAAGAAGATTACTATTGAAAAGATGGTAGGTGTCGGACGATAGCGGAACATGAATGGTTATGAAATCAGAACTCTCAACTAGTGTATTTAGATCAGCATTAATCATGCTAACTTCGTTGATGTATTCTCTGCTAATAGGGTAAATGTCGTAGCCTATGATATTCATTCTTAATGCTCTTGCAATGCGCCCTACATTTCTTCCGATATTCCCTACACCGACAATGCCTAGATACTTCCCACTCAATTCTGTTCCCATCAGAGACTTTTTGATCCAATTTCCTTTTGACGTTTCAGAATGCGCATGTGTAATAAATCGAGCCAAGGATATCATGGAACCGATGACCAGCTCTGACACGGCGATTATTGCAGCTTCTTGAGCGTTTATGACTTGTATGTTCTTACTTTTCGCATAGTTGGTATCAATGTTATCTAATCCTACTCCCACACGTGCAATGACTTTAAGTGAACGTCCATTTTCAATAATGTCTTTAGAAACATTCGTCCTGCTCCTCACAACCAGAACGTCGTAACCGTTAACAAGGGACCTGAGTTTTTCAAGCGTAATATCTGGCTGATAATCAACAATCATTCCAGCCTTTGTTAATATGTCAACCCCTATCTTATCAATTGAGTCACAGATAAGAACTTTCCAAACACCGCTCATATTGGTCAGGCACCTATTAGCCTATATATACTATTTCAAGATGAATTCAAGATTTCATATGTCCTCGGTGGAGATTCCAAGTGACAACTATGATATATGTGATCGTTCATGTAAGTCATGTTGAAGCCCCTAATTAGAAACTATAGAACTATCTTCTTAAATATGCCTTATTGGTAACGCGATACATGATTATATTCGAGAAACAAATTATTACTAGAAATTTGAAAATACTCTGTCAATGACACGATTCATTTTAATTATCAATTCTAATCGAATGGGTTCGAATCAAATCAAATATTGCGGCTACCCAGACCGACACACTTATCGGATTTGTGATTTGAATATATCTTTTGTGTGATCAAATAATGAACTATTGAATTATTCCCTCAACTGGCTGTCACAATTTGAAGTAATTTCTCATTGCCGCAACCATTGAATGCCTTGAATTAACCTAGTAGTCTTGATACGATACAATGTATCTAATTAGCCGATCCTTTCTGGGAAGAGCAACTATTGCTAAGGCCATTAGAAATACTAATTTTTCTCTTGTGTGGGCATTAATAAATAAGATCGTTAATGGTCTCCATGTATTCTATTTATGACAAGGGTTATTAAAACCGTTACTAACCGCCAGGAGCGGAGCATGGGAAGAAAATATAGCTAGCAATATTATTAGACTAATTGTATGATAAGGTTTATCGCTGTCATGATTCTTGTTGTGAGCCCTCTTTGTGCCCTACGTAGTTGCTCATCGTGCTACCACGGGTCGTCGATATCCGCCCCATCTAACTAGAATAATGAGGGTTAAAGCCTTCATGAGACAAGTATTTCTGATTCTAATTCCTCAATCGCTTCTTGCAACTTGTTCTGTGTTCTGCTATTTAGCATGTATTTCAGTCTGGAATGCATTATGCCTATAGCTCTAATTACGGATACTTTTAATTCTTCAGGATCAACATACTGCCCTCTTGCGGCTTTTACTAGAGGAGAAAATTCTGCAGTAGCTCCAATCTTCTGAAAAAGATCAAGTTGTTGCTTAGTATTGGCGTCAAGAGTTTGTAAGCTTTTTACTGTCTGTTCAGCGATGGACGATGATTGCTGCTTTACAGGAGGGACTCTTCTGAAGCTTTATTCGATTCAGCAATCATTGCCTCCAGATGCTTCAAAAATATCTGAATTAGTTTAATTCCGTGCGATACTTCGAATTTTATGCTTAATGATATCTTATTAGTCTCTTCTTTCAATACTTTTGCTCTATCTGTTAGATGTTCCTCCTCCAACCTTAATGCCTTCACTATTGATTCAAGTTGTGTCCTCGCATTCACTAGGCCGCCGTATTGACGCAAATCCTCATTCATGCTGGACGGGTGTTTTGTATATCCTTTCACAGTATTGTTCCAATAAACAATATCGCTCTGTGAAACCCCGTATTCAAAGAGTTCTCCAAGTTTAACATGAATATCCTTAAGTTTCGAGCACTCAAGTGAAATTGATCGAAACTCCTGTTGGGCGTCAATCAATGATTTGTTCATCTCCTCAATCCTCTTCTCGAACCCAAGTTTAGCATCATATTGATCTTCGATATCACTACAAAATTTCTTAAATGCGAATAGTGGATTGATATTGTTACTCTTGGAAATTTCGAGAATAGTATTTCTCAGCATTGTTAGCTCTTTTAGACCACACTCCATACTCTCAAGCTGATCATACAATCCAAGACGCATCTGGCATAGGGATAATTTTTTCTCGTTTTCCACTCGCTCGCGGACAGTTTTGGTTAATTTTTGTTCTTCTATGGCTACGTTTTCCTGTAGCTTCAGCTCTCTTTACTGAAGGTTGTCAATTGCAGATAGTTTGGTCGTGATTGTCCTGGGTTCGTATGAACATTCCTTAACTCGGTCGAAAATTGCCTAAGTGTATTAGCATTGGGAATTCCTATCTCTGCCTTCCACTCAGAGATTATAGAAATTGTCCCGGCCCCTAATCCCATAGCAGAAGCAATCTTGTCTCTCTGTTCACCCTTGAGCCATCTTGTAACTATTTCCATTTTTGGAAGACGAAGCAGATCTACTTTCGATTCTTCTAATACATTCTTATTATCATTTCTTATATTTATGTTTTCGTCACAATCGTCGAAAAGCCTCGTCAAATTCGTCGTCGATCTCGTCGTCATTTTCGTCATCTGAAATCTGCCCTCAATGGGGAATGGGTTTACATATTTACAGTAAGCTGCTTCAGCAAGCCAGCGATATCGTTATATTG
>Ga0210087_1000083_pt1 | contig 13197 bp, 14 predicted proteins | sample MayberryNW_Catta_4_FD_184878 | JGI IMG/M metagenome (GOLD analysis project Ga0210087, IMG submission 184878) | Wetland microbial communities from San Francisco Bay, California, USA, that impact long-term carbon sequestration -... | ecosystem: Environmental > Aquatic > Marine > Wetlands ... | reverse complement strand
TTCAGACATGATGATATAAAAAAGTATGAAGAATTGTCAGAATTAGAATCTCAGGCAAACAATAATGGATTTTCATTTGTGGAGTTGGATGGAGATATGGCAATTATTGGTAATGGAGCTGGCCTAGTCATGTCAACTTTAGATATGGTTAGCGATGCAGGAGGCAAAGCAGGAGCATTTTTAGATTTTGGAGGAAGAGCTACAACTGAATCAATATATCAGGCTTTAAAAGTAATAAGTAAAGTAAGTAAAATTCGTGTAATTCTTGTCAATTTATTTGGTGGAATAGTAAGAACAGACCTAGTTGCCCAAGCAATTCTTAATGCATATAATGATGGTACCATTAAAGTACCTGTTTTTGCAAGAATAACTGGAGCTGAATCTGACAAGGCTCGAGAATTGCTTAAAAATAGTAAAGCTAGATTGTTTAACACTGTAGAAGAAGCAATAAATGCAGCTGTCCAATACTGATAGAAAAAGTGAATTAAAATGAATGTTAAGTTTGATCTATTTGATATATTAATTGGTAACGAAAATGATAAGGATTATAAAAATAAGCCTGTCATTATTCAAGGAATTACAGGAAGTTTTGGGTCCACCCACACAAAACTTATGAAAGGCTATGGAACAAATATTGTTGCAGGAGTTACACCTGGCAAAGGAGGTCATTCTTTTGAAGATATCCCCGTTTTCAATACTGTTGCTGAAGCTGTTAAGGACAACTCTGTAGAGATTTCAGGAATTTTTGTTCCAGCATCATTCTTTTTAAATGCAGCAAAAGAAGCAATAGATAATGGAATAAAGTTACTAGTTGCAATTCCCGAACATGTTCCTATAATTGATTCTATCAAAATATTAGAATATGCTAAAAAAAGAGGAGCCAGAATGATTGGTCCAAATACACCTGGCGTCATCGTGCCAGAAATAATGAAGGTAGGAATTATGCCAGCTAAACCTTTTACTAAAGGTTCAACTGTGGTTTTTTCAAGAAGTGGGACACTCATGTATGAAGTATCCTATACTCTATCTAATGCAGGATATGGACAAAGAGTCTGTCTTGGAATAGGTGGAGATCCCATAAACGGAACAAATCTTATAGAAGCCTTTGAACTTGTAAAGGAAAGAGACGATGTTGAATCAATTGTAGTCGTGGGTGAAATAGGTGGTGACGCGGAAGAAAAATTAGCAGAATATATAATATCAACCAATTTTTCCAAACCAGTTGTTGCATATGTAGCAGGTAGGGCTGCTCCAAAGGAAAAGAAAATGGGTCATGCTGGTGCTATCGTATATGGAAATTACGGTTCTGCAGATTCTAAAGTTTCAAACTATTCAAAGGCAAATGTACCAGTTGCAAAAAGTCCTAGTGAAGTTCCTGAATTATTAAAATCGAAATTGAAAAAATAACATATACAAGGGATCTTTTTAATATTTCATCCTTCTTTATAATATAGAATAAATGCAGGAAAATAGATTTTGTGACAGATGTATGCAAAAAACTTTACAGGAAATAATTGAAAATGAAGAGACAATATATACATATAAACGTAAAAAGATTTACAAATGTACAATGTGTGGTAGTGCATCGTATAAAAGAGGGTTAAGACCATCTGCAGAATCTGTTTACTAACTACTAAGTAATTAGAAAAAGTAGTCAATCAAAAATATGTTTCAAAATATTTTAAATAATTTTCTAGAAACCAAAAGGCAATATATAAAAGATTTTAAACCAACAAATATAATTTCTGAAATACTACCACATGAGTTTTCAGATTTTTTTCCTATTGATAATCAAATATTAGCAAAGCTTCACCTATTCATTTCTAGTAACCCAATCTATTTTAAAAAAACAAATATTTCAATTAATAATCTAAATTTTACAGCTTATGAAGGTGATGTAAATGAGTTTTACTTAAGTAGTAAAAAATATGATACAAATTATCAACCATTTTACCCTACATGGATGTTATCTGCATTTTTACTCTCACTCAAATCAAAACAATTGGGATTTACTGAGCTGATAGATATTGGTGCAGGAGATGGAAGAATACCTTATTGTGGCTCTTTGTTAAATTTAAGATCCTTTGGAATTGAGTTAGACACTAGTTTGACTGAGTTACAAATTGAGCTTTGTAAAAAAACAAATGTTACAGTGGAAATAATTAATGATGATGCTTCCAATTATAATTTTGCTAAATTGAGATTATCTAAACCAATTTTTTTCGTATCAGGTCTTCCTGAAATGGGAGAAATGTTTATTGATAATTTAATGCAAACAACAATACAAAATAAATTTGAATCTTTTGGTATTGTATTTTTGGGAAGTACCTTCAAAAAAAAATTTGCAAGTGATGTGAATAATTATGGATGGGGAGAAATAATAAAAAAGAATAATTTAAAAATAATTGAAGAAATAAGTCTTCCAACTCATTGGACAAATGATAATAATAGTGAAACACAATATTTAATAACAAAAAACATTAGTTCTCTAAGTTTAAAATATTGATTGTCTTTTTGTACACATAATAAAATAAAACTACATTTACAATGTAAAATAAAAAAATGCGTCATCGTTACGAGAAAATAACATTTGATTTTGAAATATACATATTTATCACTAGCAATTATTTGTATAACATCATAAACAAAAGAAATGATAGTTGAGTTCTCTCTTTCAATAACAGGACAAATGATTCACAGGCAAGAATTAGTATTAATTCTTTTCTTCTTTGAAGCCTCAAGTTCCTGTAATACTTGTTCCATGTAATCCTTTACCGTTTCTTTCGTAATATTACTTTCAATTCCAGTTTTTTCCTTTAATTCTTCTTCTTCTTTTTCTACAATTCCTTTTAAATCAGTCACAACTTTTTGCATTTCAGATGTCATTTGAGCCTGACCAATGTTCCCAAATAAGCTTGCTTTCTGGCTTGTCAAAGTTCTTATAGTTTGTCTCAGGTGAATGTTGTGAGAAAGGGAGACAGCAGATGAATAAATTCCAAAATTTAGTAAATAAATGCTGATAATTATGAATGATAAAGAAGGAATACCATAGGGTGGATAAGCACTTGCTATAACAGTCGACTGGGTTATAAAATATATTAAGATAAAGCCATTTGCACTTATAATTAAATATTTTCGGATTGGATTATGAATATCTAATTTATTTGCCACTTTCCAAAATGAATACCCATAAATAATACCTTCTAAAGTTGTTTTAAGGGATTGAAAAATATAATAATAAAATAAATTTTTATCATATAGGGGAATTTCTAAAATATTAAATGAATTCAAAGTAGATGTCATATAAATAATAAATACAATTATCAAAGCCATTATCAGTTTATATTTATTTATTTTATCTGAATATTGAGATAATAAAAGGTAGGATGCAACTAACAAAAGTATAAAAGAAATTGTATGAAGGTAAACAGTATATTTAGTAAAAAAACCAAAAATATTGTTTTCAATATCTGGATAACTGATAGGAATGTCTGGTGTAAGTAAAATTGGTTTATCTAGAAGAAGAAGATTATCTGACATTAAAATAATAAAAATGGAAAAAGCAAAAAAAAGAAATCCCAATCCATAAAAAAGAATTATAAGGGAATTTCTTCTTGCCATATACCATATAATGAATTTGATCCCCAACGATCCTAACATAAATGACCCAATAAAACAAGAGATATTGTTTCCAATCAACAAGTTTATTATTGAATAGGTAGAAAATATTCCTATGGATACAATAATTGAAATTAGATTTCCAATCAAAACATAACAGGCAATTCGATTAATTTTTGATAAAGTAGAAAGATATTTAGATTTGGATAATAGTTCATTATTATCTTTTTCAGCGAATTTTTGTAGATATAGTTGACCAAAAATTGATACCGCAACTATAAAAAAGAAAGTAGATATACCCAACGGTGAGACTATATATTGTTGAATAAAGTCAGGAATCGTAGCAATTGCTACATCAATAATTAAACAAATATTTATTAAAATTATAAAAATATACAGATTTTTTGATTCAGAAAATAAGCTATAAAAAAAATTATGAAATTTTAACAAATTATTTTTTCGTTAATCTCCTCTTCTAGAAATAGTTCCAACTCCTTGAATCTCTTCCTCTTCTGCAGTTGTTTCAGTAGTATTTGCTGCATTTGTTTCAGTAGTATTTGCGGGATTTGTCTCGGTGATAGATTTTTCTTGTGCTAAGGTTGTAAGGATGATTTGGCTTCCAGGTAACATCATTAGTCCGGAGAAGATTAAAAATATAGCTAATACATATTGAATCATTATACAATATCTGAAATACGTATATATAAAATTTTTGGTTATTGTTATTTTAATTTCTGTTAAGATAGAACAATAATATCTCAGAGAGAAAATATATTATCCATTCTTTATCATTATTATTTTAAAAAATGTTTCCAAGATATTACTCTATAATTTAATTATTTGAAAGATTAGGGCTTATGACATAATTTTTTATGTTAAAAAATATTTTTTGTTAAAAATCCATATACATAACACTTTTTTTAAACCTTTAATTGTCAAGTATTTTAAATTCGGTTATTGATTATTACTATAAAATTTATTTTTGGTATAATTTTTTCATTCATTTTTTGGGCCCAGAAATATTTATGTATCTTACTAGACAAATAAATTTTTTTTACATTATTTTGTGAATTATTGTAATAATTAATATAAATTATATTATAGGTAAAAGTGATAACACCACGACTAAAGGTAGTTTTTCGAACTTATACGCACTTTGATTAAAGGATAAAACATTAAATGTGAGATTAAAGTTTTGAATTTTATTACACCAATTGTAAACCTAAGGAATTATTTATTATAATGTTCTATTTTTTTTATACAATAAGTTAATTATAAACGATAATGAAATTCCTACTCAATAATTGAGTTATTATTGTTCACGTTTATTGATTAGATTTAGGTTAAAAAATATTTATTATAACCTTACTTTATATAGATGGTAAAGAAAATGAAGAATGAGGAAATTGCAGACAAAGGAAAAAAACGATATAAATGCAACTTCTGAGGTAAATAGTTCAACAACACGAGAAAAAACAACCAATACAGAGAAGCCTCAATATAGGATTTTGTATGTAGATGATGATCTTGATATTTTATTTTCAATTAAAATGGGTTTAGAAGCATATGGTTTTATAGTTGACACATTTTCAAATCCTGCAGAAGCATTATCGTTCTACAAGCCAGAATTATATGATTTAGTTTTAGTTGATATTAAAATGCCCAAGATGTCTGGGGTTGAATTTCATCAAGAATTACGAAAAAAAGCAGTTTATGGCACTGAAATCAAGACCTGCTTTATTACAGCATATGAAAAATATTTTGAGACATTAACGAAAGGATTTCCAGAATTATATGAAGGATGTTTTATACAAAAACCTATTCAAATAGAAGATCTGGTAAACAAGATAAATGAAGAATTAAATCCAAAAGCTTAATGTTTGAAACCTTCTTTTTTACAAATTATAAATTTCTTCATATTCCTATTCCTTTACCATAACCAATATAAAATATTCCAAAAAATTTCAAATACAATTAAAGAATAAAATAATATGTCTATTTTGATTCTGTAAATTAACTAATGAAATCTAAAAATAATTATAAATATTCAAAATTATTATTATTAAAAACTTGATTGTATATTTCTAGCAAAGAAATTTGAAAATAGTTCACACTGGTAAAGGTTTCATTTTGACTGGCCTATACATATTTCCAAATATATTTTCTCTATATGCAGAGTATAACTTTATTATTTGACCATGTTTAATCTGATAATCACCAATATAATGGATGATTTCCTTATATTTATCATCTAATGTTATTAAAGAATGTGCTAACCCACCATCAAGCAAGATATGATTATCATCTCCTATATCCATTACTCTTCTTGCAAAAATAATACCAGGCCCCCAAATATTTTGATTATTATTGGCATCATTAACTATAAAAACTGGACCAGTTGCAATCCCAATTCTAACAGCTAAAGAAGATTCTTTATCTTTACCAATATTATGTCTTCTTAATTTATGATGTAATTGTATACTCAATTCTAGAGGAGCTTCAGGATTGGATGTGAATCCTATTGCCATCCCGTCACCAGTAGGAAGAACCTTTTTATCATTATTTTTTCTAAATATTTCACTAGAAATTACAAAATTGTTTAAAAATTCTATTTTTTCTATTTGTTTTCTAACAGACAAGCTCGGACTGGACAGTCCAACAATATCAATAAAGAAAAAATTAGCATTTATAACACTAGATGGACCGAGATCGGATATTCCTGTGTTTCCATAGATTCCTATTAATTTTTTATATAATTCTAAATGATGTTCATGAAAAGCCATGTCAAGATAAAAGACAGGTTCAGTTTTTATTGATGCTTTGCAAACACTACAAATAAGGGATGAAGAATTTGGAAATGACACTAAAGAGTTTTTGTCCAATTCAAATTTTATCCATGAAGGATAATTCGAATTAAATCCAGTGCATGATAGAAATTTGATTTTTCTAATTATTTCATCTTCTTTTTCATCTAGTTTTATTTGTAAAACTCCATCAAAGAGGGGACGGATTTTATCTATGAAAGACTTTTCAACAACTGTATCGTCTATCGTAAAAATTGAAAGAATATTGTTTTTTTTCAATGAAAAAGACAAAGTATTGATAAATCGTAAAACATCTTTCTCATCAAAAATATTAAACAAATGTGAAAGAGAATCTATAACCATGCATATCCTTTTTTGTGGGATAGAAGGCAAATTATTTTTGTCTTCATCCTTTTCACTAATGTTATATGTTTTTTGTTCTAGTTTGAAAGATAAAATAATTTTATCAATTTCTTTTTTGATATCAGCTAAACTATTATCATATTCAGAATCGTTTATTCCTGAAGAAGTAATTTGTTCTCTCAAAAACGGATTAATAAAAAAAGAATTAGGATCAAGAATAGAAGATAAGCTATTAAATAAATTTTGATATTGTCGTTTAGTTAATGTTGAACTCAAGAAAATACCACTATTACCAATTTTCAAAAAGGATTCGAAAAAGGTTTTACAATATGTAGTTTTTCCAGATCTACCAGGACCCATTATTAAAAAAAGTGTATTCTCGTTAGTTTGATCCGCATGATGTTCTTGTCCAAGTAACTCTTTATATCCTGGGATTGGCAATATGATAATATTTAGATTAGATTTATTTAAAGTTAGATATGATTCATAAATAAAATTTCAATATTAACGACAGATAGATGATCATTACTATTTTGTGTCAATTACCGCTACTGTATTTTTATGAATACATCACAATAAATTAAAACATCCTGTAATAATTTTTCTCTATTTATAATGAATTTTTTTTCTCAATATCAACGAAGAAAAAATATTATTATTACGCATGTATTTAAGTTACAATATTGAAAAAATGTATAGCTTTTCATTCTTATAAAGGTGGAACCGGAAAATCTACAATTAGCGCTAATATTTCGGTTTTACTAGTTAAAATGGGATACAATGTTCTCCTAGTAGACATGGATGTTTATGCTCCAACCTTGCAAACTTATTTTAGTCAAGAGCCAACTTATTGGATTAATAATTTTTTATTTAATACGGCTGAATTTGAAAACGTTATGTATGATCTTACTCGTCTAATCCGAAATTATCCCGGCACAAAAGAACCTCAAAACAAATTGGGGAAATTTTTTGTCTCGTTTTCAAATTCATCTAAAGAAGAAATAACAAAATTAGATGGAACCCTAAGACAAGATTCTTCAAAACTCGAACTGCTTCGTAAATTTATTCTAATTAAGGAAGAAATGGCATATCAATATGATATTGACTACATTATTATAGATACTAGTCCAGGAATTCGTTATTGGTCAATAAATTCTCTAGCAATAGCAGATCTGATTTTATTATCTTTAAAAATGGATAGCATTGATATTGAGGGGACAAAAAAAATGGCAAATGAAATTTATTCGGCTTTTACAAAATTAGGTACAAAGTCTCTTTTGCTTTTCAATAGAGCTGCGGGTTATTGTCTTCCCCCAAACTTAATTCAAGAAACTTCCTATGCTCCGGAAGCAAATTATATAAATGTCTTGAATGAACAGTCTACTGTTACTGATAAATTTAAAAAAGATGTTAATATGGAAATAATTGGTAATATCCCATGTTATTGTGATATCCAATTTGATAATAAGGAATTTTTGACTGTATTAAAACATCCATATCATCCATTTACTCATTTACTGAAGGATTTGGTAGATAAGATAGAAAAAATCTAAGTTTTCTTTGTATAGATTTTTATCATTTAGCATGAACAGACTCCTTTTTATGTTATCTAATGATATGATATAAAAAATATTTTTAAGGTTTAAATCCAATTCCAGGGTACAATTTTTCTAATTTGACATTGTTTGGTTATTATCGATTTTGCTTTATTAGATGCATCTTTTTCGTCTTTGAGGTTTTTTAAATAATAGAGAAATAATTTTTCATACAATTGTTTGGCTCTTTCTTCTGTAAATTCTTTATAAAATAATTTTTTTTGCTGTTTTGGTGCGATATTCTTGTCTATTATGAGGGACCCGTCTTTTTCTTCCAAACCCTTAACAAAAAAATATTCTTTTTTGCACATTTCACATGTTTCATCAAAAAATGTTTGATGTTTTAAACATGAAATCACGACTTTATAGAACATATTTAATATAAAAGATTAATTCTGAATTTCTAGATTACAGTTTTATTGTAGTTTTAACGATAACCATATTTAATAGATAAAAGTAAAAATATCAAGTCATGTCAGAGCTCAACCAGTTACTAGTTCGTAGGATTAAGGAAGGTACAGTAATCGATCATATTGTACCTGGAAAGGCATTTAATGTTCTAAAAACTCTTGATATAACTGGGAAAGAAGGAAATATTGTTACTGTTGCCCTAAATGTTCCAAGTAGTAAAAATACGAAAAAAGATATTATTAAAGTTGAGAATAAATTCCTAGAAAATGATGATACAGATAAAATAGCTCTCATTTCTCCATATGCTACTATAAATATAATAAAGAACTACAAGGTTGCTGAAAAAAGAAAAATCCAAGTTCCAGAATCAATATCCGGAATTTTTAAATGTACTAATATTAATTGTATTAGTAACGAAGAAAAAGGAATTGTTCCTACAATAATAGTTTTAGATAAAACGAAAATAGTCTTAAAATGCAAATATTGTACTCGATTAATAGATATAAATGAAATAGAAGAAATTTAATCTTTATTGGTATTTTATATTAAAATATCTAAAAAAGAAATTTAATTTTTTTATTAAAATAAAAAATTAGGATTAAGATTGTCCTAATATGATAATAGCCATAACTATACCGTAGATTGCTACTGCTTCTCCTAGAGCTGTGAATACTAATGCTTGAGACCTTAAATCAGGTCTTTCACTAATAACAGCTAACCCGGCTGCACCTACTCCACCAATCGCAACACCGGCCCCTAATGCTGCCAAACCAAAAGCTAAGCCTGCTCCGACGAATTTCATTCCTGCACTTTCACTAGGTTGTGATTCTTGGGCAAAAGCTTCATTAGTAAAATAACTATCTGTAATTAATGCAACAGTTGCTATCAATGCCATGGTCGAAATTGATTTCATTTCCATAATTTAATTACGTAAGCAAGTTAAAATGCACCCTATTTATGTATATCTAATACTTTATTACTTTATCAATTATTTAGTGATTTATTTAGTAGATAATGAATATTTTATTTATTAATTATACCTTGTTTCAAAAAATTATATAATGCTCAAACAAATTAAAAAAATAAATTTTCGTAAATAATATTATGTGTTTTAAACTTTCAAAATAATAAAATAAAAAAACTACATAATTTAAATTCTTTTTATCTTGTATAATGTCTGCTGCCGTGTTTTGGTAAGATCTTCTTTAACTTTTGTTATAAAACTTTCATACTCTTCTTTAAGTTTTGACTTGGAATCTTCAAAGAGTTTTTCAATTACGTGACTATCTATTTTCATTTGCTTGCCTTCCTCTCTATTACGGCTTTCACTTTCTTAAGTCTTACGAATTCTTCTCTTTCCCTTTCCTCCAATGTAGATTTAATAAAAGTTAGAGCATTTTGATACTGGGGAATAATCACATATTCAAGAGCATTGATGAGTTTCTGAGTCTTTTCTAATTCTTTCGCAAGACTAAAAATTGCATTCTCATATTCTGCGGCTTTACAAATACCAGGTAAAATATCCCTAATTAATTTGGTAGCTTGATCCAAAGATGAATTGGTATCTGAGAATCCGTAAGTTAAATCTGAAGATTTATTCTTGGTAGATACTTCCAAAGAAGGAATTTTTACATCTACTATTCTTTTAATATGAACATCTACAGAAATGGAAGGTGGTGTTGAACTAGCCAATGACTGTATTACAGAAGTCCCTAATGTAAGATAGGAATGAAAAATTGATTTATAAATATCGTCTAAAGGATCCCATATGTCCTCTCTAGCTTTATTTGCCTCGTCTATCATTTCATCGATTTTTTTTAATAATACTTCTCTTTTATCATCAAGAATTTTATGAACCATTTTTGAGATTTGCATAGAACGACGAATCTTGATAAGTTCAATTTTTGTTGCAACAACTTGTTTTCCAAATGACATATTAATTCACTTTTTTATAGTCACTATTATTTTGAAGGTTTTGAACCTCCTTTAAAATATTGTTCGATGTTTTTATCTTTAATTTTTGTAAGTTCTCCCTTTGGTAGGTTAGCCAAAATGTCCCATGCTCGAGTAAGGGTTTCTTCGAGATTTCTATTTTCATCTACACTTTGCTTCAAATAATAGTTTTCAAATTTATCTCCTACATCAAGATATTTCAGATCTACTCCTGTTAATCCAGCCCTTCCTACAATATCCGCTAAAGCTCGAACTTCTTGTGATCGAGAATATCCATCATATAATTGATTTCCAACTTCCATATGATCACCTCTTGTTTTTCCTTCACCAACACCATCTTTCATCAATCTAGAAAGAGACATCAATACATTAACCGGTGGATATACCCCTTTTCTAAAAAGTTCTCTACTCAACACAATTTGACCTTCTGTAATATAGCCTGTAAGGTCAGCAATGGGATGAGTGATATCGTCTGCTGGCATAGACAAAATTGGAACTTGAGTTACACTTCCATTTCTACCTTTGATTCTCCCAGCTCTTTCATAATTATTTGCAAGATCTGTATATAAATAACCAGGATAGCCTTTTCTTCCTGGTACTTCTTCTCTAGCAGCACTGATTTCCCTGAGGGCTTCACAATAATTGGTCATGTCAGTCAAAATAGCTAAAACGTGCATGCCAAGATCAAATGCAAGATATTCTGCCACAGTCAATGCAACTCTTGGTGTAATTATTCTTTCTATTGCTGGATCATCAGCTAGGTTAAGAAACAATACACTCCGTCTTAAAGCACCAGACTCCTCTAAACTTCTTTTAAAATACTGAGCTTCAGAATACTGAACCCCAATCGCAGCGAAAACAACTGCAAAATCTTCATTGGTACCTACTACATTGGCCTGCCTAGCAATTTGAGCTGCTAATATATTATGAGGTAGACCAGACCCAGAAAAAATTGGTAATTTTTGCCCTCTTACAAGAGTAAGCATTCCGTCGATAACGGAGATACCTGTCTGAATAAACGAAGTTGGATATTCTCTTCTTTCTGGATTCATCGGCTCACCATTTACATCTAGAAATTTATCTGCAATTGGTTCAGGTAAACCATCGTTTGGTCTACCAAGTCCGTCGAAAACTCTGCCTAACAGCTCATTAGAAACTGGCATTACCATAGTTTTTCCTAAAAATTTTGCTTTGGTACCGGTTATAGCAAGGCCGGATGTTCCTTCAAAAACTTGTACTACTGCTTTTCCATTTCCGACCTCTAATACTCTTCCAAGTCGTCTTTCTCCTTCAGATGTTTCAATTTCAACCAACTCATCAAATGATGCTTTCGTAATTCCATCTACAATTATTATAGGACCTTTAATTTCGGCAACCTTGGTATATTCAACACCACTACTACTTAAGTCAGACAATTAGTTCTACCTCCTCTTTTTTTGACCTTATTTCATTGAATTGCCTGTCCATGGTTGATTCCAATTCATCAAGCTTAGAAACTTGTTCCTCTGGAATTTCAAACTTTGCTTTAAGTAAGGAAGGAATAATAGACATTGATCGAATATCTGAAAGAGGTATATTTTCCTTGAGAGATTTTAGTGATTCATTGTAAAATTTGACCATCAATTTGACAAGTTTTAATTGCTTTTCTGGACCACAATAAGTATCAATCTTATCAAAGGAATTTTGTTGAAGGATCCCAATTTTTATCATTCTTGCCATTTCTAGTATTAATTTTTCCTCATCAGGTAATGCTTCAGGACCTAACAATCTAACAATTTCTTTAAGCGTATCTTCTCTTTGTAGTATGTTATAGGATTCAGCTCGCAAATTATACCAGTTCGGACTAATACTATCAGTCCACCATTTTGAGACATCTTCTAAATAACCTGAATATGATTGCATCCAATTAATTGAGGGATAGTGCCTTGAATAGGCTAATCGAGTGTCTAGAGCCCAAAAAGTCTTGATAAACCTAATAGTATGAGTAGTGACTGGTTCAGTAAAATCAGCTCCAGAAGGAGAGACTGCCCCAACAATGGTTACAGAACCACTTCTATCTGGAGATCCTAATGCACGGACCCTACCAGCCCTCTCATAAAATTCTGCTAATCTAGATGCGAGATAGGATGGATATCCTTCTTCTGCAGGCATTTCTTCCAAACGACCGGAAACTTCTCGCAGCGCCTCCGCCCAGCGAGAGGTTGAATCTGCCATCAGGGCCACGCTGTAACCCATATCGCGGTAGTACTCCGCGATCGTGATGCCGGTGTAGATGCTGGCTTCGCGTGCCGCCACGGGCATGTTGGATGTATTCGCAATCAGTACGGTACGCTCCATTAGTGGGCGACCCGTTCTCGGGTCCACAAGGTGCGGAAATTCCTGGAGTACTTCGGTCATCTCGTTGCCGCGTTCGCCGCATCCGATGTAGACGATCACCTGCGCGATCGGCGGGT
>Ga0210087_1000082_pt1 | contig 13236 bp, 16 predicted proteins | sample MayberryNW_Catta_4_FD_184878 | JGI IMG/M metagenome (GOLD analysis project Ga0210087, IMG submission 184878) | Wetland microbial communities from San Francisco Bay, California, USA, that impact long-term carbon sequestration -... | ecosystem: Environmental > Aquatic > Marine > Wetlands ... | reverse complement strand
AAATAAAAGGAAGAAAACCGATGTTACGAGGACCATGTCGTAGCTTAGAAGCTGCTATCTAACGACAGATTCTAGGATCAAATATATTCGCCGAAATAGGACCTAGATTGCTAGATTGAAAAAACCTCCACAATGTTCTTTTTTTCGCCTAACTATTCAAACACAAATTCATCTGACTGAATCTGCAGATAAGCTGGAAGCGGCATTTAGAAACATGATCCAGCTTTCTGAAACCTATGTAGAAAGACAAAGCATTTTGGTGGGAATATCGAATCAAATTGAATCTCTCGCCATGATATATGAACAAGTCAGGGCGCGAAGATCAGTCTCTGTACTAAGAAGAATGCTGATGTACAACCTAGAAGGAAATACTACTCATTTTTTGTTGAACAAGCAGGCAGCGGCCACAGGGGTGGTAGCCTTGATTGACAGAGACGGCGAGTCACCCTTAGGTGGGCTTAGAATACAGCTTCAATGTTATCCAATACAACAAGTTATTGACTGGTTGACTTACACGTTACATGGGGATTAAAACAAGAATATCGCGGGTCAGATAAGCGCGATAATTGCGTGTATACAATACGATTGTTACTCGTCCTAATCTAGCATATGTGCTTAAGCAACGATCCTATTCACTCGGGATCACTCTGCGGATAGATCCCAATAGTTGGCATCCTTAAATTCTGTCTTTGGCTTGCCCAATGCTTTCCATTCCTTAAATGATCTTGCGTACAACCTTACATTTTTCAAGCCTGCGAGTTTAAGTCCATAGTATACCAAACCTGACAATGTACCTACGCTGCCGCAGTAGGTTACTAGTTCAGAATTTTCATCTATACCTCTATTTTGCAGCAATCGTCTAATATCATCGCCTTTGCTTAGAATCCTCCCTTCTGCTCTAAGCATAGTATACGGAACATTCACTGCTTCTGGAATATGTTCTGAGAGGAAATTAAGTCTCTCCCTAGAATCAACCAGCACCTTGTTTGAGGACGCTTTTTCAACGTAAGCGAGGTCAGCGTATATCGATTGATTAATTTTCAATGGATGTGGTTGCCATTTGTAGCTGTTTGACTTTTTCTCAGTGGGAAATCCCATATTTTTCCACTGTGAGAACGTCACTTCTAGAATAGAGGAGTGTTGATGACCTATATATTGAAATGTCCATGCCACTCGTGCTGCCAACGCACCGAACGTATCGTCATAGGTGACAACGGGGAGATCCTCATTTACTCCAATATCCTGTAACAATTCAATGCAACGCGCGGGGCTCTCTTTTTCCAAGATTCTCGCTAGGGGCATTGAAACTGCCCCTGGTATGTGTTCCTTAGCATATTCCTCTTCCTTTCGCACATCGACTACTCTCACGTTCTTTTTTCGTATCAAGACAGACAGCGTGCTAACATCGCAGACAGTGTCAGGAGTTGAATGATATTCAGATTCTAAACCACTACCTCTGCCTGATAGTGTTTCCTTCTTTTGGCTATCCATGGACAAAGATCTTTTCGAATTCATATCAACCTAAGCGGCACATTCACCTTTAGCCGTTTTAGCGGTAAATCTTACATCGCTTCCGTAATCCTGATATGATTCAGGTTGCTGATCTACTGGTGGAAGCTGTACAACGGCAGCCAAGGCTCTCTTGATATCTTCGATGTCACGGATAGAGCCGATCGCTTCACCTTTCAATACCTGGTCTATCCATTGGCGAAGCGTTTCACCTTCTCCACGCTCCTTCCTATAGATTTCAATTATATTGAGAACTGTATCAATAACCCGCTTTGCTGGAACGCGCATTACGACGCGTCCTAATTCACCTCTTTCACCTGCTGAGCCTCCAAACAACATCGTATATGTGGGCGCCATTACGCTACCTATTCTCGAGGCTCCCCCAAAGAAGCCGATGGTTGCTATTTCATGTTGTCCACATGAATTTGGACATCCACTAATTTTGATCGTGCTATCAAAGAGCATATCATCAGTATCTAGCCCTAATTCCAGGAACTTGTATTGAATCTCTTTAGCCAAACGATGCGAGTTCGTGATGGCCAAATTACATGATGTGGTCCCAGAACAGCCAACTGCAGATGTAATGGTCAATGCCCCCGGGTTTGACAATCCTACCGATGCCAACCGGTTGAAAAATTCAGGTAGGTCATTGCCGTTAACGAATCTGATCGCGAAATTCTGTTGTGGTGTATTTCTGGCTGCCCCTTCCATCGATAGTTCGCGGATAGTCCCAGCCAACACACGCAGCTGGTTGGCAGTCACATCACCAGCACCGAGTGTGACAAATACTGTGTAATATCCAGCTTGCTTTTGAGCGATCACATTGGAATGCACCCATCTGTCATAGGCATTGGTGTTAGACGAATTTGGCTCGCGGAACATACGTAGTTTAGTCCCATTCCGATTTTCTTTGGGCAAGTATTGATCTTCTTCTTCTGCAGATAGATTGAACATGCTTTCTGTGCTTAGAGCAGTTGTCATCATGACTATGGATCTTTCTTTGAGCACCATCTTTTGGAATTTTTCCCATCCCATCTCATTCACGAGATACCGCATTCTATTCCTTGCCATATTTTCTCTATTCCCATTTCTGTCAAAAAGTCTAACTACTGCCATACACGTGGGTAGGAGCTTTTCTTCCGATGTGAACTCTTCTAGCAGATAACCGATAAAGGAAGCAGCGCCCAAACCACCTCCAAGATAGATCCTAAAGCCTTGTGAGCCATCTTTTGTCATTGGAACAAGGCCTATATCAGCAATTCTAACCAGCCCATGCTTTTCACAGCAGGCGAAGTTGATCTTGAACTTTCTAGGTAGATTTTGGCACATGGGATTTCGTAGGAAGAAGCGCGCTATAGCCTTAGAATATACTGTAGAATCAAATTGCTCATCAGGACATACCCCTGCGAGCGGGCTACACATAACGTTTCTAATGGTGTTACCACAAGCCTCTCGACTCGTCAAGCCAACCTCAACTAATCCTCTCATCACCTCACTAACATCTTCAAGCTGAACCCAATGCAGCTGAATATTTTGTCTTGTAGATACATGTGCTGACCCGATCGAAAATGCCTCTGACAATGACGCTAGTTTTTCTAGTTGTGCTGGGAGAATTTCACCTCCAGGAACCTTAATCCTCACCATACTGTAATCCATTTGGAGACGTGAACCATATGCGCCGTGTTGTAATCGAAATCTGCGGAAATCATCTTCGGACAGTTTACCTGTCCTGAATAATTTAACTCTCTCAGCAAAAATATTAGTTTCTTCCTCCTTTCCCCAGCGAGGGTTGCGCCGGGGTTTCGGAATATGTTTTTGATGAGAATGACTAGCATCTTTTCTCGTTTTCAATTTATCTTACCTCCACGCAAAAACCATATATTGTTTGTGGAAGGGAAGTGAGAATGAACAGAATTGACTGTTATGCGGCAAGAATTGACCTCAAATCTGAATGCAACGATTTCTGATGTGTAAGATCCGTTTTAAAGCCTCACTCAATTGATTCTCGAGTAGTTCAAACCCACACAAAAGGCTTACAATTCTTTCAAGTTAATACTCTTACACTTATATTTCAAACATATTCTGATATGAGGAAGAGGTTATGCGGAAGCTAAATTTTCCAAAAGAATTAAGGTATATCATAATAGCCGTGGTGATAGTGGCTATTGTTTGGATAGCAATAAGACTATCCTTTGGCGTGATAAATCCCTTTTATGTTGTAGCTAGCGAGAGCATGGTACCGAGACTAAATGTAGGAGACTTTGTAGTAGTGAGTCACAATATCCCATTTGACGATTTGGATAAGGGTGATATTATAGTCTTTAAAGAGCCAGTACCAGATGGTGAAGAGGCTGACGCTATCGTTCACCGAGTCAACGAGATCTTGACTGATCCTGAAGACAACCTCGTAATCGTTACGAAGGGCGATGCTAATTCGGGATCCATCCCCGGTATAGACTTTCCCATATACGAATCAAATTACGTAGGAAAGGTAGTTTTGGATATTCCAAAACTAGGTTTGGTCACCAAAGCCATAAGTCCACCAGTTAACTATATCATAATAGCTATAATACTTGTGATCCTTTTCTTTCTGTTTAAGAAAGGCAAAGACAAGGCAAAGTGAATTTCGATAGAATTTTGATGAAATAGATCGCAAACTAAGCTCGATTACTATCCAGATAATCATCTGAGCTCAATGATGAAGAACGAGATGATGACAATTCGTCATAGTCCTTGTGTCTATGATGTGTATGCAATTGTGACCTTATTGACATATAAATACCGAACAGGCAGCATATTGAATTGGATAATAGCATTACATGTAGCTGTAGGTGCATCAGATGTAAAGACACAAACTTGCTAAGTTTTTCTTATACGGCCTCAGACGACTGTGATGATATGCACCACACATGTTTATCATGCGGAACTCATTTCAACCATCTTGATGGTGAGACCTATGTTGATTGCAAACTATGCATACCACGATAAATATTTATGATCTAAAACTATCCGTGAGCTTTTTGTGATACGTTGAGTTACAAGCCCTTTCAGTAGACTCGGGCGAAAACACCCTAACGTTCTTGATTCTTTTTTTGTCATAAATGGTGGAAAGAAACCTGAAACAAATTGGACAAACTTCTTCCAATCATCAAACACCTATTGAAGTTCTCTTCATGAACGGTAACGCGATTGAAGAACGACTCTGACTACCGGAAGCATTAGTGAAGGGCATAGGAAATTCAATAAGATTTGATTCAACGAAACTTTCATTTCTAAACTCGTAAGTTTTTCCATCATAGGTGCACTTGATCATGGAGATGGCCTCGATATTTCCAACTTTTTCAATTGATTTGTAATACTCCACAAGTTTTCGAGGCTCATACACAGTTTGTCCTTTCCTAACAAAACGCTTTTTCCTCATAAATTTAAACGCAAATATCGTATATCTACGCTTGTAATAACCAAACATATTCTGGATCAGGATGCACCTCCGAATCTGATCTTGAGGTATATAGAGGGCATCACCTGTTCCTGATTTTGCTTCTATAGACAGCAAAACAGACTTCTTGTTATTCACCGCGACAATATCCGGAAGGCCAGCGCTAGATCCGCCGAGCCTCCGGGCACACCAGTCTCCAATATTGAGACGCTGTACTAAGGAATGCTCGTAACTGTAGCCTCTACTTCTGCGAAAGTTGCTCAATTTGAATCAATGACTCACTCTTATGTAAAATCGTGCCAAGCATAATCTTGTCAGTATCAAAACGGAAGAAACCAGATTGTCTGTAATATACTTTATCATCAACAGGTGTTGGGATATTCTTCAGTTTATACCGATATGTTAGCATTAGAAGGCAATTAGGTCAGACGCTATAGGCTATACTCGAGTTATCAAGATATTTTTTTCTTCGGCCTATAAGATTCTGAATTTCGTCCCGAATTTTGAAACTACGCTTCTTGGTGCTGGATTTTCCCAATATGCTCCAAAAGAACCCAATTACTTTGATTTTAGTGAGACAATTAGAAACATGCAGGGATGCCTCTAGGCTGTAGTTAGGATATACTCTTTAGGAATCCAATCGTCTCTGGCTGATAGAATTTTGCTTCAAGTTCATGGATCTTTATCAAAGGTAAGTAAATACTTCCAGCGACATGGTCAGGAATGCTGGGAAACGAGGTCAGATGCTGGAGTTCATTTAACACTTATAAGTAATCCTGTGGTAACTCGACGACCATTACGAAGTTGGAGTTTAAAGCCATCACTTCTGACGATATGTACAAGATTGAGGAAAACGCGGAAGCAAATTTTGGTGTCCGTAAAATGTATATGATGGAAAATGCGGGGCATGGTCTTGCTGACTTTATTAAATTCAAGATGGACAACTTGGATACGAGGATGGTAGGCAAGAGAATCATTGCGATATGTGGTGGGGGTAACAATGGCGGTGATGCCATGGTTTGTATGAGACATCTTTCCTGCTACCCTGAAGCAAAATATACAGTATTGCTGCTGGTTGACCCACATGATTTACGGACTGAGGAAGCAAGAGCTAACTGGGCTATTCTCAAGAGGTTAAAATCTGTAGAAACGCTTTGGAGCAATCAAGTAGACAAAGTCAAGGATAGGATACTTGATTCGGACATACTGATAGATGGCATCCTAGGAACCGGAGTAAGCGGCAGCATTAGAGAGCCTCATTCTTCTGCGATAGATTTTATCAATAAATCGGGAGCGTATGTTGTCTCTGTAGATATCCCTTCAGGACTTGATCCTAATACCGGACAAGTCCATGATAAGTGTGTAACAGCGAATGCAACTGTCACGTTTCATAGAATTAAGAAGGGATTGGTGAATAATGAGAGCTATTCGGGTCAGATCCACCTCGAACACATCGGGATTCCATTGGAGGCTGAAACGGGAATAATAGAGAACGAAATATGACTGAAGAAATATTTCGATTCAGGGTAGGGAATATGGCTAATTTCACTTATGTTATAGCCGATCTCCAGACTCACCTTGCAGCTATAGTAGACCCGTCATGGGACCTCCAAGAGATCTTCCAACTTCTTGCCAATGAAAAGCTGAAGGCAAAGCACATTATAAATACTCATTCACATTTTGATCATGTATTTGGAAATGATGAAGTCGCAAAAGTGACCGGGGCGACTATCGTTCAGCACTCCAATTCTCCACTACGTAAAGATAAGGCAGTGGTAGAAAACGATGTAATACCGATCGGATCTGTTAATCTTCATGTTCTACACACGCCTGGTCATTCGAAAGATAGCATCTGCCTCATAATCGATAAGAAGGCAGTATTCACAGGAGACACTCTCTTTGTCAGTGGTGTAGGGAGAATAGATCTTCCAGGAGGGGATCCAAGTGACATGTACCATAGTCTTTATAGCAAGGTTTCGGCTTTGGAGGACCAACTCACCGTTTATCCTGGTCATGATTATGGTGCCTTTCCAGTTTCAACGATCGGAAAAGAAAAACAGTCAAATTTTGCGTTACAGGCAAAATCAGAAAGTGAATTTCTAGCTTTCATGGGCATTGGTTGAAGCCAATTTGATTTACGATGGGATAGATTATCCAGACCTTAGGTCTCTCAACCAGGATCAGTCATCTAAAGTGCCTTTGTCAGCGAGCAATCCTGTGTTTGCTCTGATAGTATCATACACAAACACTAGTCTTATACCTGGAATTACGGCAGCTGGCCAGAACGAGGATCTAATTAAATATACATCTCCGGCTGACGCAGAATTCTTAAATTATGGTCGCTGCAAATGTTTGGATTCAGTCCCTGTTACTCCAGATGGAATGCCTACTCCCGCGATTATAACAAAGACAGCTTTAGATTTGTCGGATATGCCATTTCTTGTAGTCGACGCTGGGTCGCTTGTTAAACCTGAGGTTCCATATGTCTCATTTGACATGAAACCAGGGAATGACATACGAACAGGAAATGCTGTGGATGAAAGTTACGTCAAGAAGGGCTTAGAGTATGGGGAAGCTTTTGGCCGGGAACTTGCCAAACTTAGTAAAATGGTTATTATCGGGGAAAGCATCCCAGGAGGAACTACTACTGCTCTCGGCGTACTTGTTGCACTCGGGATCGATGCCTGGTCTAAGGTAAGCAGTAGTCTTCCGACGAATCCTCACACGTTAAAAAATATGGTAGTAAAGGAAGGGATGGCTAAAGCAGGTATCCCCTTTGGGTGTTTCGAAAATGATCCTGTGAGAGCAATAGCTGCCGTTGGGGATCCGATGATTCCAGTTGTGACTGGGCTTACTTATGGCATAAGTAGTTCAGGAAGTAATGTTATGCTAGCTGGAGGGACGCAGATGACAGCAATTCTAGCTGTAACAAGAGCGATGAACAGATCGTTAAGAAATCTTTGCATCGGGACTACATGCTATGTTGCAAATGATGCTTCTTCAGACATTCAAAGCATTGCTAATGAAATATGCTCTGATTTTCCGATTTATACTGTAGATCTTCATCTTGAAGATTCCGACCGGCCAGGCCTTAAAGCATTTGCGAACGGTTTCGTGAAGGACGGGGCAGGAGCCGGAGGAGTATCTATTCTTGCAATTCTAAAGAGTAGAGGATCCCTAACAGGTATTTCGATTTTAAAATCCATCGAAAAAGAATACGATAAGCTTGTGTGAGTAACAAATTAAGTGGTTTGATAAAAGAATTCTCACCCCTTCAAACTTTAATTTAAGTTGGGATCGGGCATTATATATTGAATTCTAGAAGTCTAGTATGGACTATGTCTGGAAAAACCACAAAACGTGACGGTTCATCTGCTCATGTCACAGGAAAAGAGCTCACAGAGATAGAGGAAATAACTGTAATGCTGGATGTTCTTATCGAAGAATTACAACGAAGGGGCGCTATTAATAAAAAAGAGTTCAATAGATTGGTAGCGATGCGTCTGCACGAAATTTCTAAAGCTAGGGCATTCGAAGAATTAGACGAGGAACTGTGAAGTGGTAGTTTGGTACAATTATCACCTTTTAGGATTTATCGTCATGAGATGAGCGCCGGGAGAGGGATTCGAACCCTCGTGACCCCAAGAGATCACAAGCTCACTGGATATTTTGCAATTTCCAGGCTTGCGCCCTACCAGGCTAGGCGACCCCGGCCTGATTCGGGTAACCAAAGTTACCGTTCGACTACGAATTACATACTCTCACCAACTTATGTGTTTATCCTAGGGATGGATTCTGAAACGTATTGAAGCATATCGATTCAAATATCGTCTCTGCCCATTCACCGTGGGTATAGAGTCAAAATATTTGCTTAGGTGAGTATGGCACCCTATATCTAGTGTAACTTTTGTTCTTTTGCTGTTAAATTTGTGGTATGCCACGATTTGGGATATGATCCTGGTTTCATAATTATCCTCTTGATAGTAACAGCAATGCCTTTTACATTGGATTCGATTTCCTCTCTTGTCATTGCGGCTTCTCCTAAGCCTACAATCTCCCCTTTCATAGAATAAATTCCAACAATGTCCCCTACTTTAAGGGCCTTGGAGATAGATAAAATACCGGGGATTGCGAGTTGGGCACCATGACATAAGGCGTCAATCGTTGTATCTCTGACGACTACAGTGTCAACACCATCCATACAATATTCAATAGGCCTGATCAATCTCCTTAATTTCGTATCATCTTCTTCATGCCTGTACAATTCTAGCGCGTCAGCTAGATCGTGCATTCTAACCAAGCCATCTTTTCTCTCTGACAGATTGCTCACCTGTGTCCGGCGGAGCTCCACTAAGGTGGCTCCTGTCCCAATAATTTCCCCTATATCATATACTATTTTTCTTATGTACGTACCTGCCTGAGATAGAATACGCATCAAGATAAGCCGATCATATCTTTCTAGTTGTTCGATTTCGAATATCGTTCGAACTCGAGTCGCTCTCTTGACGGAAGATCTTTGTGGTGGTCTTTGATAAATATCTCCAACAAATTGGCTGATCACGGTATCTAGTTTATCATCTTTAATGTGACTGTGTAGCCTTGCCAATGCATAATACTCCTTCGGTCCGAAGAGTAATATAGAAAGGGCCTTCGTGCCCTCGCCCAGTCCAATTGGGAGTAGTCCAGTTGCGCCAGGATCCAAGGTCCCACTATGTCCTGCCTTACTGATTCCGATGATTCTTTTCACCCATGCGACGACTTCATGACTAGTAGGTCCAGGAGGTTTATCGAGCAAAATCAAGCCATAATCTAGCAATGAGCTAATTGGTCTACTATCTGGATAATGTCCATATTTCTCATTAGTAACATCATCATCCAATTTGACCAGGTTATCAAAAGGAGAAGCTATCAATACTTGCTCAAGCTACACAATAAGGGTTCAGATATATAATCGAAGAACCTCTGAGTCATATAAAATTCCCGAGCCTTCAAAGAGAGCATAGACTTCATGCTCCCTATATAGGCATTCTCTTCTTGAGCTGTGATTTTAGGTTTGGTCGACTGACTCGGAGTCATTTGTGTGTACGATGAATGAACATAACTATTTTCCAGATTAAATGATAGATTGTTGAGTCTAATTGTCTAGTTCACTTGACCTAAGAATTTTATACGAGAAAGGCATATCACACTTAACGTGATAAAGAATCGCCATCGAAGCAGGGGAGAGATTATCGCATCTATCCTTCAGGCAGTTAATGGGAATAGTCTTAGGCAAACGGAGATACTTTATCGCACGTATTTATCACATAACCTTCTGAAAGAGTACCTAGTCCTTTTGCTAGAAAATGAACTAATCGAATATGCTGCAGGAGAACGCACATTCAAGACCACTGGGAAGGGGATGAGGTATCTTCAGATGTATGCTCAACTGGGGCAGCTAATAGTGAAGCAAGATAGTAGGTTTACCCTGTCTGACGTTAGTCCTATGTGGGGATAGTTTTACTATTCAGTTACCTATAACACGCACGCACTAGTTTAGGGGTGAACCCTTGAAGCAGTATGTGGAATTTTCATCCAAATTGTTTGTAGCATGTCACGCATTTCTATGAATAAACGATAATGTCTTTATCTAGTGCTTTTCCTACCCACAGAATATTTGCTCAATAAAAATAAGGTAGAGTTAGGACATCGGTCCTAGGATTTTACTAGCTTTAAATTTTTATCCACATCGTCCCAATTCACAACGTTCCACCAAGCCGAAATATAGTCAGGCCTCTTATTTTGATATTTGAGATAATAGGCATGTTCCCAGACATCGCAGCCTAAGAGAGGATTTAACCCTTCAGTTCTTGGGCTGGTTTGATTTGGCATTGCTTTATATCCTACTTTTTTTGTGGATGGATCATAAACTAGCCATCCCCAGCCACTGCCTTGAATCAATGCGGTATCTGAAGAGAATTTCTCCTTAAACGCTGAAAAGCTTCCGAACGAAGAATTTATTGCGTCAGCAACGGCACCCCCAGGTTCTCCGCCACCACTTGGTTTCATGTTATTCCAAAATATTCTATGATTGTCAAATCCGCCGCCGTTGAAGTTGATTGCACCTTTTTGAGCTGCTGGAACTTGATCCAAATGTGATAAGACTTCTACGATGTCCTTTTCTTGAATTTCAGGAGGACATTTTTCGAGAGCTGCATTTAGTTTGTCTGTATAAGTTTGATGATGTTTTGTATGATGTATCTCCATAGTTCTTGCATCGATATGCGGTTCAAGTGCATCGTAAGCATACGGAACTGGAGGCAGTACATATTTTGTCATACTTTTTAAAGTAAATCTTTTACTATTAACTGTTCTGTTAACATTTCCTAATGCTCATTCGTGAAAAAATATGAAATGGCGACCGAGCTGCTCGCCCTTTTTATTACCCAAAGCAGATGCTAGGTAATAATAGCGAAACTACGCCAAATTAGTTGCCGTATCAGATAATAATAATAATAATGAAGTATCGATGTTATTTGGAAACAAAAAAAGTCTAGAAATTTGAAGTAGCAATGTGTTTCAATCCATATAAAGCATGTTGCATTGCTTTGCTAGCACATTTAATCCTCCTAAATTTATTGTCCCTCCTCAGTTTTTCTGGGAAACGTATTTATTAAAATCTATAGCATCTGATGTTTGAATCGCGTTTGCCAATAAATGATGATTTGTTACGTGCCAGGAAGAAGGTATCAACAACACGGCCTAAGTTTGTAAGGCAAGAAAGTTGGAGATACATCAGGCTTGCCGAAAATTGGAGGAAGCCAAAAGGCGTTGATAACAAAATGAGAAAACAAGTGTCTGGAGTCCCGCCGCTTGTCAAAGTGGGATATAGGGGCCCTAAGAGTGCCAGAGGTCTACATCCTTCTGGGTATAGAGATAGATTAATTCATAATATAAGAGATCTGGAAAAACTAGATCCCAAGATTGATGCCGCAAGAATAGGTCACACAGTCGGTCGGCGAAAACGAATAGATATTGTGAGTCGGGCCAATGCATTGGGCGTTAAAGTTCTTAATAGGGGTAATGCAGCACAGGCAAGTAATCAGAAGGATCAGAATAAGGAGCAAGAGTGATGGTAATTAATATACGGAAGAAGCGAGAACTCGTCGCAAGAATATTGGGAGTAGGAGTAAATAGAGTCAGGTTTGAACCAGATAAGCTTGAAGATGTGGCCGACTCTATTACAAGGGAAAATCTTAGAGCGCTCATCAAAAACGGGGCGATCTGGACTGCAAGGCGACAAGGAACTTCTAGATATAGAGCCAAGCTGAAACACACGACAAGAAAAAAGCGTGGGATGGGAATAGGATCGAAGAAGGGCAAAAAAACCGCGAGGGTAGGCAAGAAGAAGCTTTACATTACAAAAATCAGAGGTATGCGACATCACTTGAAGGTCCTAAAAGATCGGAATGACATAGATAGGAAAACTTATTGGACATTGTATAAGAAGGCCAACGGTGGTCAAGTTAGGACATTGGCGCATTTACGAGATTTAGTAAAGGCTTCTAAATCTAGATAACTGGCAAGAACTTACCTCTAGTTGTGATAGATGTTTTCCATCTATCATCAGAAATAAGGATCATCAAGATCCTGTCTATCTTCAAATGAAGATATTGTTTTAGCGAATCCTTCTTATGCCTAAATTAATACTCTGGCCGACAAACAGCCCGCTGTTTGTGGATTAACCTTTACTAAGTTCATTTGGATGCCAAGAATCGATAGGTGACAAGGTGTGAGAACTATGTTTGATCGCACTCATAACAATAATGAAAACATGCGGTCGGACAAATGCTGATGTTTAATTATGGTCTTTGCTAACCTTTGATGAATCCCAGTATAAAACCAGCCGCCAGGCTACCTACTAGCGGAATTCCAAAAGCTGCCATAACTGAAGAAATACTTTGTTCGGTTCCCGGGATATTCGTATTGCTTACATTACCCATCAACCCTGACCCTGCTTCTTGTACCATGTTCCAATCAACCGAAACATATTGCTGATACCCAAGGGCTACAATGGCAACTATCATTAATCCTGCGATAATTAAGACAATCTTGATCACCTTTTTTATAGCAAATCCCACAAGAAATCCTGCTATCCCTCCTACGGCTATTGGGGTAGCACTCGACGCTAAAGAACCGAAATCCATACTCATATTATCTGCTCTTTATTAAATTGACTAAATATCTATATAGAGTCTGATAGTTTGTAACATAACCTTATCTCTATAAAATTGGCCTCTTAATTGATT
>Ga0210087_1000080_pt1 | contig 13249 bp, 13 predicted proteins | sample MayberryNW_Catta_4_FD_184878 | JGI IMG/M metagenome (GOLD analysis project Ga0210087, IMG submission 184878) | Wetland microbial communities from San Francisco Bay, California, USA, that impact long-term carbon sequestration -... | ecosystem: Environmental > Aquatic > Marine > Wetlands ... | reverse complement strand
AGGTTTAGAGAATAAGCCTGGCCGGGTTTAATCCGCCGCAAAGGAGAATAGAGAATCCGTAGCGGCTGCGGATGGCGGCCTATTAGACGATTCGAGTTAGCTAGTGACGGCGGCGAGGTCGATATCGATGTTTTCTTCGTGCTGTATTTCGCTGAAGCACTCGCGCAGCCGGTTGATGTTGGTTTTTGTTGGCACCGCCAGACTCGCCTCGAGCTGAAAGATCGGTGTGCCGCTGACCGGCGCGGAATAGGTTTTGGTTTCCATCGATTCGATGTTGACCCCCATGCTGCTCAAGACGCCGCTGATCCGGTAGACAATGCCCGGATGGTCCATGCAGGTCGCGGTAAGTTTGTAGGGGAGAAATGATTCTGGCGGGCTTCGCGTCGCGGGGGTTTTGATGGAAATTGCCAGGCCGGTTTCGGTTTCGAGCTCGCGATAGTCGCGGCCGATTTTCACCAGATCGCCGCCGTCGCCAGTGATCAAGACAATCACGGCAAACTCGCCGCAGAAGACCGCCATCTTGCTGTCTTCGATATTGGCACCCCGGTGGACGATGAACTCGGAAATCTTTTGCACCAGACCGACGTGGTCCGGTCCGATCGCCGTCAGGATCAAGTGGCCTTTGTCCGGCATAAGCGATTCCTCTCGCAGGAATATTAACCGGAGCGCCGCCCGAAGTGAAGCCGCGACGCATGCCGTCGGGTCCGTTCCCTTATTCCGATGGTTTAACCGCAGAGAACCTAGCGCGGCAAAGCGAAGGGGCGCAGCATGCTGCGCCCCTACGGCTGCGAAGGACACGAACGAGGAAATTTGTTGAAGGAGGCAACGGCCGCCAGATCGCGCGCAACAGCGCGCCGGCTCTCGCAATGAGAAAATGCCGAGAGTAGAATCTCCCTGCCTATGAGAACGCAATGACGCTCATTTCAAATAGAATTTTTTTGCTTACATGGTTGTTTCTTTTGGCCGCCTGCGGCGGCCATGAAGTGGATTTCGCGCGCTCGCTTGCGGTCAAGGCGCCGGCAGATCTGATCTTGCGCGGCGGCAAGATCGTTACCGTGGATCGCGATTTTTCAATCCAGCAGGCGCTGGCGATCAAAGACGGGCGCTTTCTGGCCGTTGGCACCGACCGCGATATGCGGCCGCTGATCGGGCCGGCGACCAGGGTGATAGAGCTTGCCGGTCGGACGGTGATACCGGGACTGATTGACTCGCACATTCACGCGACCGATGCCGGCTCGAGATGGGACGCGGAGCTTCACTGGCAATTCACCCGCACGCTCGCCGACGCACTGACGCAAATTGGCGCCGCGGCCCAGGCGAAACCGCCGGCTAGTTGGATCGTGGTCGGCGGCGGTTGGGTGCCGACACAATTTACCGAGCGGCGCTTTCCCACACGCACCAATTTGGACGCGCTGGCGCCGAAACATCCAGTGTACATCCAGTACCTGCGGCAGGGCGCGCTCTTGAACAGCGCGGCGCTTGCGGAAGCGGGCATAACCGACCAGGCTCCTGACCCGGTCGGCGGCAAGTTCGAGCGCAATCCGAGTACCGGCGAGTTCACCGGCTGGCTTCAAGGCGTGCCCGCGTGGAAATACGCCTATGATAAAGTCCCCCGGCTCGCGCTCGACAAAGTGCGCCAAAGTTTGCGCAACTGCTTCGGCGAGCTCAATCGTTTGGGGATAACTTCGATCAGCGATTTGCAAACCGGGGACATCAATTTTGCGCACCGGAGAGTGCTGGCCGATATGGCGCGCTCCGGAGAGTTGTCATTGCGCATCAATTTTTACGTGGCGGCCAACGAAGCCGGCGACGAGATCGAGCAGCTCAAGCGTGCCGTCGAAGCGATCAAGAGTCTGCATCAGGACAGTATGTTTCACTTCGCTGGCTTTACCGAAAGTTCGATTCGCGGCAACGGTTTAACCGGTATGAAGGCAGCCTCGCTCGACCCGGCGGCGCTGGAAAAATTTCGCCGGTTAGCGCGTTTTTTCGCTGAGGGCGGCTACAATTTCCATCTGCACGCGGGGAGCGACGAAACGGCGCGGCAGCTGCTCGACGTGCTCGAACAGGTCGACTCAATCCAGCCGTTTACGCGCCGGCGGATGGCTTTTGCCGATGTCGACGACGTGACGCCGGAGACGATCGCGCGCATCAAAAAACTCGGCGGCGCGCTCGCGGTGCAAAATCGCATGGCGTTGATCGGCGAGCGCGCCGCTCAGCTTTGGGGTTTGGAGAAGGCCCGTCATGCGCCGCCGTTGCGGGAGCTGGTTGCATCCGGTATCCCGTTGGGCGCCGGAAGCGATGCTTTTACCGAGGGACATTATTCGCCGATGCTTTCTCTCTGGTGGCTGGTGTCCGGCAAGACTGTCGCGGGTTCGGCGCTGCGCAACCGCGAGCAAAATTTGACACGCGAGGAAGCCCTGCGCATGCACACGATGGGTAGCGCCTGGTTGACGTTCGAAGAGGGGCGCAAGGGTTCGATCGAAATCGGCAAGTACGCCGACCTGGCGGTGCTCAACGAAGACTATCTCACCGTTCCCGAGGAACGGATTCGCACGCTCGAGTCGTTGCTCACTTTGGTGGACGGCCGGATGGTCTACGCCGCCGGACCGTTTGCGCAATTCGGACGAAGGTAGGACGACAGCGAGATCCAACAAGGCAGAATGGTGCTGGATCGGCGAACCGCAAACTTCCCTAGGTCTGTCCCTTTCATATCATCTGCTTCTATTTGTGACTTCGGGATTCAAGAATTTTAACGGCTTACCGTTTATAAAATCCAGGATGTTGTTGATGGCCTGCTCATAGCGCGCGCTCAAGATCTCGACGGTGGCGTAGCCGCGGTGCGACATGAGGATGGCATTGTCGAAGCGGCGCAGGGGGTGGTCCATCGGCAGAGGCTCGATGTCATAGACGTCGAGGCCGACACCCCCAAGTTTACCGCTTTCCAGCGCCTTGATCATCGCGGTCTCGGATACGATCGGGCCGCGCGCGGTGTTGACGAGCAGAACGCCGCGCTTCATCATCGCGAATTCCTTATCGCCGATGATGCCGCGTGTTTCCGCGTTGGACTGGATATGAATCGTCAGGATGTCGGATTCCTCGAGCAAGGTCGCAAAAGTCGCGCTTTCGGCGCCGGCTTCGGCGGCCCGTTCAGCGGTGAGCGTGCGCGAATAGGCGAGCACGCGTGTTTCACCGAATGCCTTCATGATCCGCGCCACTTCCTTGCCGATCCTACCGAAACCAAATACACCCACCGTTTTTCCCGCCAGCGTGTTGCCGGCGATGGCCGGCCAGATTTCCTCGCGCATGCGCAAATTCACCTGAGGAATTTTGCGCAGAAGCGCGAGAATCAGCGCGATCGTGAGCTCCATTGTGGACATGCCGTTGTCTGCCGGGGTGCCGGCGACGGCGATCCCGTGACGGGTGGCGTTGGCCAGGTCGAGATGTCTGCTCGTGCGCCCGGTCTGGGAAATAAGCTTGAGATTCGGCAGCCGCGCGTATTCTTTATCGCTCAAGAAGGTCCGTTCGCGCATGAGCAGAAGCACGTCGAAGTCCCGTAGCTCCGAGACGATCGCTTCGGAGTTATCCAGTCGTTTACCGATCAGGGTAACGTCGGCGCGGTTCACGAGTTTTTCGTAGGACGGCACCGTGGGAGCGATCTTCTCAAAATCGTCGAGTATGGCGACGCGGAATTTGTGCTCGTTCATGGAGTCGATGCCTTTCAGCCTAGACCTGAGCGGTCACTTCGACTTCACAAAACTTGCCTTCGGATGAATAGCCGTCGACGAAACAATATTCCATGTGCGGTATTTGTTGTTTGACGTGGCGGACGAATAGTTGTTTGAGATTCTCGATCGTCTGGCTGCGGTGAAGATAAAACGACACGCGGGCGACTTTGTCCCAGGAGCTTCCGCCATCGCGCAGCGAGCCGTGGATGCGCGGCAGGATGTTGTCGAGCTGCTCTTCGAGGGTTGGTAAAATGGTCGTTACCCCGGAAAGCACCACCACCGAATCATAAACAAGAAAGCGGATGGGGACGATCGGCGGATCGTATTCGACGATATGCTTTACCGCGCGGGGCTCCGATGGACGCATGGCAATCAGGTCGACGGCGACTTTGGCGGGCGAATCGAAATGCCCGGGCAAGATGTAACTCGAGCTTGCGGAGCGCGCTTTACCGGATAAGATCTTGACCCGCTCGTTGCTGCCGAGATCGCGGCTCTCGCGATCGCGTCCCCACAGCCGGCTGCGCACGGTATTGTCCAACGACAAGCCGTGGCCTCTCAGCTCTTGATCGAAGCGCTGGAAAATTTCCTGGGCCTCGACCGTTGCGTCCGATGCCGGTTTCGCTTCGCCGGATAGCTCGACAAATTCCTTTCCGAGCCAGGTGAATAGTTTTTTGCGCATGTGAAATCTCCCAACGGCGGGCTGATCCTATATCAGCCGATCGCGGGGATCAATGCTGACGGCGCCCAAGAGGGCGGGCGACGCAACGACCCCTAAGCCATGCCAAGGAAGAATCCCCGGCACCGAGATTGTGGATTACTGCTCCCGAGAAATGAAAAAAAGAAAATCCTTGACGACCGCCATGAGCGGTTTACCGAGGAAAAATTCCGCGGAAAAACTAATGATGCCGAAAGCGGCGATCAACAGGATCAGGAAAAATATGACTCCGCCGAATTTTGATATCACGTCGATCACCTCCTTCGCTTGCGGAAGTCAACGATGCGATTGCGGCGTTGTGCCAACACGGGCTCGCCGGCGTTTAGTTGGCCGTGGGCCCCGTCGTGCAGCAGGTTGCGTGTGCGGATTTGCGTTCCGCTTGCGGCGGCGCTTCCCACACCGCGCGCAAATCGGCAGAGGACGGATAGCGAATACCGTTTTCCTCGAGGATTTTGGCGGTCGCTTCCATCAAGTCCGAGCGATTGAACACCATGGTCTCGTGGGTCAGCACGCCCGAACTGGCAAACTTGAAGCTGATCTGCTCGTCGCGGGTGTCCCGCAAAATCTCTACCAGGTGGCGCAGGTTCTTCACCGGAACGCTGTTGATTTCGCTAATCACGGCGCGGTTAGGGTCGTCGTAGCCGCGCGTGATGCGATGGGGAAACAGCGGCGATGAGACGATCACCAGCTCTTCGTTTTCAAAAGTCGGTTTATCATAACGCCGTGTAATCAGCGGGCTGGGGCGCCGGCCCATGGAGGGCGGTCGCTGATTGCCGAGCCGTTCGAGATAGTCTTGTGTTGTCTGTGAAAACACGAACGGGCCATAAATAAAATAGCGCGGCGCTTTGTCCATTAAATAAGGAATGACCAACTCCCTCTGAGTTCGCACCGGCAGATTGATTTCCGACAGGCGGCCGTCGCGAAAAATCGTCACCGGCAACACTCCATTATTGGTGTATTTCTGTACCAGATACGACGACGACAAACGAAGATCGTAGCGAATCGCGACTTTGCCGTCGCTGTCGATCGGCATATCGCCGATCTTGGTTACGACGTCCCACTCTTGAAGCGGATATTCCAGGCCATTGCGGTAAGGCTGGGCGATCATGACGCCGTTGACGCTCTTGGGCAAACCCAGGCGCCGCCGCAGCGCGTCATTTTCTACGGTTTGAATCAAATCGAACACCTGCGGTTTTCCGTCGTAAACGCCGTCGGCGACGTCATCCAAGAATAGCTGGATCTCTTCAACCGGGATCAGATAACCGATATTTTGGGCGTTCTGAATCAAGCTAAACACGAGGCCGACCAATTTCCCGTCCGACACGGCCGGTCCGCCGCTGTTGCCAAAGTTCAGGGCGGCGTCGACCTGAATGCGCAAACCGGATTCCTGATAGTAGTAATCGGTGTATTCGATGCGAGACACGATCCCTTGGGTGACCGAAAGCTCGGTGCCGCCCGTCGGATAGCCGTACACGTTGATGGCGTCCTTGACGCGAGGCAATTCTCGCGCGAAAGGCAAGCTGCCGCGTTTGTCGAAAAAGGATTCGTCATCGAGTTTCAAAATGGCCAGGTCCATGCCGGGCGTGATCGCCTCGACTCGGGCGGAGAAGTGGCTCGCCGATTGGTTGGGCTGAACGTAAATCTGGCTGGCGTACTTGACGACGTGTGCGTTGGTTAAAATGCGCTGGCCGTCGATGACGACGCCGGAGCCCTTCACCGGCTGGGGAGACATTTTTGTCCAGGGGCGGAATAGGTCTGGACGATGATGGATCGCGTGAATCTTCACGACCAGATCGCGGATGGTATCCTGAGCGTAAAGCCACTCAGGTGAAAACAAGCAAAAGCTCAGCACGATCAGGCGGGTTAAGATTCGTAGCATGGCAACTCCTTTGATCAACGGCTTTCAAAAGCAGCGATATTATATACGAATCCGACTCAAAGTTAAGAGTTATTTGGACTCGAAGCGGCACCTAATTACCTTGACAGCACTGACCGGGAAAATGTATCGGTTGCCGTATTGTCTCAGGTTTATGGCTCCAGGTTCTTGGGTTTAACCAGGAGTCAATCTCCCGCAGAAAACTTGTGGAGGTAAACAATGTGGTATCTGGTTTTGCGCCGGCCGATAAAGCCGCGGGAAGAATGGACAGTCAGTTTGGATCAGCATCTGGTGTGGATGAAGCAGCAACATGACACCGGAAAAATTCTTTTTTCCGGCCCGACCACGGATCGCAAGTACGGTGTTTACGTGATCCGCGCCACTGGCAAAGAGGAAGCCGAAAGGATCGCCGCCGGTGATCCCTATACGGCAGCTGGTTTTTGCGCTTTCGAATTGCTCGAGTGGGAAGTGCATCAAATCATGGGCATCGGTCCCTTTACCGCAGCTGAGATGCGCGCGCATAAATAAAAATTGGGTGGCTCTGAGCGGGGAAATCACCGTGAAGATTTTTTCCAGTGAAACGTAAAAATCAGCTTGACATAGGCGTTTGACGGCGGTAGCAGTGAAATTACCCCTAGGGGCGAAAAGAGTGAACAGTGCGCGGCTGTTCGAGGCTCTTTTCTGATACGGAGGTTTTATGACAGGAGAGATTAGTCCGCCGGGCCAGGCAGGCCCGCCGACCGCGGGCGCCAGCAGTTCGATCGAGCTACACGTCAAACATCGAGCTGTGTGAATCAAGCCCTCAATCTCGGCGCCAAGAGGCGCGAACCCGAATCGGGGTCACTCAGAAGGTTGGGCTTCCTCAAAGCAGACTCGAAAACCTATTGACGGTAGAAGGATCGAACTAATACTGTGCGAATCGTCGGTGAGCGGGCTGCAATGAGATAAATAAATAAGCAGTTAGCGGCGCGATGGCGTCGACGAACGGGCGATCTGATGAGTTCAGATTGCCCGTTTTGTTTTTGGCGGGTGAGAACGACCGGGCGATTCCCGCTCGTGGTCTAAGCACTTATTCGCGCAGAAGCTTTCCGAAACCGTCGATCGGCGCTTTCATGCCGAGGGCGTGCATGACCCACCAAAGCGACGCCGCGGTGCTCGAAACCACCGGCTTGCCGGTATCGTCTTCCAGTTCCTGCACATAGGCGACCGAGCGCCAGCGCCCCTGGATCAGCAGGCTGTCGACTTTGGGATGCTGGCGAAACAGCTTGCGCGCGACTTTGTAGGAGGCGTAGTCCGGGAGTTTCACCTGATCGACCGGCTTGGAAACTTCCAGACCTTGGATGGCGAGAACCTTCAATCCGGCGTCCTCGTAGTATTTCTTCACCGCCTGGTTGATGGTTTCTTTGTACGCGGTGGCGATCACGGTACTACTTACGGCCAAATGTTTAAGCGCTTCTACGGTCGCGCTCATAGCCGTGCTGACTGGCAAGCCAACCTGTCGCGACAACCTGGCAACGATCTCCTGTTCCGCAGCGTAACCGCGTTGTGTGCCGAGGGTTATGCCGCCCATGAGAATGGCGTCGCATTCTTCGGCGGCGAAGATGCCCAAGCCGGCGCCCAGCGCGTCAATCGCTTTATTGAACTCGGCCTCGGTGTGCGCCTGAACGTTGAGGCCGGAGGCAACGATCGTGAAGCCTTTAGGCAGGATTAAATCCCAGTCCGAGGGCGTTTCGAAGACCGACGGCGATAAATATCCAATGCGCGCTTTCCAGCCAGACAAGTTTTTCTCCTGACTCCAATGAATTCTCAGTGACGGGCGGCTTCCTGCACCGGCTGACGGGTCAAAAAACCAAGGCCGGCGACGATCAAAAACAACACCAGAGCGGCGAAGAAAAGTCCGGGATTCATGAGCGGCAATCCCAGAATTGCGTCCAAGGAACGCGCGCCCGGCCCTAGCAGCCCGACGGCGGCGACCCCGGCGATTAAGCTCAGATTGTATTCGTAACCGTGATTTTTGTTCCAGAAGCCGCGCGCGAGTTTATTGCTCAGTACGGCCACGGTCATGATGGTAATTATTGTGGCGGCGCCGAGCTGGGTAAAGGCGCCGAAAAAAACCGACAGCCCGCCGGCCAACATGCCGAAGCCGAAAAGCGGGCCCCACAGCCAGCTTGGTCTGAAACCTGCTCGAGTCACGGTCTCCTCCGCTCCCTTCAAACCGGTTCCGCCGCCGAAAGACGGAATTACATGTTGACAGCCGTGCAGAATGAATATCAGCCCAAAAACAAAACGAAGCACCAAGTGGCCTAGTTCTTCCATGGTGTATCCTCCCTGGAAAGTTCTCTTACCGTACTCCGGTTCTTACGCCAAAAAGTTAAAAGATCACAGTGTCACTCGAGAAGGGCTAACAAGTCCATCCCCTCTGGCTCGGGCGCGATCGCATTTGTGCTTCGTTTCATTTCCTCCAGCGTACGAGGGGGAGAGCTGGAGTGTTGAGTGATCGCCCGGAAAATAGGAAACTCCGGGCCTTGCGTCAAGCGGTACCCGCCGGTGATGTATGACTCGGAGGTTTGAGCGTACGTAACTCCGAACCTAGCACCTGTTCGCAAGAACGGCGTCAGAGATTGCGGCAGCTTGTGGCGGCAACCCGGTTTGGCTATAGGAGAGAGGGGGACAGGGATCAGATATTTTTTTGGTTACGGAGTCTTCCTATGGCTGAGCCATCGAATGAAAATCTCAAACGCATCCGTACCGACGTCGTCGGCAGCCTGCTCAGGCCGGCGTATTTGAAACAGGCCTATGCGGATCGCGACCGGGGCAAGATCAGCGCGGAAGAGTCGCGCCGGATCCAAGACGACGCGATTCGCGAAGCGGTGCGCTTGCAGGAGCAAGTTGGACTCGACGTCGTCACGGACGGCGAGTTTCGCCGTTTGAATTTTCAGGACAGCTTCGCGGCCTCGGTGAGCGGCTTCGACGCTCGGCAGGCGGATCTGTCATTCATGGAGAGTCTCTCGCGCGAGGGCAAGCCGCTGCAGCGCTGGGATCCGTATCACGTCGCCGAAGGCGCGGCGATTCTGCAGCGCCGGCCAGTATCGCAAAAGCTTCGCATGGTGCGCAATCTGCCGTTGGAAGAATATCGCTTCGTCAGCGCTTTGGCCGGCAAGCCGGCCAAGGTTTCCCTGGTCGGTCCTGACCGCATCGTCCAGCGCTTCGACTATCAGAAGTCGAAATCCGTCTATTGGAGTCTGGATGACTTTGTCGCGGATGTCGTGCGCATCGAGCGGGAGATGGTTCGAACCCTGGTGGGTGCCGGCTGCCGGTACGTGCAGATCGATGCGCCGAGCTATACGGCCTATGTTGACGCGCCCTCGCTCGACGAGATGAGGGAGCGGGGCGAAGATCCGATGAAAAATCTCATGCGCTCGATCCGGGCGGACAATGAGATTTTACGTCTCTTCGACGGCGTGACCTTCGGCATTCATCTTTGTCGCGGCAACCAACGCAGCATGTGGCACCGCGAGGGGAGTTACGACGCCATCGCCGAGGCGCTCTTCGGCGGGCTTCGGCACGATCGATTTTTGCTCGAATACGACAGCCCGCGCGCCGGGACCTTCGAGCCGCTGCGCTTCGTGCCCAAGGACAAAGTGGTGGTTCTCGGATTGGTCAGCACCAAAGTCTCCGAGCTGGAAAAAGCCGACGACCTCAAGCGACGCATCGACGAGGCAAGCCGATACATTCCATTGGAACAATTGGCGCTCAGCCCCCAGTGCGGCTTCGCCTCGGATGTGGTCGGCAACCTGATCAGCGAGGATGATCAAAAGAGGAAACTGGAAGTCGTCGTCGAAACCGCGCGACAAGTCTGGGGTACGACCTGACTCAGCGGCGCCGGCGGTTTTGATCCTTAGGCCCGAGCGAAAGCCATGCGATCACAACGTTGTTGCGAGGAATAGAGTGATGTTACCGAACGCCGCGCCGAGTTTTTCAAAACCGACCGTCGCGTTGATGTAGTCGCGAAGGATGGTTTCTCCGGTTTCAACATCGCCAGCGAGAAGGCACCCGGCGGCTTCGGTAATACGGCGAGCGTGAGAGTTTGCAGCGATAACCAACAACAAAAAGATTTGACCCGTTCTCCCCGTTCTCCCGCGAAGGGCCGCGCGACAGTTTCCTGATTACTTCCGCATCGGTTTGGACGAATGGCTCCGCCGCTCATAGGCAAGGGCCTGATCCTGCATCCGCCAACTGCACGCAAGACCTGAGCTTGCCCCCTGGGCTCTCCTGATCCAGGAAGCCGCGCGAGTTGGCGATGTTGCGTTCCGTAGGGGCGACCGGCTGGTCGTCCCTACGGTTGCCGCAATCGGATCAGTCGAGGGCCGGAGGCGTGTGCTTCAGCGCGCCATTCCGCTTCCGGTATTCCGTAGCCAACACTCCGGAAAAACCCCAGTTGTCGGGGTCCACTTCGTCGATGACGATGTGCGTCTGGTCCGGCCGCTTGCCCAGAACTCGTTCCAGCGTGCGAGTGATCTCCCGAACGACCGTAGCCTTTTGTTCGCGTGTCGCGCCGTCGCGCGTAATCTTGACATTGATGAACGGCATACAAACTCCTTTCCGTATTTTTACTTGTGAGCATAGATCCAGGCCGCGGCAATCACGAGCAGAAGTGGAGCCGTGGCAAGCAAATACGCAATCGTGCGCCATTTGAGAACAGTGGTACGCGCACTGTGTCTCAACCCACGCGGGTTGATCGAAACCTCCTTGGCAGTTTCCGCAGTCGTCAACGGAGTTCAGGCCGCGCGAGGTTCTTGCCGCATTGGTTTCCGGCTCGTGCCGTCGCCGCCTGACTGAACGCCGCCATCGACCGGTAGGATGACTCCGGTCACCCATTTCGCTTGGGCCAGGTACGCAACCGCGTCGGCGATGTCCCGAGGCGTGCCGTAGCGGCCGAGCGGCTGCATCTCATGCAGCGCTTCGAGCTGCGCGCCGTTCAGTTCTCCATACAACGGCGTCGGCACAACTCCCGGGGCGACGGCGTTGATGCGAATATCATCGGCGGCGAGCTCGACCGCGAGGTTTTGCGTCAGCGCCGTGACCCCTCCCTTGGCCGCCATCGGCGCGCTCGATGGAAAAGCGGCGACGCCCCTGAAGGCGAGGATCGTGCTGATATTGACTATGGCTCCGCCGCGGCCCTGAATGCGCATGCGGCGTACCGCCGACTGAGTCAGGAGGAACGTCCCGCGGAGATAGCCGAGATAGCGATCGAGCTCTTCCACGGTATAGTCGGTGAGTGGCTTGGCGGCGAAAATGCCGGCGTTATTCACCAGCACGTCGATTCCGGCGAAGCGTTGGATCGACTCGGCGATCAGTCGATCCGCGGTTTGTGGCTCCGTGATATCTCCCGCGGAGATGGCGATACGGTCGGCGCGGCCGAGTTGCGTTGCGGCCGCTTTCAGTTTGTTTTCGGAACGCCCGTTGAGAACGACATTGAATCCATCGTTCAACAAGCGCTCGGCGACGGCATATCCGATTCCGGTGCCGGCGCCGGTAATGACTGCGGTTTGCTTTGATTCGATTGCTTTCATGGCATTCCTCCATTTGTTGACGGTCTGCGCGTTGAGTCGGCCGGACTCTCCGCCTCATTCAGCCCTTGCGCGAATTCGCTCCGTGGCTGATTGGGACTATAAGTTCGACAAGGCGAGCGGTCCAATGCATAATTGCCATGCTCGCCATGACCCAGCGGAATATCAGCCAGGCGGACCTCAATCTCCTCAGCGCGCTCAAGGTGCTTTTGGAAGAATGCAACGTGACGCGCGCGGCGGATCGTCTGGGACTTACGCAGCCGGCGGTGAGCCGCATCCTTTCCCGATTGCGCGCGACGTTCGGCGATCCGCTCTTCGTACGCACGAGCCGTGGTCTGACGCCGACGGCGAGGGCGCTGCAGATTGCCGCTCCACTGCGCCGGAACATCGAAGCGCTCGAACGGATTCTGCTCGAAGAAAACGGCTTCGAGCCGGCGCGGGCGAAGCGCCGGTTTCGCATCGCCGCCGTGGATTACGCCCAGGTCACATTGCTCGCGCCGCTCATCCGCACGCTCATCGCTAAAGCGCCGCAGATCGATTTTGAGCTGCGCCAGCCGACCGTCGAGAGCGAACGCGATCTCGAGGCGGGCACTTTGGACTTGCTGATCATGCCGCAGCAGCCGTCCGGCCCGGGCATTGTCTGGACCCCGCTTTATCAGGACGGCTACACGTGCATCGTCTGGGAGAATAATCCGGTGCGTTCGCTAACGGCGCCGCGGTTCGCTGCCATGGATCACATTTTGGTAGCGCCCCGCGAGCGCGCCGGCGGCATCGTCGATGAAGTGCTGCGGGAACAGGGACTCACGCGCCGGGTCGCTGTCCAGGCGCCGACCTTCCTGCTCCTGCCGCATTTGCTAGTGGGGACAGAGCGGATCGCGACGGTGCCGATTGGCATGGCGAAGGAGCTTGCAGGCATCAATCCGCTGCGAGTCATCAAGCCGCCCCTGAAAATTCCCGGATTCACGATGTGCCAAGGCTGGCACGAGATTCATCGTAGCGATGGCGGGCATCGCTGGTTGCGCGAGTCAATCGCAAAACAAGCAGCACGAAGAACCGGCGCTCTGCGTTTCTAACCCCGGAGCGGTGAAGCGATTAGTTTGAATCTGCGGCACGACGTTGCTGCCGAATTGCGCGGCAGCTACCCCTTGTGAGCCGATTTGATAGCGGCGCTTGCACACTTCCCCCAGGTTTCGAAGTTTCTTAGCCGACTTCCGTCGAATGTAACCCGCGGCTGCAAAAGGATTAGTAGACTTAGGCAAGTCTGACACCGGTGATTAGACACCGGTGATTTACGCATGAGTGACCCCGAGGCCCGATACTTCGGTAACCGAGCCGAGGAGCGCTCGCTGATGCCGTTGGGCGA
>Ga0210087_1000079_pt1 | contig 13269 bp, 12 predicted proteins | sample MayberryNW_Catta_4_FD_184878 | JGI IMG/M metagenome (GOLD analysis project Ga0210087, IMG submission 184878) | Wetland microbial communities from San Francisco Bay, California, USA, that impact long-term carbon sequestration -... | ecosystem: Environmental > Aquatic > Marine > Wetlands ... | reverse complement strand
CGAATGCGATCTTATTGGAATGATTTTGATATACATATGTCTTGCGTGTTCGTGGAAGAATCGATTCATATATGCTGAATTCTGAAAATGTCGTCTTTTCTGATGTCTAGAAATTTTCAATTCTTTAATATTGGCAATTTTCTGACAAGATCTAGTACCGAAAGTTAGATCATTAGCGTGTTATCTCAATATTATCCATAGATGCGAAGTGCGGGATTTGAACCCGCGATCCCGAGCTTGGGAAGCTCGTACCTTAACCAGTCTGGGCTAACTTCGCGATATTTTATTTAGCTCATGTAAGACAATATAATTGTGATTGACCTCTGAGGATTTACCTTTCAGGGTCTTTGTATGGACCATCAGGTGGACCGATTGTTGGCTTCCTAAGACTATGCTTCACTTAAATCTAACACTGTAACACAACCTCATCACATCATCGATTTTGAAGTGATTTGAAGTTTTTAAAAGGAGATCTCGAATTTCCAGATCATATCGGATTGAAAGGAATATTACAACCTGAAATTGGTGGGAATACAAGTCCATCTATTATCTACTCGAACTTCCTAGTTCTAGATATCAACAAAGAGTGTATCACCTTCGATTACGATTCTATATGATCCTATTGATTCAAGAAGTTCCTGGAACCAGATCAACTGTCCAGTTGTCAGATCCCATCTAGCTCCATGCCATGGGCAAATGAGCTGCTTATCGTGTAATTCGCCTTCGTGCAGTTCTGCGCCTTCATGTGTGCAAATATTGCCCGTTGCAAAATAGCTCCCCTGAATGTTTGCAATTAAGATTTCTTTGCCCCCGACTGTAACGCTAGTAAACTTACCCTCTTGTATGTCCGATCTTTTGCCGACGAGAACTCTAGGCACACACATCTCAAATCCCAAAGCTTTATTTAACTTCTGATGAGTGATCGCATTAATTTGGTTGGCCTAAACTTTCAGATATTTTAATTTAGCATGCAGTTAGGAAACGTTACCTAGTTACTAATATACAAGCGATGGGCATAGCGGGGATCTCGAAACCCAATACTGACGTATTTCATACTAAACAAAAATTGTGAAAACCATTAGTCGGCATTGAAGTTGATCCTGAACCGTTATCATACAAATAATGTATTAGAGTAATCGAACTTAATTTGTCGATTGCCTATTCTTTCAAAAGTGCAATAATCGGGCCCCAATCTAAGTGTTGGAACGACACCGGGTCTTTAAGAGGATACTTAACCCATCCTTTCACGACCACGAACTTGTACTTTTTAGTATCTCTGTTTACAGTAAACTTTAGTCTGAGTATGGTTCCCCATCTTTTCTTTTCTTGCTCGATTTTGACTATTTCATTGAAGGGGATATCTATGTTTTTATCGCTGTCGGCCAAATCGTTCTGAAGGTCTATTTCATTATAAGATTCTATTGATAACAAAACAGATTCCCCCTCTTTAAACCGTCTGAGCTGCCTCCGTGAATATTCCTCATGAATATTGTACTTCATTTTCGTCTTCATTATAAATGCGATGCGCATATTCGTTATTACCAGCATTCCCTCCTTGCCTCGTTTCATGAATCCTTCTTCTTGGCCCCAGACCCACATAAGATGATACTTTATGTTCTCTATCATTTCTAATCTATCAGGTAGTTGAAATAATTTTCATAAGGAATTGGATTCTGACCAGATATACTCAGATCGGCCAAAAAAAAGTTAGTGTAAACTCTATAAATCACTTAGGTTAAGCTATAAAATTAAAAAAAAATTTAGGCCATTACGACTCTAACCTTCTTCCCAGCCCTTTGTGAATAACGCATTCTTCTTGAGTGGAATTGGTTGACCTGGAGTATAATCCATAGGTCTCATCCAGAAGATTGCCTTTGTTGGACAAACGCCTATGCAGGCCCCATCAGAGATACATCTTTCAGGATAAAAGACGAATGCTTTTCCTCTCTTCCATCCTTCGACTGGTTTTACTCTTAAGACATCAGGACCTAGCGCTGTACATATTTCTACGCAAAGAGCACATCCTATACAGTGTTGTTCACTAACATCTGGAATTATTGCGACTGGCATCTATATCACTAAATGTCGTTTCATGCTGAAAGTATTTAAACACTATGCCAAATCTATAACAGCGATATATAATTGAGATTGTTAAACGCTCTCTCCGCGTAGGAAGTAAATGGTTCAAAGCTGGTAATTGATCTTGGCACAATTATATTAGTAAGTTGTGGAATTAACCGATCTGCGATAGATTTGCCGGTGGAAATGACTATTGGCGAGCACCTTGACGAATTACGTCTCAGACTAGTACGTGTGGTAGTGGCCATGCTTGTCCTAACAGCATTCTGCCTCAGCTTCGGGATGACTACTATTCACCTGTCATTTGAACCAAGCACTGGAATGATTACTTTGAGTGAAGTGCCTCACGAAGGCGATCAAGTCACAACAGATTCAATTGATATCACCATTTACTATCCTTACTATAATCCGTTTGATAATTTTGCTATACAGCTCACGACATTCATGAAGAACACGCTACTTCCCCCTGAGGTTTCATTGATTCAAACTGCACCCGGGCAAGCATTTTTCTCTCAGGTGTTTATTGCCGTCTTGCTGAGTATATTGATTTCAATGCCTTTGATAATAAGAGAAATATATGCATTCATGTCACCTGCCTTTGGCAAATCGACCAAGAGCGTCTTAACGGCCAAGACCTTTGTTCCGACAATCCTTCTCTTTATTATTGGGATAATTTTTTCCTACGTCCTAGTTATTCCGTTTATCCTAAATTTTCTTTATGCATATGGTGAATCTATCGGTGTTGCTACATTCTTTAACATAAATGAGTTTTTCCCCTTCGTGCTCCAGCTTTTGTTGGCATTCGGACTTGCTTTTGAACTCCCGGCGATAATGTATGCACTCTCTTTGACCGGAGTTGTGGATGCGGCATTTTGGAAAAAGAATTTCAGGTATGCCGTAATAATTTTCGTGATATTTGGTGCAATCATCACCCCCGATGGAGGTGGTGTTAGTATGTGGCTTGTAGTGGCCCCTATGGTTGTTCTTTACCTGATTGGTTTATTGGTCATAAAGAAATCTAGGAATGAAAGGAATAGCCTTGCCAATTCAGGAGCAGAGGTCCACAGGGCAAAATATTAATGTTGCCATTTTCGTCCACCAGAATTAACACTTAAATGCAGAAGGGTCAGAATAGTACATAGATCGATGATCGCTTCAAGCTATTTGATGCAAGCTTTTGGAGTTGGCGGATTGGAGTGGGTCTTTATTATAATTATTGTAGTTGTCTTGTTCTTCGGAGTAAAGAAGATCCCGGAAATTGCACGATCTGTCGGAAGGGCTTCTTCAGAGTATCAGAAGGCCAAAATTCAGGCAAAGCAGGAGTTGAACCAGATGAATGCTAAGGATGGCGTAGATAAATCAACTATCGATAGAGAGAAGCTTGAGTCAATTGCAGACACGTTGGGAATTGATTCTACAAATAAGAATGATGCGGAGCTACGTGAGGCTATCGACCTTGCAATCAGTAAAGAAAGGCACAAGGTGTAGCAACAGAGGCTTGTACACGTTATCATTCTAGAATAATCAGCATTTTGGTTTTAGACCAACAAAAACGCTTTTAAGGGATTGAGAGTAACCTATTATGACCGGAACTGAATTGGCTCCTAGCGTTGTGTATTTGGAACTGAGTCAGTCCTCGTCGATTTAATGATAATAGTATGTGTGGAATAGTTGGTATTTTGAGTAAGACCGGAGAAAATGTAGTGCCTTTAGCAGAGTCTATGCTTTCTTGCATAGCATGTAGAGGCCCAGACGGCGCAGCAATCACCTCGGGGGAGCAGACAGTCCAAACTGATTCTGTAAGTGACCTTAGAAAGCATCCTATGTCAGACAGCTCCACTGCATTGGGACATGTTAGACTAGCAATTGTAGGAGGAACGTGTGGACAGCAACCATTTAGAAGTTGCGATGGTAGGTTTATCGTAGAACATAATGGCGAGATCTATAATTACAAAAAGTTAAGGAATAGACTTGAAAGTTCACACAGATTAGTTTCTCAAACTGACAGCGAAGTAATTGCACACATTTTTGAGGACAATTATGCTAAGACTAGAGATCTTAAAGATGCCATAAAAAAGACAGTCTCTGAATTGGATGGTGTGTACGCCATTGTGATAAGAGATGAAGAAACTGGTGAGATTGCTCTGGTAAGAGACGTTATGGGTGTCCGCCAGCTGTACTACGGTCAGAACTCGCAATTGGTGGCATTTGCATCTGAAAGAAAGGCGCTGTGGAAGATCGGCCTAAAGGAACCAACCCAAAGAATTCATCCAGGCTCTGTTTTGATTATTATGCCAGATGGCTCATATGGTGAGCAGCAGAAGGTTATAAAGAATCCTGTGAGCAATCAAAAGATTCGGTACAAGACGCTAAGCTCTGCAGTTGAAGCGTATAAAAGGGCTTTAGTTTCATCTATGAGAAAGCGTACTCAAGATTTTGATCGAATAGGCATCATATTCTCAGGCGGGATTGATAGTGTGATCATTGCCTGGCTTGCGAAGAAGATGGTTCGTGAGGTTATATGTTATACCGGTGGGGTAGAAGGCTCAAGTGATATAGCCTTTGCCAGAAAGATTGCAAAAAGACTGAATTTGAAATTGAGAGTTAATGAACTAACCCACAATGAAGTAGAAGAAATGATCCCCGAGGTAATCAATACAATCGAACACACAAATGCAGGTCAAGTAGAGGTTGCTATCCCTGTATATGCGGCTGTAAAACTAGCTCATGAAGATGGCATCAAAGTGATGTTTTCTGGGCAAGCAGCAGATGAGCTATTCGGAGGATACTCATGGTACAGCACGATAGTAAGAGATGGTGGAGGGTATGCTGGTTTACGTCATTACATGAATGAGGACATACAACTGCTGTATAAGGAGACCCTGGAGAGGGAGGATAAGATTACCATGGCTCACAGTATTGAAATGCGAGAGCCATTTCTTGACTTAAGATTGATCAGACTTAGTATGAAGATAGATCTACGGTTGAATGTCAAAGGTGTGTCAGATGCATTTGGCAAACACGTACATCGAAAGCTTGCCCAAGAATTGGGCATTCCTAGAGATATTGCTTATCGTTCCAAAGAAGCAGCTCAACATGGATCAGGGATCCATCAAGTGATAGACTTGATAGCGCGAAAACATGGTTTTGATGAATCAACCATCTCTGCAAAGTACCTAGACCTACTCGAATCTAGGGAGAGGGTAGGAAGTTCTCAGAGGTATGGATACCTTTTCGAGAACGAAAAGAAAAAAATGTGGATTGCTGAACCACATGTTCAGATGTATCTTGACAGCCTTTCTAAACTGTTGCCAACACTCGAACAAAATGTAGTCGCAAAAAGGAAACCCCTATAGACTAACGGTTTAGTCATTTTGTGATCGTTTCAATTGTCTGATGAATATGCTTGGGAATTCAAGGAGTTGATGTCCCTTAAAGGCATCAGTATTTGAGATTGTGTTGAAAGACGACATACCAATTAGCATTTAAAAAGATGGGTTATCACGTATTTGTTATTCCTGTAGACTTAGTCTGTTACTCTTTTCGGTTAGGTGTGTTGGAAGCAGGGTAATGAATCTACTTGCGGATGCTTTTATTTTGCATCGACAGAGCTTGTTCTAAAATTGCAAGTGAAACTATTTTTCATTAATTTAGAAGCGATAAATGGTGATATCACCAAAGTAGGGATACTTATCAAAAGGAACAAGGTCTGAAACGGAGCTAGAACCGATACAGCTACCCCTGATCCAAATCCTACAAAGAATGAAATTAGACTTCCTGCACATGTTGGGCATCCTACAAAGAGCCCAGCAGTAATACCTATTCCGCTCACTACCGAAAGTTTTTTGTTCTTATTCTGACTTCTTGACATACTAAAGAAAGAGACCATCAATGATAGATTAAATCCGACCATTATTGAAATAGCAATAGAAAGTACAAAATTGACTGGAACTATCAGTATCGTGAAAAACTCAGTTAGATACACAGATAACATAGGAACGTATCCAGGTAGATTGCAGCAGGGCGTAACAATGAATGAAGGAGTCACAATTCCATTCCCATCGACTGACATGTTAGGTTCGTATATCAGTATTTGTGACAAGAATGCAAAGCAAATCCAGTAAACCACAGAAGATATTATCATAATTCTCCAATATTTGATATCAGTGAATGTAATCACTAAGTAAGAACCTAAAGGGCTCCCCTTTGAGTAAGCTCTAGCCGTTTCAGCTCTAAAAATCAGATAAATTCCATAGGTACAGATAGGGATGGATACAAAAGTCCAAGACAATACGATGTATGCAAGATTCATGAGTCGAGTGCTCACTTCTAACGATTGATTGTCTTGGGGGCTGGTTAGACTACTATAAATTACAAATATCAATACCAGAGATAAACTACTTAACAAAGCTACCCTTACACCTCGATTTCGGAGCTCCGTATAATTCTTGACGTCAAACATCATAGAACAAATTTCATACTGTGACATTAATCTGTATCGAGCTCTATTTACGGATCCAATTTCAGAAACAAAATCTTAACCTCCTAACTTAAACTCACTTCATGAAATAATTGTAGACAACGCTCTCAGCAGGGGCCATCCGTTAATGTACTCCTAACCCTATGAATTGTGTTTTTTATTTCAATACTAAACGGAATGCTGTCAACACAAATACCTCACAATGAAAAGGTACTCAAAAGTTGTCTCCAAAATTACGTGTGCGATCGTATACCTCCTCTTGTGGTGAAGCTTTTTTGCCGTGATTGTCCAAGTTCTTATGCAATCTATAATCTACGATCTTTTCATGTTCTTCTCTTTCGTGATGTAACCTATCCTTTTCATGAATGAATTCCTTTCCGCAGTTATGACATTTCACGATTGGATGGTGGTGAACATGTCTTGCATGTTCTATTAGCTCATCATAGCTTTTGAATTTCTTTCCATCTTGATCGCATTCGTATTTTGTGTGGTGAAATAGGTTCATACGGTGTAATTTTACTAAGACCTGATCGATGTATTAAATGCTTTTGGTGTTGCGTTTCAAGCTAATTCGGTAATTGAGACCTACCAGTCAGGAGGACTTGCCTAGAATTAAAAACTATGAAGTGCTATGCAAAAGTGATGTGAAGTTATGATTAACCACAATGCTATTTTGAACCAACCTAAACTCTGAACCTCTATCTTTGTTATTCTTAAGAGATGTCTTCTAAACGATTAACAAGGCTTCTTCGAAGCCTTAGATACTTCATTATTACGAATCGCATTTTCTATTTTTAGTCCAATCTTATCTGAGATTTCACGTCGAGAGGAGGAATCAAGATCCCCAAATTTTTCTAAAATTATATCATTCTCCCATTTGTTCTCTGCACGGCGTATTTTTTTGGTTGAATTGTCAAAGAAATACATCTGACGAATAGCTATATGAGAAAACTCTTCCTTTGAAGCTGCTCCGTGAAAGTGCATTTTAAAGGCAGGAATCTGCACGACGTCTCCTTCCTTGTTCAATGGAACGGTTTCAATATCATCAATCTCAAAATTTGCAATGGAGTCCGCATTTATTATACCTGCTATACCACATCCTTTCGTAGCAATCAGAACCTGATCAGTCTCGTGGTAATGCACGGTAGTAGTAGCTCCGTTTTTAAAAGATACGTGATAAATCTCGAGCTCTTTGGAGTTTTCCTCACCAAGTATCTGTTGTAGGATCACATTTCCTCTAAAATATGACTGGTCCACCTTTTTCACTGGCGAATTGTAGATGTTCTGGTAAAACACTGCCCACCATGTAATTCTTCCTGAATAAAAAGTCTTTGCGGTTGACAATTAGTAAATCCTATCTCATTCTGCTCTCACACTATTCCTTTGTGACGATTTCGAGCGAACTTAATGAATGGTGACTACCAACAGCACGATAGCATGCGGGATACATTTCGAAGATAACACTTCAGGAACAAATTAAGAGAGCCTTGTAGCATCAAAACTGCGTAATTCTCCTCTATTCAACACCAGCACGGTACCTATTTGTGTTGCTTAGCCCCCATCTAACTCCTTACCGCGCTAGAAACGCAATACATACAAAGACCATACAATTTGGCCTCCTCGAAAATCACATAAATAGCTATCCTACAGGAGAGCGCTTGATGTTATCAATAATGTCTTGAGCCTCCAGTCTATAATGGCAGAGTAGACTAGTGTAATCTTTAATTCTTAGAATTGTATACTTTAAGTAAAAATGTCTTCCAATCTGCCTACAGGTGAAGATGAATACATAGTTGCCAAGATCAGCTATGTTGGATTTGCAGATCAGCTAGGCCTAGAGGGGATAGTTATACTTAAAACATTTGATGGGAAGGAATTTCCTATGCGCGCTTTTTCTGGAGAAGTTGCTAGGCACATCTCAAGATTCCAGGAAGGTGATAAGAATACCATCCCTACAATCTACAATCTTGTAGAAGAGCTAGCGGTAACCCAAGATCTGTTGCTCCTAGAAGTGCGTGTGTATCAAAGCGGATCGGTTCTTAGGGCAAATCTATACTTTAAGAATCGGAAAGAAAACATTATCATGAGGAACTATCGCGCTTCTGACGCTATTGCGTTGGCAGCATACTACGACATTCCTATACATGTCCGAAGAAACCTGTTTGAAGAGACTATAGAACAATAAGATCCTTTTACGCTCTCTCCTATTCTTTGAAAATTAAGTTATTATTTCGCTAATCTTGTGATTCTTTAACGCTTCATTAATTTCCATGGCTATTCTCCTGCCTACGCCTAGAACGTAACCATGCGAGTACTTTGTATAGGGGCTTGTAGTCGCCATAATGGGATTTCCTGGAACTCTTACAGAGACGTCATAGACAACAAGTTCAAGATCACGGGTCACCACACTCTGTAATGAAATGGGTCCGATCAGACCAGGGGAGTATTTTGAGTTAACAAAACTTGCAAACTTATCGCCGATAAGAAAGACCTTTTCCAGAAGAGATTCCCTGATGCTGGCTGGCATATGGCCAACCTCAATATTTTGTAAATCTATATCTATTTCCAGCTGTTCCTTTGCAGGGATTGATGTGGTAAAGTCATGAAGGTTTGTTTGTAGCCTTCTTTCTATCCCGAGAAATTCCATCTCCTTCTTTAGAGGGGAGTAGAAGAAGTTGAAATTGAAATAGGTGCCAATCACATATTCCTCTATGACTGCATTCTTAAGATCGCTTCTATCAATAATTCCTTTTTCAATCCTCATTTCTGATTTCCGAATAAAGTCATCATACGAAGCAACAACAAAAAAGGCTCTTTCTAATTTTCGTGTTGCTTCAGGAATTTTTACTATCGCAAGACCTTTTATATCAGAGGGATCATCAAAAACAGTCGGATGTTTGATGTTAGCCTGCTCTAGTAAATTGTATTGATTGTATTCTTCTCCCCGTTCTTCCGCACGAAGAAGAGACCTATTACCAAATAGCGGCACCAAAAACTTTTTCTCTATATTATCATAGCCAAGGTACGCTGTGAATGCCCTATTAGTGACAAAGATTGTATTTAGGTCGATCAGTTTTCGGATATTTTCTGAGTAAAGAATGTCTGAAAATTTGTCAAGTAAAAGAATCTCATCTGCAAGCCGTTTAAATCTCAAATAAGGAGTCTCTCGTCCTTTTTGACATACGCATACGGTTTTTAGTCCTTCATCTTTGCATCCATCCATTATCTCCAAAGCTGAATGACTGCCAATTGTTCCAACACTCACGTTTTTCATGTCGTAACCGTTGACTATATCAATAACCTGACTTAGTGAAATCATAAATGTGCCTTCAGAAATTCTTTTATCAACAATAATATATTTAGTTTCATTCTCCAGGGCTATTTGTATATTGATTATTTCATGAATAGCTTCGCGAGCTCATAATGTGCATCCATTTTAGTAAGCGGTTTTGATATACCTCAGATCACCAAAAAAATGGATCTGTCATCATTTACTGAACAGTTCTTAATATGTTCATTTCAAGGTATTGAATGATTCTAGATTGGCGGAGAATGACTAATCTGAATTAAAGTGTATCCATACTTGATGATGATGATGGATAAGGGCTTTACTGTTTTCAATTGTTAGTTACAATCTACTGTGACAAGAACTATACGATTAGGGGGGGTACGATCAGGGTATGTTAGTTCGCATTTACAGACTCTAAATGTATATTCAGACTATTACTCAACCTAATTTCTTTCAGCAGTATAAATCTCGAGAGTGTTCTGAAACCCCCTTTTTTCATGAAATAACCATTTTTTACTACAGATCGAGCAACTTATAGAATTATCACTAGTAGAGTATTGCAATTCGAAATGACTACAACGTACTTGATACTCATGTTTTAGTGATTCCATTTCCCTAATTGCGTTAATATGTCTGACAGAATTTTCTGTCAATATACATTATCAATTGGGAACTCCACTTTATCAACGTTGTCGATCCGGCTACAAATGTGGGACACGAAAAATATCTAATACCCATTGACTATGCTCATATCCTTTCGCAGACAAACACGGTCTTAGATAATCCTTTCAGTCGATGCTTCTTGACGAGTGCACATTAGTATGTATCATGAGGAACAGGATCTGGAAGCTTCTGATTGCAATTCGTAATTTCATTTGCTATTAAATAACACTCATTACAGATCGAGCTAGAGAACAAGAAGTTGATCCTATGAAACTTTGCTTTCTTGCATAGGGGACATTCCTTCATTATTCAAAAGGATTGCATAGTCATATAATAATAATCTTATCGGTATACAATGGACGATTTCAAGATTCGTTGATTCTTGGGTTTACATTAGCTACTGTTATATCAGCACCTTGTTCCGGTTCCTACGGATTGTCTTAAATGAAGAGGAGTAATTAGTCATCTAATTTTTCACAACAACTAAATTTTGAAAATATATGTTGATCATGCTTGCAGGTCTTCTATGATCAAAGGAAAATTCGTAGTTGATAGGCTAGTTAACGTTGGCAAAGAAGCCTCTTTGGCTAAATCACAAACCGGATCGCTTTACTAGGTGCGCAAGGATACACGATATTTATTAGGCGATACGATGCTAGAAATTAATTCAGATCGTATGAGACTACCTGATGGTTCTAAACGACATTCTAGCAGGGGCAGAAGCAGAAGCTTACCTGAACTATTAAAGATCATGGGCTATTCCGAGTTATACCCTCCGCAAGAATTAGCTTTGTCAAAAGGTGTTACTGAAGGCAAGAATTTGTTAATAGTAACTCCGACTGCAAGCGGAAAGACACTGACAGCGATGATGGCTGCATTCTCTGTCCTTGAAAAGGACTTAAAAGTGGTATACCTCACCCCGTTACGAGCGCTGGCATCAGAGAAATACCATGATTTCAAGTTATTTGAAAAGTATCCTCTGATCGGCAAGCAGATCAAAGTTAAGATCGCAAGTGGGGATCATAGTTCATCGGGAAGGAGATTGTCTGATGCTGATATTATTATTTCAACAAATGAGAAGATGGATTCATTGCTTCGTCAGCGAATTGACTGGCTGCAGAACGTAGGTCTTTTTATAACAGATGAATTCCATTTACTGTCGGATCCAGAGAGAGGCCCAACCCTCGAGATGCTACTCACTAAAATCCGTAAAAGGTATTCGGAAGCTCAAATCCTAGCACTAAGTGCTACCGTTGCCAATTCTAGTGAACTGGCAGAATGGCTAGATTGTGGTCTAGTTGTAAGTTCTTGGAGACCTACAAAATTGGTTGAGGGAATATTTGAAGATGGTATTTCCACTATGAATGACGGAACTAGATTTACAGTCAAGGTTACCACCAAAGCCACGGCGTCGATTGACGTTGCCATTGACTGCGTTGTGAAAGGTGGTCAATCATTAATCTTCGCAGAAACAAGAAAGCGATGTGTTTCCCTTGCTGTAAGGGCATCTGATACAGTTTGTCAAACGCTATCAAAAAAAGAAGCTATAATGGCAGGCGAGGTATCATCCAAGTTATTGAAGAAGGGAGATGATACCGACTTGACGATGGAGTTAGCTAAGGTACTTAACAAAGGTGTAGCGTTTCATCATGCAGGTCTGTCCCATCAGTGTAGAGAAGTAGTGGAAAGAGCCTATACTAAGGGGATCATCAAGCTTATTGTGGCCACTCCCACTTTGGCATCCGGTGTAAATCTTCCTGCTAGAAGAGTTATACTTTCAAGTGTAATGAGGTATGATCTAAAACATGGGGGATACGTTCCTATCTCAATTATGGAGTACAAGCAATTATGTGGCCGCGCAGGGCGACCCCAATATGACGATAAAGGCGAAGGAATAATCATCGCGAACGACAATATCTCAGGAGAAGATCTATATGATCACTATATCAATGGAACACCAGAAAAAATTAGATCTAATCTTATGAATGGGAAGTCTATGAGATCGCACGTTCTGAGCACGGTGGCAGAGGTTCCTGGCATTAGAAGATCAGAAATTCATGGATTATTTGCAAATACTCTATGCGCATATCATCGTGATAAGGCATTCCTATTGGATAAGGTTGACGACACGTTATACTATCTTGAGGAACAACATCTAATTAAATCTAAGAATGATAGATACATACCCACTTCGTTTGGCAGAACTATTTCATTGTTATATATGGATCCATTGACTGGAGTTCAGTTTAGAGATTTCATTGGAATGGTAGATAGGAACGGTAGCGAATCTCGAAAAAATCATACACTAGCCTATCTTCACATAGTTACGTCTTGTGAGGATTTCTACCCAAAGCTTCAATCGAGGAGAAAAGATCTAGAATCCATATTAGATCTCTTGAGTAAGAATGAAAGCCAGCTGGTAATCCCGCTGGACGAACACGTGTTCACTAGGAGCCTTTTGGTATTACACAATTGGATACAGGAAGCAGGTCTCAAACAGATATCTTTAGAATTGGGGGTAGAACCCGGAGATCTGTACAGAATCGCTGAAGTTGGTGAGCGATTGGTTTCCTGCTTTTATGAGATCGCTAAACTATGTGGAAGGGATGATCTTTTATTAGAACTTGATACACTCAGAAAACGCATTAAATACGGAGCTAAGCCTGAGTTGCTGTCGCTGTTAAGACTAACAGGCATAGGTAGAGCTAGAGCAAGATCTCTATTTGATGCAGGTGTCACCTCGACGAAGGATCTAATA
>Ga0210087_1000076_pt1 | contig 13450 bp, 16 predicted proteins | sample MayberryNW_Catta_4_FD_184878 | JGI IMG/M metagenome (GOLD analysis project Ga0210087, IMG submission 184878) | Wetland microbial communities from San Francisco Bay, California, USA, that impact long-term carbon sequestration -... | ecosystem: Environmental > Aquatic > Marine > Wetlands ... | reverse complement strand
AACGAGCATTTGTTTTTTGCGATTTGATGGCGCCGAGTTTTCTCGTGAATGGTATTACCGAGATTTTGACAAGATGATAAGGAATGCAGATCGTTCTGTATGAGCCGGAAATACCGCCGAATACAGGCAGCGTCGCACGGCTTTGCGCCGCGACGCTCACGCCGCTTCATTTAATCGAGCCGTTGGGATTTAAAATCGACGACAAGCATCTTAAGCGCGCCGGTCTCGATTACTGGGAGTTCGTCGATCTGCACGTCCACAAGTCATGGAATGACTTTGTCGAAAAGGCATCGCCGCGGGCGCTATGTTTTTTTTCCAAGCGCGCAACCAGATCTTACACGGCGATGCGGTACCAAGAAGACGATTTTCTGGTGTTCGGGCCGGAAACGCGCGGCTTGCCGCAAGAAATTTTGGACGCTCATGCCGAGCGCACGCTACGCATACCCATGATGGGCACGGGAGTGCGCAGTTTGAATCTCTCCAATGCGGTTTCGATCGCACTTTACGAAGCCCTGCGCCAACTCGGAAAGACATAAGGAAGGAGAAGGCCTTGACGGTCGGGCAGATTATGATTATCTATCTGCATCATTTTTCCAAATTTATAGGGGGGTTGCTATGAGGGTCGGTCCAAAGGGACGGTGCCTGAGAGGACTGCTAGTGCTGTGTGCAGTGGTTTCGCTTTCCTCCGCAGGCTTGACATCCAACGCGTTTGCCGCTGAGGCGCAAAAAGCGGAAACCGCGCCGCCGTCCAAGGAATCATTCAACTTGATCCTGCCGTTTAAAAATTTAACTGCCGGCCAGGGGCAGGAAGTTACGATGGACACGGAAATCGTCAACCGGCGCAAAGATCCCGTCGAAGTGAACCTTACCCTTGAGTCGGTGCCGAAAGGCTGGGAAGTCAACTTCAACTCGCGCTATCCGAGTTTCCCGATTCGCTCAGTGCAGGTGCAGGGCGAAAAATCGACGACGATTGAATTCAAAGCAAAAATTCCTGAAGCCACCAAACCGGGGGTGTATCACATCAAGGTCATCGGCAAGGACGTCGATGGCCCGACGCAGTATTCCGAAACCGTTAACGTCAATGTGACTTCGAAGAAGATTGAAACCGGCGGCCTTAAGCTCACCAGCCAGTATCCGACCTTGAGCACCGGCTCGGGTCAAACGCTTAAATTCACCGTCGATCTCAAGAACGAAACCAACAAGCCATTGACCACCTCGTTGGTGGCGCAGCCCCCGCCCGGATGGACGGTCCGCTTCAAGCCGCAGTTCGGCGACCAGCAGATCGCCTCGATTCAGTTGAAAGAGAATGGTTCGGAAACGTTGAGCGTCGAGATCGACACGCCGGTTACCGCCGACGCGAAAGAGTATCCGGTCGGAATTCAAGCGCGTGCCGGCGCGTTTGAAGCATCAACGTCGGTCAAGGTATCGCTTAAAGGCACCCAGGACCTTAAAATGGGCTCTTTGGCGGGCACGCTCAACACCTCGATCACCGCCGGAACCAAGACCCCGGTCGACTTTGTCGTCGGCAATGCCGGCACCGCGCCGGTCCGTAATCTCAATTTTGTCACCAAGAAACCGAACGATAAATGGACAGTGGATTTTCAGCCGGACAAAATCGATGCGCTGGGCCCGGGCGAAGTGCGGCAGATCAAGATGGAAATCTTAGCGCCCGACCGCACCATCGCCGGCGATTACATGTTGACCTTAACCGCCAATTCGGCTGATACGAACAAGTCGGTCGACTTTCGCGTGACGGTTTCGACGCCGACGATCTGGGGCTGGATTGGTTTCGGCATCGTTGGCTTAGTCGTGCTCGGCTTGGCGGTGGTATTTTTCCGTCTAGGACGTCGATGAGCACAGTCGTTGAGACCCACAATCTGACCAAGCGTTATCGCGATAAACTCGCGGTCAACGCGCTTAACCTAATCGTCCAAGAGGGGGAAATTTTCGGTTTCCTCGGACCCAACGGCGCCGGCAAGACAACGACAATTCTGATGTTGCTCGGTTTGACCGAACCGACCTCCGGACAGGTCTCGGTGTGCGGGTTTAATCCCACCCACGAGTCGCTCGAAGTCAAACGCCGGGTCGGTTATCTCCCGGAAAATCCCGGCTTCTACGACGATATCAGCGCCAAGGAGAATCTTCTCTACATGGCCCGGCTCAACCGCATTCCAGAAGACGAATCACGCCGGCGGACCGCCGACGTCCTGGAACAGGTCGGATTGGCCGACGACGGCCGGCGGCTGGTCAGAGAATATTCCCGCGGTATGAAGCAACGGCTCGGCATCGCCGAAGTGCTGGTTAAAAATCCCCGCGCGATTATTCTCGATGAGCCGACTCTGGGCATCGATCCCGACGGCGCGATCCGTATCCTTGAACTGATCAAGAACCTGAATCGCCAGGAAGGCATAACGGTCATGCTGTCGTCGCACCAGCTGCAACAGGTCCAGGAAATCTGCAACCGCGTCGGCATCATCGTCAAAGGCAAGATGATCGTCCAGGGCCAGATGGATGAGCTCGGCAGATCGATTTTGAAGGGTCGCCAGTGGAATTTTCTACTGGAAGTTCGAGGCGACACCAACGGGCTCGAGCGAGATCTGCAAAGCATTTCCGGTGTCGACGAGATCGAGAAGCGCGATCACGGTCTGTTTCTTCGCTGCACGACCGACGTTCGTCCCGAAGTTGTTTCGGTGATCTCGCGCAAAGGGCTGCAACTGTTGCAGCTACGTTCCGAAGATCCGACCCTGGAGGAGATCTACCTCAAGTATTTCCGCGAGGCCTAAATATGAGCGTCGTGTTCTGGAAAGAATTGGCGGATCACTTCAGTAGCCGCCGTTTCATGATCCTGTTGATCCTCATCGTCTTCTCGGGACTTTGGGCGGCGTACGCTACCGGCCAGACGATTCGGCAAAATACCGATACGGTGCCGTCACAGTATGCGTTCCTGCTGTTGTTGACGTCGAGCGGCGAAACGATCTTTTCTCTCGCCACCTTTCTCGGTTTCTTCGGACCCTTGGTCGGGATCACGTTGGGCTTTGATTCGATCAGCGGTGAGTATGCCCGTGGCACGCTCAGTCGCGTGCTCTCGCAGCCGATCTATCGCGATAGTTTTATCAACGGAAAGTTTTTCGCGGGCCTGACTACGGTCGCCGTGTTGTGGGGGTCGATATTGCTTCTCGTCATCGGCCTGGGTACGACGATACTCGGTTTCCCTCCCAACAATGAGGAAATTTGGCGCATGCTGATCTTCACGATGGTGGGGATCTTCTACGTCGGTTTCTGGCTCGCGCTGGCCATGCTCTTCTCTCTTTTGTTTCAAAAAACCGTGACCGCCGCGCTTGCATCCATGGCGGTCTGGCTTTTCTTGTCACTGTTCGTGACGATCGTGAGTTCAGGCATTGCCGGTTTGATCGTGCCGGAGGCGACGACTCCCGAAGCGCTCGCGCGCCGCGCCGACGTTGAAAACGTTATCGACCGCATCTCGCCAAGCACCCTCTTTTCCGAAAGCGTCGGCATCTTGCTGAATCCGGCCGCACGCGTTTTCGGTTTGGCGCTACAGAGTCAGGCCGAAGGTATTTTACCGACCCCGCTGGCACTGGGCCAGAGTCTGAACCTCATCTGGCCGCACGTCACAACCATGTTCGCTCTAGTCGCAGTCTGCTTCGGTATCTCCTACATCATCTTCATGCGCGCCGAGATCAGAGCCTAAAACCGGCTGTCGACCGCCCGCCTGCGATAAGCCCTGTTCCATCGACGATTGCGATTTTGAAGTAGCGCTCTGCTCAGCGTAAGGCATCGTGGTGAATCATGGAACGAGTGCGATCGTTGATATGTCAACGATTTGCGTCTACGATACAAAAAATTTTCACAGTACGGATTTTTCGGGAGGGGTCATGGCTTACCGCGATCTTCGCGACTATGTCGCGACACTCGAGGCGAAAGGCAAACTCAAGCGCGTCACCAAGGAAGTCGACAAGGACTGGGAAATCGCCGCCGTGTGCCGGCAGTTATTCAAAAAGATCCCCTCAAATAAGAGACCCGCCGTCATGTTCGAAAACGTCAAAGGCTTTAAAATTCCCGTCGTCGCAGGCGTGCTCGGCGCCTCACGCGAAATTTACGCGATCGGTCTCGAAACCGATTCGGTTACCGGAATCAACCGCAAATGGGACCACGCCTTGGGGAACCCGATCGCGCCGCGCCTGGTCAACGAAGCGCCATGTAAAGAAAACATTCTACACGGCAAGGACGTCGACATCATGAAACTGCCGGTGCCGATCTGGACCGTCGGCGAGGATCCCGGACCGTTTTTCACTTCGCCTTACCTCATCACCAAAGATCCCGAAACCGGCGTTCGTAACGTCGGCACCTACCGAATGGAAGTCAAAGGCCCAAACAAAACCGGCCTGCTGATCGGCAAGCGTCAAGACGCGTCGTGGCATATCCTTAAGAATAATGCCAGGAACCAACCGACGCCGGTCGCTGTCGTGATCGGCGCCGAACCGACCATCGGGTACGTCTCCGTATCGAAAATGTCTGAGACTCTGGACGAATTCGCGGTCGCCGGAGCGCTCCGCGGCGAGGCCGTAGATCTGGTGCGGTGCGAAACGGTTCCGCTCGAGGTTCCGGCAAGCGCGGAGATTGTTTTGGAAGGCGAGATTCCGCCGAACAGCGTCGAACCGGAAGGTCCCTTCGGCGAATATACCGGCTACATGGGCCCGGCCGGCAATGAACCGTTCTTTGACATAAAATGCATGACGTTTCGTAACAAACCCTGGTATCAGGCTTTCATCAGCCAGATGCCGCCGTCGGAATCAAGCTGCATTCGCGCCGTCGGACGCGAGTGGCCGTTGATCAAGCATCTCCGAGACATCCTGCGCATCCCAATCAAAGATGTCCGTATGAAAGAAGCCGGCGGTAGCGGCGCGTATCTGGTCATCTCCCTGAACAAACAGTTTGAGGGTCAGGTGCGCCAGCTCATGTACGGTGCTTGGTCGCTGCGCACGGGCTTCGGAAAATTTACGGTGGTGGTCGATGATGACATCGACATTTGGGACGACTTTGCGATCGACTGGGCGCTTAGCTGGCACGTGCGGCCCGACAAAGACGTTTACATCGAAAGAGATGTCCAAGCGGTTGGTCTCGACCCATCCCAGGCCCCTGCTTCCGTGCCGCAACACCATCCGAGCCGCAACGTCGGTTCGCGCGTTGCGATCGACGCCACCCGCAAACATGCTTACCCGGCAATTTCGCTGCCGCCGAAAGAACATTTGGATTTAGTCGCGAGCCAGTGGAAGGAGTATGGGATCGAGGACTGAATCTAAGGGTTGCAAAACGTTCAACTAGTTCAAAACGTTCAAACCGTCTGAAAGTCACAGAACGGCTTGAACCCTTTAACCCTTTTCCCGCATGGTTTTCGCCGCGGCCATGATCGATTCGATAATTTTTTTATAGCCCGTACACCGGCAAATATTACCGTGCATGAAATGTTTGAGTTCCGCTTCACTGGGCGCGGGGTTCTCATCGAGTAAAGCTTTCGCCGCCAAGATCATACCGGGCGTGCAAAAGCCGCACTGAAATCCGCCATGTTCAATGAACGCCTGCTGGAGCGGATGCAGCTTGCCGTCTTCCGCCAGGCCTTCGATCGTCAGCACCGACCGGCCGCGAACTTCAAAGGCGAGCGTCGTGCACGCGCTCACCGGCCGCCCATCGACCAGCAAAGTACACGCACCGCAGACCTGCACGTCGCAAGATCGCTTCACGCCGGTGAGCCCTAAATGTTCTCGCACGACGTCGAGCAGCAACTCATGGGGCTCGACTTCGATCTCCTGCAAACGCCCGTTCAGGGTAAACGACACGGGTAATAACTGTGCTTCGGAACGTCTCGTCATCGCTTTAGCCATCAATTCTCCCGAAATCCCGTCTTGCGCGCGTGCTCAAGTGACCGCGCTCTGGAAAGCGCGTTTCAGAAGCACTCCGACGATATGTTCTTTGTAATCTTGCGAGCCGTGCAGATCGCTGATCGCCTGCGACGCTCGTCCGGCCGATTCGCCAGCTTGGCTCAAAGTGCGTTCGGCTTCTTCCTTGCTCTTGCCGTTAAGCAACACCTCCGCCTCCGGGACTCGGCGCGGCGCTGGCCCGGCGCAGCCGACGGCGATTTTGACCTCGCTCAAGCCGCCGCCGTTGAGGTTAAATGCAACCGCCACGCCCACGCTCGGCCGCTCCAGATAACCGAATTTCAGGTAAGCGCTGCGAAAATGCTCCGTGGGAGTGGGTATGCGAATCTCGGTGAGCAGCTCATCGACTTCAAGCGATGTTTCATAGACGTCGACGAAAAAATCCTCAGCGGCGATCTCGCGCCGCCCCGACGACTTCTCGGCCACCAGGGTTGCGCCGAGCGCCATCAGCAGCGTCCCGGGATCGGCATGCGGTTCGGCAAAGCACAGGTTGCCCCCGAGGGTTCCGACTTGCCGCACGCGAACGTTCGCGACGTTCTGCTCCAGCTTGTGCAGCGCCGGCAGTTTTTGCTGGAGCATGGGCGACGTCTCCAATTCATGATGGGTGCATAGCGCACCGATCTTGATCGTGCTTTCGTCCGCCGATACTTCGCTCAGTTTCTTCAATTTTTTTACGTTGATCAGACGCTCGTAGTGCGCCAGCCCCTCTTTCATCGCCAACAGCAGCTCCGTGCCGCCTGCGTAAACCTTCGCGCTATCGCCGAAGCGACCTAAGAGCTCGGATGCTTCTGCGACCGACTCGGGTTCTTCCAAACGAAATCGACGTAGCATCAAGAGTCTCCTTCCAGCCGCCTCTTCACGGCCTGGGCGAACTCATCGAGCACTTGATCGGCCTTGCGTTTGATAATGCCATGACCCAAAGCAGCGAGCTTGCCCAAGATGTCGACGCTCGCGATGAAGCCGAGAACCGTCTTGCCGTCTTGCTCGCGCAGATTTACATCCAGATCGACCTTCATACGGCTGCCGATTTTGTTATCGGCCCCTGAGGCCTGCGCCTTGATGCGGGTCAACTCTTCGCGCTCGAGAACTTCGATGCTGGTGGGAAACTCGACTTTGAACGGCCCGACTTTTTCCACCATCGTCGCAGCGTATTTTTTACCCGCTTCGATGGTCTTTGCCTCTTTACATCCGGGCACACAGGCGATGAAACGATCCACGTCCCAGATAAAATTCCAAACTTTTTCACGCGGCGCGGCAATTTCGACTTCTTTTTGAAACTGCAATTCATTTCCTCCGAACCAGGGGGTCCTTTTTTGCTACCAGAACTCGGCTACGGGCGCAAGCAAGACGTCACGTTAACGCATCGTTGAACCACACACTTTCCTTCACTTGATCACATGCCGTGAAACTCGCCGGCTGCCTGTCGGCGGGCGTGACGTTTGAATGCTCGAAGCTTATGGGCGCAAACCGCTGCTGGTGAGCGGCAGGTCCCGAGCGAACTACCGGTACCCGTCCAGTTTTTTTTCACACAGTCTGATCGCTCACGATGGCATGAGTTTTGGTCCTGAAAGGCGCCGCCTTAGCGGTTGCCAAACTGGAATGGTTGCGGCTTGACCTAGCGCTTTGGAAGCGCGAACTTAACCCGCGCCCGAGATATCGGTCACATCTTTGAAATCTTTGAGATAGGTCTTGAGTTTTTTCTTAACGCGCTCCTCGATTTGTCGAACGCGCTCGCGGCTGATGCCATATTTTTCGCCGATCTCACGAAGCGTCAACGGATCTTCGTTCAAGAGCCGTTCCCGATAGATCACCAGCTCCTTATCCTTAAGACCCTTGGCGAATTGTTCCATCTTGTCACGCAGCAGCTCTTGGTACTGGGTTTCGGCGAACTCCTCTTCCGGAGTCTGCCTGTTATCCTGAAGGAAGCTGAGCATAGTTGCTTCCTCATCATCGCCGATCGGCACGTCGACCGAGAGATCGCGGCTTGACAATCGCTGCTCCATCTCCACCACTTCATCTTCCTTAACGTTTAACCTTTGGGCGAGTAGCTTCGGGCCCGGCGTCAAGCCCTCGGACTCGATCTTCTCCTTCTCTTTTTGCAAATTAAAAAACAGTTTTCTTTGCGCCTGGGTCGTGCCAATCTTGACCATGCGCCAATCATTCATGATATAGCGGATCATGTAGGCGCGAATCCACCACACGGCGTAGGACGGAAACCGAACGCCCCGATACGGGTCGAAGTTTTTCACCGCCTCCATCAACCCCATGTTACCCTCCTGGATTAGGTCCAGCAGGTTCTTAAACGCCTTTTGATACTCTCGCGCGATCATGACAACGAGTCGGAGATTCGACGTTACCAGCTTGTAGGCGGCTTCCAGATCGCCGAATTCTTTGTACTGAACAGCGAGCTGGTGTTCGTCTTCGCGATTGAGCAGCGGGAAACGGCGAATCTCGGAAAGATAACGCTGGAGCGGATCGAACGGGACGAGCGCCTTATCGCGCCGGCTGCCTTGCTCATCCTCCTCCTGGACAAACTTGGGAAGGGCGATTTCAGGCAGAGAGAAATTCAGAGCGGTGTTCTTATGGTCTTCGGCCATGAGCGGTTTCGCGACCCTCACCACCAAAGAGTGTTTCAAGTCAGCGAATCAGACAAGTATCAAATAATCGGCGTGCGGGGAAGGTCAGCACGTACAGGCGCGTGACATCAAGGAGACTGACCGGCACTCTTTCTCACTTTGCCGGCAGCGATTTCACGCAATGCCACCACAACCTCACGGTTATCCGAATCGATCAGGGGCTTTGCCCCCCTAAAAAGCTCTCGAGCCCGCTTGGAGGCAAGCATGACCAATTCGAAGCGGTTGTTGACCCTTTGTAGACAATCCTCGACCGTGATCCGCGACATGATCGGCTCCCCAAAGTAAGTGTTGAGATATTCAATCAAATTCGTGGAAGGGAGTCAACGGTTTGGTGATTTGAGGCTGGAAGCGTGACGTCGGGCGCCGCCTCGACACGCTCATCGTGCGCACGGTCCCCGGCGTGCGCAAGGCGGTCAAATGGAACTCGCCATTCTATGGCATCGAGGGCCAAGGCTGGTTCCTCAGCTTCCATACCTTCACAAACTACGTCAAGGTGACCTTCTTCCAAGGCGCGTCGCTGCGACCCGTTCCACCCGGAGGCAAGGCCAAGGACGCGCGCTGGATCGATATCCACGAAGACGATCTCGACGAGGCGCAGATGGCGACGTGGATCCGGCAGGCGGCTGCCCTGCCCGGCTGGGTCCCGTAGCCGTGACCGTCCCGGGGCTTTTATGTCTTCGGCGACGTCAACGCCTAAGGAGGCAAGCCGTCAGTACTGCGCCACAGTCGAGAAAAAAACACGCGGCATGTGGGAGTCACTCTGGAGGAAAACGTGTGATACGCTGCCCAACAAGGCGCTAACTTGGCTAATCGAAAGGCAACAGTTGCTGCTACGTGCCACTGTGGCGCGATTCGAATTCACGTTTCACGGGTATCTCGTACTCTAACGAGCTGCAATTGTTCGATCTGCCGCCGCTACGGCGCGCTCTGGGCGTACTACGCTGCGAGTTCGGTTAAAATTGAATCTCCCAAAGGCGGCCTTTCAAAATATTCATGGAACCGGAAGATTCGCGCCTATTATAGATGCAAGAAATGTGGGTGCGTCACCCACTATGCGTATCGGAATAAACACCGTAATAAGACGGTTGCGGTGAACGCGGTGAACTTCGAGCCTTCCGCTCTTGTCGGAGCACGGATCCGGCATCTCGACGGCGCGGCATCGTGGAAGTTTCTTGATTGAACGGCAGCCTCGATGAAGCGCAATGCCCGCCGATCAGTCGGCGGAGATCGGCGCCCTGGACGTGATCGAGGAGCGCGCCGCGAAGGGCGAAATCTCCGCAACCGTCGCCCGCAAGATTCTCGACGACAACCCGCGAAGGTTCTACGGGCTGTAGGTGAAGCCCTGGAACGCGGCCTCATTCAATGTCACCTGTGAAGCGCTAATGATCAGCTGCATTGATTAAGACAATGCTCGATAGGAGGGCGCAACGAGGAATCCTTCCAAAGGAAGTTGGACTCATGAGCCATCCTGCTACAATTCAGTATCGGAGGGGAAGCCGCATGAACCGTCAATTCGATGTCGTTATCGAGCAAGATTCAGAGGGATATTTCGTCGCCAGCGTTCCAACCTTACCCGGCTGCCACACTCAAGCAAAGTCCTTGGACCTGTTGATGGAGCGCATCCGCGAGGCGATCGAGTTGTGTCTCGATGTTCAAGACGTCCCCCCCGGAACCTTTGGAGTTCATCGGGGTGCAGAGAATCACCATTGCTCCATGACCAAACTTCCAAGTGTCACCGGCAAGAACTCATTACAGCCCTATCAAAACTCGGCTTTCAAGTGATTCGCATTAAAGGCAGCCACCACTTCCTACGCCATCAAGACGGTCGTGCCACAGTTGTTCCAGTGCATGCGGGTGAAACGATAGGCCCAGGCCTTTTGCTTCGGATCTTACGGGATTGCGATGTCAATCGTGAAAAGCTGACGGATCTCCTCTAATTGAGCCACGAGGTCATCCAGACACCTTACAAACTTTATAATCTACCCACGCCTAAGCTTGATTCCGACCAATCAGCCGAGTTAGTACCCTGGAAGTGATCGAGGAGCGCGCCGCGAAGGGCGAAATTTTCGCAACCGTCGCCCGCAAGATGCTCGACGACAATCCGCGAAGGACCTATGGGCTATAGGTCGACTAGTTCTGACGGTCACTTTACTACAACATGTGTGATTGCAACACCTGGCCCTAAATCACCTCCTACGGTTTGCTGGCCGACTACCGCTACTGGGCATTTCAGATGAAGTCTTTCGGTTCCAATTACCGGACGATCTTCATAAGCCTGCGCCACTTCTATATCGCCGTGCACACAGCTTCTTTATGGGTGCGGCTAAGTCAACGTTTCTCATAAGTGACCCTACAATATTAAAAAAATTCGTGTAGCTGCAAATATACCCTTCGGCTTCACGCTCGAAGTTCTCGAAATCGAACACATTCGGCGCATACGCAAGGATGGCACGGGTTATGCTCCAATTTGTCTCTTAAAGAGCTGAATCAATCTTTACAAAGGCAAGAGGACGCGTGTTATGGAGACTCTCCTAACGATCGTCCAGCAAGGTACTGCTCGCAAGCCTCTCACATTCCTTACTCTGGTGGCGCCGTGCTTTTATCTGGTCCGGTTACTTTTGTCTTTCATTAACGCCGTACTGAGCGCGACGAGCAAGGAGCTAAAACGGCACCTAAGTTTCAACCTTTTGGAGAGAATCATGATAAGAGGATTTCAGAAGGTTCCGATACGAAGCCTCTAAAGGAATTGATCATTCCTTTGGAGGCTCATTGCTGTCTCTTGAAAATTCGTTGTTTGTCGAAAGCCGATAACACTTTTAAGTATCCCCAAAAGGGGGTGGATGTTTATGTTAAAAGAGATGAACCGGCGAGATTTCTTAAAAGCATCCGCGGTTACAGGTGCCTCGATTTTGGCGAGCGATCTGTTTTATACGGATCCGATAGTCTACGGGGCTGTCAATATTCCTGAGGCTGAAAAGATTACGATAACGAGTATTATTGACAATTACTCCGAATCAACGAGGCCGAGTTATAAAATTGCCAACAGATCTAGCGGCAATCTTTATGCTGAGCATGGCCTGTCTTGCCATATTGAAACCGTAGTTGATGGACGCTCACACTGTCTGCTATTCGACTTCGGCCGCACTTTACACGGGTTTAGTAGTAATATCGATACGCTCAAAATTGATTTTGACAAACTAGAAGCCCTCGCACTGAGCCATGGCCATAACGACCACTGGGGAGGGTTTGTTGAAATTCTCAAGTCCAGGAGGGAAAAGATATCCAAAGGGATTTCTTTGTATGTAGGAGAGGAAGCCTTCGCCGTGAGGGGGCAAGGCCAGCGGGTGGCGCATCGTCCTCCCAAAAGGGAGGACATAGAGAGCCTGGGATTGGTGAAGGTCGTTGAGATTGAGAATCCGACTCCGATTGTCCCTGGCGCGTATTTGACGGGAAGAATTGAAAAGGTAACCGATTACGAGAAGGTTGACCCAGGCCGGTGGGTTCAAAGGGGAGATAACCGTGCGCCGGAGAATTTTATAGGAGAGCAATCGGTAGTGCTAAACTTGAAAGGGAAAGGCCTGGTCGTAGTTACAGGCTGTGGGCATGTGGGGATTGTCAATACCGTCAAGCACGCCCAAGAGATCACCGGAGTTCGGAAGGTTCATGCCATCATGGGAGGGTTCCATTTGACGGGGGCTAAGGAAGAGCTTATCCAGAGAACAGTTGCCGATATCAAAGCAATGACTCCCGACTACATCATGCCTATGCACTGTACAGGATTTGAGGCCACTGGGGTTTTTGCCAAAGAAATGCCCGACCAGTTCATTTTGAACACTGTCGGGACGAGATACATATTCTCGTTGCAAACAGTATGAATAGCGTTATTTGAACACGGGGGACCCGGTTGTTGATCACAGCCGACTCCCCCTGGTTGGCTTTTCTTGTTCCTTGATACGGGCAAGGTCCTTCGGGACCCCGAGTTACACGGCCTATGCGGTTACGCAAGAGAGTCTTAAGCGGCCACTATTAGAAGGAATTATCGACGGCAGAGAAGCAGTGAAGGCTCATGGCACACGAGACATGCCTATTTGGGGCAGGGACTATCTTTTTGAGGCCACTTACATGGGTATGCCAAATCCAGAAGCTTATGTGCGTGTCCGTATCCTCTCGCTGGCAGATTATGTCCATCGGTTGCAGGCGAAGTAGGGTCATGGCAAGAGCGGATAAACTGATTCGGTGGTGCCGATAAAACAAACTGCGACGCCAGGATTGGACGGAGTTCTCCTACGACTCAATTCTACGAGATTGAGCCTATCCGAATTTTTGTGTGTGAAGCAATGGTTATTGTAATTGCGGTATGAATCGATCTGCGAAAAGAATCGCGAATTGATTCATGGCAGACTTCCACTCCCGTGCACTCATCCTCCAGTCTTTGGTAATGTTTCTCAAAGCGAGATAGAGCAGCTTTACGGCGGCATCGTCGTTTGGGAAATGGCCCCGGGTTTTGATGATTTTTCTAAGCTGCATGTGCAAGCTCTCGATGGCGTTGGTCGTATAGATAACCTTTCTCACTTCGGCCGGGTAGGAAAAAAACGGGATCACTTGCTCCCACTGCCTTCTCCACATGGCGGCGATCGGCGGGTATTTCTGGCCCCACGCTCCCTGGGAAAAATCCTCTAACAGGCTGCTGAAAAACTCCTCTTAATCCACAGCCAAGTATGGTACAAGAAGGCATGCGTGGAGAAGATCGGCAGCAAAGTTATATGTTCAGTTATTTGTCGCCAGAGGCACGGGTGCGGAAAGATCATCCGCTGCGCGCCATTCGGACGATGATGGACGAGATCCTCAGTCAACTCTCGC
>Ga0210087_1000073_pt1 | contig 13479 bp, 16 predicted proteins | sample MayberryNW_Catta_4_FD_184878 | JGI IMG/M metagenome (GOLD analysis project Ga0210087, IMG submission 184878) | Wetland microbial communities from San Francisco Bay, California, USA, that impact long-term carbon sequestration -... | ecosystem: Environmental > Aquatic > Marine > Wetlands ... | reverse complement strand
GGCTCGGTATCCAGGCGTTCGAGCCGATACTGATCGAGGGCAAGGCCATTCAATTGCATCCGCTGGTTTGCGCCGCGTATAACGCCGACTTTGACGGCGATCAGATGGCGGTGCACGTGCCGCTCTCCGTCGAAGCGCAGGTCGAAGCCCGGGCGCTGATGATGTCCACCAACAATATTCTCTCTCCCGCCAACGGCAAGCCGATCATCGTGCCGACTCAAGACATCGTGCTGGGGCTTTACTACATGACCCGCGAGCGTCTGCACATGAATGGCAGCGGTCGGCTGTTTAGCAGTCCGAAGGAAGTAAGAATCGCCTATGATCAGGATGAAGTCGACCTGCAGGCGCAGATTACCGTGCGCATCAATGGCGAGCGATTCGATACCACGGCCGGCAGGATTTTGCTTTACGAGATTGTGCCGCCGATGATTCCGTTCAAAGAAGTGAACCGGGTCATGAAAAAGAAGGAGCTGGCCAATCTTATCGATATCAGCTATCGCCTGGCCGGCAACAAAGCCACGGTTATTCTCGCCGACCGCTTAAAAGATATCGGTTATCAAAATGCGACTCGAGCGGGCATTTCGATTTCGATCAAGGACATGGTCATACCGCCGAGCAAGGAGGATCTGTTAAAGAGAGCTCACGATGACGTGCGCGAAATCGAGGAGCAGTATAAAAATGGGCTGATTACCGACGGCGAGCGTTACAACAAAGTCGTGGATATTTGGGCCGAGGTGACCGATCGGATCGCCGACGAGATGTTGCGGGATTTGGGCACCGACAAAGTGACCGACGAGCAGGGACACGAAGTCTCCGTTCCGAGCTTCAACCCAATATTCATGATGGCGGACTCCGGTGCGCGTGGCAGTGCGCAGCAGATTCGGCAGCTCGCCGGAATGCGCGGCCTCATGGCGAAGCCCTCGGGCGAAATTATCGAAACGCCGATCACGGCGAACTTCCGTGAAGGCCTCACGGTGTTGCAGTATTTCATCTCAACCCACGGAGCGCGTAAGGGTCTCGCAGACACCGCGTTAAAGACCGCCAATTCAGGCTATCTCACGCGCCGGCTCGTCGATGTCGCGCAAGACGCGGTGATCGGCGAAGAGGACTGCGGCACGATGGACGGGATCGAGATGACACCGCTGATGGAGGGCGGCGAGATCATCGAGCCTCTCGGTGATCGCGTGCTGGGAAGGGTAGCCCTCGAAGACATCCGCGATCCCTTCACCGGCGATGTGATTGTCCGCGCAAACCAGGAAATCAACGAAGAATTAGTCCAACGCATCGAGGATGCCGGTTTGGAGCGGATCAAAATTCGCTCGGTATTGACCTGCGCATCGCGCCGGGGCGTTTGTGTGATGTGCTACGGCCGCGACCTTGGCCGCGGGCACATGATCAATTTGGGCGAGGCGGTCGGTGTGATCGCCGCGCAGTCCATCGGAGAACCCGGCACACAGTTGACGATGCGAACCTTTCACATCGGCGGCACGGCGAGCCGGCGCGCCGAGCAAACCACGCTCGAATCGCGCAACGACGGTTTCATCAAGTTTATCAATGTGAACACCGTAGCCAATAAGGACGGGGATCTCGTCGTCATGAATCGGAATGGCGAGATCGCAATCGTCGATTACCCCGAAGGTGAAAAGGGCCGCGCGCGCGAGCGCGAGCGTTATCCTGTCGTTTATGGCGCGAAGCTCAAGAAAAAGGACGGCGCCCCAGTCAAGGCCGGAGAGCTTTTGGCGGAATGGGACCCCTACACGATCCCTATTCTCACGGAGGTGAGCGGGGTAGTTAAATTCGGTGACGTCATCGAGGGAGTCACGATGGAAGAAAAGGTCGACGAGCGCACCGGGTTGTCGACCAAGGTCATCACCGATTCGAAGGACGTCGATAAAAGACCGCGCATTTCGATCAAAGACATCGAAGGTCAGACCGCGCGGCTGTCGGGTACGGCGGAGGCGCGTTATCTCATCCCGGTCGGGGCGCATATCAACGTCCAGGAAGGTCAAACGCTATTTGCCGGCGACGTTCTCGCGAAAATTCCCCGTGAGACGACCAAGACCAAAGATATTACCGGTGGGTTGCCCCGTGTCGCTGAGCTGTTCGAGGCGCGCAAGCCGAAAGAGTTCGCCGTTATCACGGAAATCGATGGCACCGTCTCTTTTGGAAAGGACACGAAAGGAAAGCGCAAAGTCATCGTCACTCCCGAAGTAGGTGAACCGCGCGAGTATCTGATTCCCAAAGGTAAGCATATCAGCGTGCACGAAGGCGACCGAATCAGGGCCGGCGAAGCGCTCATGGATGGATCGTCGAACCCGCACGATATCTTGAACATTTTGGGTGAGAAGGCGCTCGCGAAATATCTCGTCGATGAAGTTCAGGAGATTTACCGTCTGCAGGGCGTGCGCATCAACGACAAACACATCGAGGTGATCGTGCGCCAGATGTTGCGCCGTGTGCGGATCAAGGAGGTCGGCGACAGCGAGTTCCTGGTCGGTGATCAAGTCGAGAAATGGCGCTTCGATGAAGAAAACCAGCGCGTTCTCACTGACCGGGGTAAACCCGCGGTGGCAGAACCTTTGTTGCTCGGCATTACCAAGGCCTCGCTTTCGACGGAAAGCTTTATTTCCGCGGCTTCCTTCCAGGAAACCACAAAAGTGCTCACCGAGGCCGCGATTCAAGGTAAAGTGGATCTCCTCCGCGGCTTGAAGGAAAACGTCATTATGGGCCGCTTGATTCCGGCGGGCACGGGTGTGACCAAATACACCAAGGCGGATATTGAGACCGATGAACCAGAGGGTCCAATTAGCGGAATTTCGGAAGCTGCTGGAGCGTAGTGCTTTACATCAGTGAAATATTTTGTTAGTAACAGGATTTCTCTGGGAGCTAGATTCTAGCTCCCAAAAAATCCAACAGCGAACGAGAAGATATGCCAACGATTAGTCAATTAGTGCGCGAAAGGCGCGAGAAGCAACGCCGTAAAAATACCGCGCCGGCGCTCCAGAGTTGCCCGCAGAAGCGCGGCGTGTGTACGCGCGTTTATACTTCGACGCCGAAGAAGCCAAATTCGGCTTTGCGAAAAGTTGCGCGTGTTCGGCTCACCAACGGGATTGAAGTGACTTCGTATATCCCTGGCGTGGGTCACAATTTGCAGGAGCACTCGGTCGTGTTGATTCGCGGCGGCCGCGTCAAAGATCTCCCCGGAGTGCGTTATCACATCGTTCGTGGAACGTTGGACTCGATCGGCGTGCAAGAAAGGCGCCAGAGCCGGTCCAAGTATGGCGCCAAGAGACCGAAGTAGGAAATTATGCCGCGTAAAGGCGAAGTAAGAAAACGTGAAATATTGCCGGATCCCAAATACGGGGACAAGGTGGTGGCTAGGTTTGTCAACACGATCATGAACCGGGGAAAGAAGAGCGTGGCGGAGTCGATCTTCTATCGCTCTTTAGACATCGTCACGGCAAAAACCAAAGAGGATTCTTTGGGCATTTTTAAGCGCGCCATCGAAAACACGCGGCCGACGGTTGAAGTTCGCTCCCGGCGCGTCGGCGGCGCGACTTATCAGGTGCCCGTGGAGGTGCGCCCGCAGCGGCGGCTTTCGCTCAGCATGCGCTGGCTCATCGATTCGGCGCGCGAGCGGGCCGAAAAATCGATGGAGGAAAAGTTAGCGGCCGAGCTCATTGACGCGGCGAATAATCGCGGCACGGCGATTAAAAAGAAGGAAGACACGCACCGGATGGCGGAAGCCAATCGCGCTTTCGCGCATTATCGCTGGTAAATTTCTACAATTTCGATGCTGGTTTAAGGAGGCGGTTGAACCGCCTCCTTTTTTTCCGGCAAGACAAAATGGCAAGAACTGTACCCTTAGAGAAGACCCGCAACATCGGGATCATGGCGCACATTGATGCGGGCAAAACTACGACCACCGAGCGCATCCTGTATTATACCGGAATTAACTACAAACTAGGCGAGGTGCACGAAGGTACCGCGACCATGGACTGGATGGTCCAGGAGCAAGAACGCGGCATTACGATCACCTCGGCAGCGACAACCTGCTTCTGGCGCGATCATCGCGTCAATATCATCGATACGCCGGGTCACGTTGATTTTACCATCGAGGTTGAGCGATCGCTCCGTGTGCTCGACGGCGCAGTAGCGGTTTTTTGCTCCGTTGGCGGAGTAGAGCCGCAAACCGAAACGGTTTGGCGCCAAGCCGATAAGTATGGCGTTCCGCGGCTCGCTTTCGTCAACAAGATGGACCGGCTGGGTGCGGACTTCTTCCGTGTGGTCAAAATGATTGAAGAGCGGCTCGGCGCCCGTCCGGTCGTTTTGCAATTACCGATCGGCGCCGAGGATAAGTTCACTGGTATTGTTGATTTGATAACCATGAAGGCTGCGGTCTGGGAAGAGGAGAGCTTGGGTGCGAAGTTTCATGAGGAGCCCATTCCCGCCGATCTCAAGGCGCAGGCCGACGAATATCGCGAAAAGTTGTTGGAAGCGGCGGCCGATTCCGACGAAGCGATCATGGAAAAATACCTTGAAGGAAAAGAGATCTCGGAAGCTGAACTGCGCAAAGCACTTCGCCAGGGAACCTTATCTCTTAAGATCGTGCCAGTAGTTTGCGGTTCGGCTTTTCGCAACAAAGGCGTACAGCCAATGTTGGATGCCGTGGTCGAATATCTGCCCTCGCCCCTCGACATTCCCCCGGTCAAAGGCGTTGAGCCGGGGACGACTACGCCGGCGGAGCGGCCGGCAAAGGATGACGCGCCGTTTTCCGCTCTGGCATTTAAAATTATGACCGATCCATTCGTTGGTACACTGACATTTTTTCGAGTTTATTCCGGATCGATCACATCGGGGTCCCCCATCTATAACTCGACCCGTAGTAAGCGTGAGCGCATCGGTCGCTTGCTCAAGATGCATGCAAACAAGCGCGAGGAGATCAAGGAAGTTTACGCAGGCGACATTGCCGCCGCCGTGGGTCTCCGGACCGCCACAACCGGGGACACCCTATGCGATGAAGATAAGCCGGTTGTTTTGGAGGCGATTGATTTCCCTGATCCGGTTATTTCGATTGCGATTGAGCCCAAGAGCAAGGCGGACCAGGAGAAACTTGGCCTGTCTCTACAGAAGCTTGCCACCGAAGATCCTTCATTTAAGGTTCGCACAGACGAAGAAACGGGGCAGACGATTATTTCCGGCATGGGTGAGTTACATCTCGAGATCATCGTCGATCGCTTGCTTCGCGAATTCAATGTCGGCGCCAATGTGGGCAAGCCGCAAGTCGCTTACAAGGAGACGGTGCGTAAGAGCATCGAGCAGCAAGGCCGGTTTGTTCGCCAGACGGGCGGCCGAGGACAATACGGTGATGTTTGGATAAAGCTTGAGCCCCAGAAACCGGGCGCGGGTTTTGAGTTTGTCGATGCAATCAAAGGCGGCTCGATTCCGCGCGAATACATACCGGCAGTGGAAAAAGGCGTAAAAGAAGCGACTGAGAACGGCGCCCTCGCCGGTTACCCAGTCGTTGACGTCAAGGTCACGCTTTTCGATGGCAGCTATCATGATGTTGACTCGTCCGAAATCGCCTTTAAGATCGCCGGCTCAATGGCGTTCAAAGAGGCTATGCGGAGGGCTCATCCGGTTTTGCTAGAGCCGATCATGTCGGTGGAGGTGGTGGTGCCGGAGGACTTTATGGGTGATGTGATCGGTGATATTAGTTCGCGGCGCGGTAAGGTGCTGGGCATGGACACCCGTCCGGCGGCGCAGGCGATCGACGCGCGCGTGCCGCTGGCGCAAATGTTCGGTTACGCTACCGACCTCCGTTCGATGACGCAGGGGCGGGCCACTTATACGATGCAATTCTCTCACTATGAACCGGTACCGGCCGCCGTTGCCGAAGGAATCATCGCCAAGTTTGATGGCAAGTCGGGTGAAGCTGTATGAACGAAAAGATTAGGATTCGGCTAAAGGCTTATGACCACCGCGTGCTCGACCAATCGGTGGGAGAAATCGTTGAAACGGTAAGACGCACGGGTGGACGCGTAGCCGGTCCGATTCCGTTGCCTACCCGAATCGAAAGATTTACGGTAAATCGCTCGCCGCATGTGGACAAAAAATCCCGCGATCAATATGAGATTCGCACGCACAAGCGTCTGCTCGATATCCTCGAGCCGACGCAACAAACGATTGATGCGTTAGGCAAGCTCGATATCGCCGCCGGCGTGGATGTCGAAATTAAATTGCAGTAAACGCGAGGAACTTGACAATAAATTACGCGATTTGGATTCGACTATGACAGGATTACTTGGAAGAAAAGTCGGCATGACGCAGTTTTATAACGCCGAAGGAAACCTCATCCCAGTGACGGTCGTGGAGACGGGTCCGTGCATCGTGGTGCAAAAGAAGCAAGCTGCGACGGACGGCTATGATGCGCTCCAGATGGGCTTTGGCAGCAAAAAAACGCAGCGCGTAAACAAAGCCGAACAAGGTCACATGGCCAAAGCCGGCAAGGGCGCTTTCGAGGTGTTGAAAGAATTTCGCGTCGAAAACGTGGCGCAGTATGAAGTGGGCCAGGAAATCAAGGCGGGAGATCTTTTCAAAGTAGGCGATCGTATAGACGTATCGGGGATCTCCAAGGGCCACGGTTTTGCCGGGGTTATCAAGCGCTGGTCTTTTGCAGGTTTTCCGGGCTCGCACGGTACTCATGAATACTTTCGCCACGGCGGCTCGATCGGAAACCGTTCGTATCCCGGGCGCGTGCGCAAAGGGAAAAAAATGGCGGGCCACTGGGGCAATGAAAAAGTTTCGACTCAGAATCTTGAGGTGGTGGAGATTCGCGCGGAAGAAAATTTGCTGCTGATACGCGGTGCGGTTCCGGGCGCCAAGCGCGGCGTGGTGATTCTACGGCCGGCGATCAAAAGGTAAAAAGCACATGGAAGTTCATGTAATTCAGCCGCAGCTCAATGAAGCCATATTCGGCGCCAAGAGGCGAGCGCATTTGCTTCATCAAGCAGTTGTCATGCAGCTCGCTAATCGACGGGCGGGCAGCGCGTCGACGAAATCGAAAGGGTTTGTCCGCGGCGGCGGAAAAAAACCATGGCGGCAAAAGGGCACCGGCCGGGCGCGCTCCGGCAGCATTCGCTCACCGATCTGGGTCGGCGGCGGAACCGCCTTCGGTCCCGTGCCGCGTGATTATTCTTACCGTTTGCCGCGCACGGCGCGGCGCGAAGCATTGCTTTCGGCGCTTAGCCTCAAGAACCGCGACGGTAAGATCATAGTCGTGGATAAATTCGAGCTCGAAGAAGCCAAAACTAAGGTCATGGTCAGGGCGTTGGCGGAACTCAAAGTCGAAAGCGCCGTGATCGTGATTTCGCAGCCCGATGTGAAGATCGAGCGTTCGGCGCGGAATCTTCCAAAGGTCAAGGTGCTCCGCGTCGATGGGATTAACGTTTACGATCTATTGCGCTACGAGTATCTAATTTTAACACAAGAGGCGCTTCAGCGACTGGAAGAAAGGTTGGCTGCATGAAGAGCCCCCATGAAGTCATCAAGGCGCCCTTGATCTCGGAAAAAGGCACGCTCCTAACCGAGAGTGCGAATCAAGTTCTCTTCAAAATTCGCCCTGACGCGAACAAGATCGAAGTAAAGCGCGCGGTGGAGGCGTTGTTCAAGGTGAAGGTCGAGCAGGTGCGCATCGCGCGGTATTTGGGCAAGGTGCGGCGCATCGGCCGAAGCATGGGGCGCCGTTCTGATTGGAAAAAGGCTTACGTGACGCTTAAAGAAGGCGACAAGATCGACTTCTTCGGTGGAGCTTAGAAATTAGGGTAACAATCGCCAATGGCTATTAAGACCTATCGACCAACATCGGCCGGTATGCGTTTTCGCACCGGACTCGGTTTCGAGGAAGTTACCAAGGCGTGGCCTGAAAAAGGCTTGCGCGAGCGACTCAATAAAAGCGGCGGCCGCAACAACACCGGCCGGGTGACGGCGGATCATCGCGGCGGGGGCCACAAGCGCTTGTACCGCGCGATCGATTTCAAGCGCTCTAAGCGCAACGTGCCGGCTAAGGTAGAAGCCATCGAGTACGATCCGAACCGTTCAGCGCACATCGCTCTCCTTTGCTATGCCGACGGCGAGCGACGCTACATTTTAGCACCCGAAAGATTGGGGGTAGGCGCGACTGTCGTTGCCGGCGAAGATAACGTGGATATTCAGCCGGGTAATTCCTTGCCCCTAAAGTTCATCCCGGTCGGGACCGTGGTACACAATATCGAACTGAAGATCGGCAAAGGCGGCCAGCTCGTTCGCAGCGCCGGCTTGGGTGCTCAGCTGATGGCTAAAGAGGGTGCATACGCGCTGTTAAAACTGCCGTCGGGCGAACTGCGCTACGTATTGTCCGAATGCCGTGCGACCGTCGGACAGGTCGGCAACGCAGATCAAGAAAATATTGCTTGGGGCAAGGCGGGCAGGATGCGCTGGTTAGGGTTTCGGCCGACCACGCGAGGCATTGCCAAAAACCCGGTGGACCATCCGCACGGGGGCGGCGAGGGCCGTTCCAAGGGCAATCATCCAATGACCCCGTGGGGCAAGCCTACGAAAGGTTATAAAACGAGGAAAAATCAATCCACCGATAAGTACATCGTGCAGCGGAGAAAAGGTAGATAACCATGGCGCGTTCCGTTAAAAAAGGGCCCTTTGTCGACCAGCATTTGCTAAAGAAAATTGCCGCGCTGAACGAGTCCCGGCAGCGCCAAGTTGTGCGTACCTGGTCGCGCCGCTCAACGGTAACTCCGGAGATGGTCGGCCACACGATCGGTGTTCACAACGGCAGAAAATTTATTCCGGTTTTCGTCAGCGAGAATATGGTCGGTCATAAGCTCGGAGAGTTTTCTCCGACCCGGACCTTTTTTGCCCACTCGGGAGACCGGAAGGCGGAGGCCAAGGAGACTACCGGGGCACCGTCGGCCGCGCCGCGCCCGGCAGCGGCGCCTGCCGCGCCTGCGGCGAAGCCCTAGGGACGGACGGATTATCATATTGACAGCGTAAGAATTCGTGAACTGGATTAACGGGGACTATGGAAACACGGGCGGTCACTAAATTTATTCGAGTATCGCCGCGAAAAGTGAGGCTGGTAGTGGACCAGATTCGCGGTAAGGGTGTTGAGGAAGCTCTAAACATCCTGAAGTTTATTCCCAAGCGCTCGGCCGCAATCGTCGCCAAAACGGTGCGCACGGCGGTGGCAAATGCGGAGAATACTCAAAGCGTTGATGTGGATCGCCTGTTCGTCAAGCAAGCCAAAGTCGATGAGGGCGGCATGTGGAAACGGTTTACTTCGCGTGCCCAAGGGCGCGCCACGCGCGTGCGCAAGCGTCTCAGCCACGTTACGATCATTGTCGATGAAACGCGCGAGAGGAGTTAGAGCCTGATGGGTCAAAAGACGCATCCGAAAATATTTCGCCTGGGCGTGATCGAGTCGTGGGACTCGAAATGGTTTGCGCGCCATGATTATCCCAAACTGCTGCATGAAGATTTTCGGGTGAAAAAATTCCTGAAGAGCCGGCTTTATCATGCCGGTATCTCCCGAATAGAAATCGAGAGAGCGGCCAATAAGGCGAAGATCAATATTCATACGGCGCGTCCCGGCATTGTCATCGGGAAAAAAGGCGCAGAGATCGAAAAGCTCAAAGAGGAAATTACCAAACTTACGAAGCGAGAAACCTACATTAATATTCACGAAGTCAGAAGGCCCGACCTCGATGGGCAGCTCGCCGCGGAGAATGTTGCCCTTCAGCTGGAACGGCGCGTGGCTTTTCGTCGCGCGATGAAAGAAAGCGTTTCGCGCGCCATGCGCATGGGTGCGCAGGGTGTGAGAATCCAATCGGCAGGCCGCTTGGGCGGCTCCGAAATCGCGCGCACCGAGTGGTATCGCGAGGGACGAGTGCCTTTGCACACCTTGCGCGCCGATATTAGCTACGGTTTTGCCGAGGCCAAAACTACCTACGGGATCATTGGTGTGAAGGTTTGGATTTTTAGAGGCGAGGTCTTGACCGCAGAAGAAGAGCAGCAGAAAGCGATGCTGGGCGGATGATAGGCGGCTGGTACTGATCTCGCAAATAGACTGAAGCAAACATGCTCGAACCAAAAAAAGTCAAATATCGAAAACTGCAAAAGGGGCGGCGCCGCGGCACCGCACATCGCGGCTCGACACTGGCGTTCGGAGACTTTGGGCTCAAAGCCATTGGGCGGGGCTGGATGAGCGCGCGCGAGATCGAAGCGGCACGCGTCGCCTTGACTCGGTATCTCAAGCGGGGCGGCAAGGTTTGGATTCGGATTTTCCCCGATAAGCCGTTAACCAAAAAGCCGCTCGAGACGCGCATGGGAAAAGGCAAAGGCGCTCCCGAAATGTGGGTAGCGGTAATCCAGCCGGGGCGCATTCTCTTCGAGATGGAAGGTGTGGAAGGGCCGCTTGCCAAGGAGGCGTTTCGTTTAGCGTCGCACAAACTTTCGATCCCGACGATCACCGTGGAACGGAGAGGGCGAGCGCATGGAGGCTAAAGAGCTGCGCGAGATGAGCGCGGATGATTTGAATCGGAAGCTGGTCTCATTGCAGGAGGAGATCGGCCACTTGAAGCTCCAGCGAGCCACCAGCCGATTGGAAAACCCGATGAAGCTTCGAGAAACCAAGCGTGACTTGGCGCGCGTTGAAACGATCTTACGAGAGCGTTCTCAGGGACAGAAGGGCTGAGTATGGATAGCCGCGGCTTAAGAAAAGAACGATCCGGTTTAGTCGTCAGCGACCGGATGCAGAAAACCGTAGTGGTTTCCGTCGAGCGCACGGTCATGCATCCGAAGTATAAAAAAATCCTGCGCCGGCGCACCAAGGTGAAGGCGCACGATGAAAGAAGTGAATGTCACGTCGGTGATCGGGTGCTTATTGTGGAATGCCGGCCGTTCAGCCGTGACAAGCGGTGGCGCGTCAGCAAAGTCCTTGACCGAGCCCAGACTCTCGCGGGAGAAACAGAAAATGCCGGCGCTTAGATGCCGATTGCGCAGCGCGCTTGAGGTGGATTGATGATCCAGATGCGAACTACATTGGATGTGGCGGACAATTCCGGGGCGCGCCGGGTGCAGTGCATTAAGGTGCTGGGTGGCAGCAAACGCAAATACGCCTCGATCGGGGACATCATCGTGGTTTCGGTGAAGGAAGCGATCCCGAACGCCAAAGTCAAAAAGGGCGACGTTATGAAGGCGGTGGTGGTTCGGACGGCCAAGGAATTGGGCAGACCGGACGGTACCTATATACGATTTGACAATAACTCGGCCGTATTGATCGATAATCAAAAGGAGCCGATCGGGACACGTATTTTTGGACCTGTGGCGCGCGAACTTCGCGCGAAGAAGTTCATGAAAATTATCTCGTTGGCGCCGGAAGTTCTCTAGACTGAGAGAGGGTGTTCGTGCAAATTCGCAAAAACGACAGCGTACTGGTGATTGCCGGCAAGGAACGGGGCAAGACCGGCAAGGTTTTACGGGTGCTCAAGGAGAAAGACGCTGTCGTTATCGAGAGGTTGAACATCGTCAAGCGGCATACTAAGCCGCGAGGGCCGCAACAAATGGGCGGTATCGTCGAAAAGGAAGCGGCCATTCATGCTTCCAATATCATGATCATGTGCGAAAAATGTAATGCCCCGGCGAGAATTGGCCGGAAGGTCCTCGCCGACGGTAAAAAGGTGCGTGTTTGCAGCAACTGCAAAGAAGCTTTGGATTAGTGGGACGAGCATGGCACGGTTGAAAAAGAAATATCAGAACGAGGTGGTTCCCGCGATGATGAAGGAGTTCGGCTATAAGAACTCCATGCAGGTGCCGCGGTTGGAAAAGATCACCTTGAATGTCGGTGTCGGTGAAGCGACGCAAAATGCTAAGGCGATCGATTCGGCGGTGGCGGAGATCACCGCTATTACAGGGCAGAAACCCGTCGTAACGCGAGCTAAGAAGGCGATCGCCAATTTCAAGTTGCGCGAGGGTGTGCCGATCGGCTGTATGGTGACTATGCGGCAGGAGCGCATGTATGAATTCCTCGACCGGCTAATCCATATGGCGCTGCCGCGGGTGCGCGATTTCAAAGGAGTGTCCAATCGGGCTTTTGACGGCCGAGGCAACTATTCGCTCGGGTTGCGCGAGCAAATTATCTTTCCGGAAATTCATGCCGACCGGGTCGAAAAGACGCGCGGTATGACAATCACGATTACAACCACGGCAAAGACGGACCCGGAAGGTTTGGCGCTGTTGCGATTGATGGGCATGCCGTTTTCGAGTTAGCGGATCAGAGGGAGAATTCCATTGGCGAAAAAGTGTCTTCGAATAAAAGCTGAAATGCCTAACAAATTCAAAGTGCGCGAATACAATCGCTGCCCGCTTTGCGGGCGTTCGCGGGCATTTTATCGGCGCTTTCGCATGTGCCGGCTTTGCCTGCGCGATCATGCGCGGAAGGGACACATTCCAGGCCTCATTAAGGCGAGTTGGTAGGCGCGGAGATAAACCATGGCAATGACAGATCCAATCGCGGACATGTTGACTAGGATTCGCAACGCCTCACGTGCGCGTCATCAGAGAGTCACGGTGCCGTGGTCGCGGTTGAAGCAAAATATTATCAAGATCCTGATTGAAGAAGGGTATTTAAGGGATCAAAAGAAGGTCAAAGCAGCGGTCGGAGGCGGTGACGAAATCATCGTTCAATTGAAGTTCGACCGCGAGAATCGGCCGATCATTGCGGGGATGAAACGGGTGAGCAGCCCGGGTCGCCGGGTTTACGTCGGAGCCAGTAATCTAATGCCGATTCGCAAAGGTTTGGGCATTCATATCTTGTCGACGCCCAAAGGTATCCTGGTGGATCGGGCCGCGCAACGGGCTAAGGTCGGCGGCGAACTCATTTGCACCGTGTGGTAAGCTCAATCGAGGTGTTACGTGTCGCGTATTGGAAAATTACCGGTAACCATTCCCACGGGTGTTAAGGTCGCCATCGACTCCAACGCCTTGCGGCTGGAGGGACCGAAGGGAAAGCTGCAAGCCGAGATTCCCACGGGAATCGATGTCAAAGTCGAGGGTAATGTGCTGCGTGTGGAGCGCCAAGCGGAGGATCGCAAGGTCCGTGCGCTGCATGGTCTTACCCGCAAGCTCATCGCCAACATGACCCAAGGGGTTAGCCAGGGCTTCACGCGAGTGCTGGATATCAACGGTGTCGGTTATCGCGCCGAAGTGAAGGGTCAGGAGATCCATATGACCCTCGGTTATTCCCATCCCGTGGTTTTTCCGCTTCCGGCTGGCGTAACGGCAGCCATAGAGCGCCAAATAATTATCACTCTGAGCAGCGCTGATCGCCAAGTGCTCGGTGAGACCGCAGCGAAGATTCGTAGCCTCCGGCCACCAGAGCCGTACAAAGGCAAAGGCATTAAATACCGCGAGGAAGTGATTAAGCGCAAG
>Ga0210087_1000070_pt1 | contig 13767 bp, 15 predicted proteins | sample MayberryNW_Catta_4_FD_184878 | JGI IMG/M metagenome (GOLD analysis project Ga0210087, IMG submission 184878) | Wetland microbial communities from San Francisco Bay, California, USA, that impact long-term carbon sequestration -... | ecosystem: Environmental > Aquatic > Marine > Wetlands ... | reverse complement strand
ATTCCGTCCACCTCCCGGGTCGCCGGATCGGCGCCGACGAGCTCGACCCCGGATCGGAGCAGGCCGGCGAGGTACGCCGGCTCGGCGTAGGCGTAGCCGACCTCGAGCACGCGCCCCACTGAGACGAGCCGTGAGAGCACCCACGGGACCTCGACGACCCGCTCGTCGGTGCCCGGGGGCGCCTCCAGCCACCGGAGCCGCTCCCCGCGCGCGCGTGCGCCGAGGCCGAGCGCGACGGCGTCGTCGAGCTCGCGCACGCGACCGTGCTCGGCGCTCGTGACGAGCTCGTGGACGAGCGTGGCCCGCGAGAGCGTTCCCGCAGTGAGTTTCTCCAGGGCCCGTTCGCGCGCCTCCTCGTCGGGTGCCCGCCGGAGCACGAGCTGGAACGCCGCGTCGACGAACTCCCCGTCCGCGCCCTCCTGGGCCGCAAGCTCGGCGGCGACCCGCGGGTCCACGTCAGTCGTACTCGTAGAAGCCGCGCCCGGACTTGCGGCCGAGGCGGCCGGCGGCGACGTACTGCCGCAGGAGCGGGCACGGCGCGTACTTCGGATCCCCGAGGCCCTCGTGCAGCACCTCCATGATCGCCACGCAGGTGTCGAGGCCGATCAGGTCGGCGAGCGCGAGAGGCCCGAGCGGGTGCGCGAAGCCGAGCTTCGCGATCGTGTCGATCGCTTGCGGCTCCGCCACGCCTTCCATCAGCGCGTACGCCGCCTCGTTCAGGAACGGCATCAGGATGCGGTTGGAGACGAAGCCCGGGAAGTCGCGGGCCTCTGCGGGCACCTTCCCCAGGTCCTCCGCGAGCGCGACGATCGCCGCGGCCGTCCCATCGGAGGTCTGCACCGCGCGGATCACCTCGACGAGCTTCAGCACCGGGACCGGGTTGAAGAAGTGCATGCCGATCACCTGCTCGGGCCGGGAGGTCGCGGCCGCGAGTGTCGTGATCGGGATCGAGGAGGTGTTCGAGGCGAGGATCGCCGTCGGTGGCAGGACGCCGTCGGCCCTTCGGAAGAGCTCCTCCTTCACGCTCGCGTCCTCGACGACGGCTTCGATCATCAGGTCGGCTGCGACGAGAACGTCGGCCGCCGACACGCGCTGGAGCACTTGCGCGGGATCACCGCCGCCCTTCTCCGCGAGCTTCTCGAGGCTCCGCTGCATCCTCACAAGCGCCTGCTCGATCGCTCCCGGGACGGTGTCGTGGAGGGACACCCGACGGCCGGAAGCCGCCACCACCTGGGCGATCCCGCCTCCCATCTGGCCCGCTCCCACCACGAGCACGTGCGCAAATGCCATCGCGGCGGAGTCTAGGGCTCGGGCGCGCCAGGCAGTTGCGGCCGCAGGCCGCGCCGGAGGCGGTAGCTCGCGAAGAGCAGGACGAGGCCCAGGATGACGATCCCGATCCCGACCTTGATCGTGCCGCCGCGTGGCGCACCGCCGGCGGCCACGAGCTCCCCGGGATCGACGACGCTGCACTGGGTACCGAGCCACTCGCCGTCCGGCATCTTCGTGAGCAGAAGGCCGATCGTCTGCGCCTCGTGGACCTCGAGGTCGCAGTCGGTGCCGCTCGGGCTGCGCACGTCGACGCGTCGTCCGACGTCGCCCTTCACGCGCTGCTCGACCTCGAACGTGAGGACCCGCCGGGTCGGCGAGGAGAGCGCATCCTTCGAGTCGACGAGACGGGCGACCACCGCGGCGTCCGCGGCGTCGAGGCGCTCCTTCATGGAGCCCTCCGCGCACACGCAGGCCGCCGCCGTGCCGGCGAACGCGAGCGCCGAGAGCGCGAGCATCCCGGCGAGCGCGGCGACCGCGGCGCCGATCCTGAAGCGGAAGGTCAACAGGCCCAAGTTACAAGTTGCAACTTGACCGCCGCTGCAACTCGGATCGTTCCGTGTCGGCCCAGGAGAGCCGGATGTCGCACCTCAAGTTACACCTTGTAACTTGGGGATTTCGGGCGCACGAAGCAACGAGCACGGAGGTTGCGACGTCAGACCTCGATCAGGAGCGCGTCGCCCTGCCCGCCGCCCGAGCAGATCGCCGCGAGCCCGAGCCCGCCGCCCTGGCGGCGGAGCTCGTGCACCATCGTCGTCACGATGCGCCCGCCCGAGGCGCCAATCGGGTGCCCGAGCGCGATCGCGCCGCCGTTCACGTTCACGATCGCCTCGTCGGCGCCCAGCATCCGGGTCGAGTTCTTCGCGACCGACGAGAACGCCTCGTTGATCTCGACGCGCTTCACGTCGCCGATGGCCTTGCCCGCCCGGGCGAGCGCCTGCTCCCCGGCACGCGCGGGCGTCCGCGCAAGGTACGCGAAGTCGTCCGCCACGTAGCCCTGCGCGAGGATCGTCGCCAGCGGCTCGAGGCCGCGGCGCCCCGCGAGCTCCTCGGAGCAGACGACCACGCACGACGCGCCGTCGTTGACACCCGGCGCGTTGCCGGCCGTCGTCGTGCCCTCGGGGTCGAAGACGGGCCGGAGCGCGGCGAGCCTCTCGAGCGTCGTGTCACGCCGGATGCCCTCGTCGGCGGTCACCTCGCCGACGGGCACGATCTCGTCGTCGAACCTGCCCTCGTCCTGGGCGGCCGCCGCGCGCTCGTGCGAGCGGAGCGCCCACTCGTCCTGCTCCTCGCGGGTGATCCCGAGCTCGCGCGAAACGTTCGAGGCCTGCTGCACCATGTGCAGCCCGTCGAAGGTGGAGGTCAGGCCGTCGAAGACCATGTGGTCGACGACCTCCCCGTTCCCGAGCCGGTAGCCGAAGCGGGCCTTCGGCAGCAGGTACGGCGCGTTCGACATGGACTCCATCCCGCCCGCCACGATGAGCTCGTGGCCGCCGGCGCGGATCATCAGATCGGCGATCTCGAGCGCGCGGATCGAGGACGCGCACACCTTGTTGATCGTGTCCGCGGGGACCTCCTTCGGGATCCCGGCCGCGACTGCAGCCTGGCGCGCGGGCGCCTGGCCGGCCCCGGCCTGCAGCACCTGCCCCATGATCACGTACTCGACCTCGCCGCCCTCGAGGCCGACGCGCTCGAGCGCGGCACGGATCGCGGTCGCGCCGAGCTCCGTCGCCGGCACTCGCGCGAGGCCGCCGCCGAGGCGCCCGAACGGCGTCCGCACCGCGGAGACGATGACCGATCGGCTCATCGAGGCCAGCCTACCTAGCACTTCCGCAGGCACACCCTGAAGGCGGCTGCGTTGCGACCGCGAGGTCGCAGGCACACTCATCGTGTGCTGGTGCTCGTGGTCGACAACTACGACTCGTTCACCTACAACCTCGTCCACCTGCTCGAGGAGCTGGGCGCCGAGGTAGTCGTGCGCCGGAGCGACGAGGCCTCACCCGCGGAGGCCGCGGCACTCGCCCCGGACCGCGTGGTCGTCTCCCCCGGCCCGGGCCGGCCGGAGGGGGCGGGCCGCTCCCTCGAGCTCATCCGTGCTCTCGGCCCCTCCGTCCCCACGCTCGGCGTCTGCCTCGGCCACCAGGCGATCGTGGAGGCCTACGGTGGAGAGATCGGTCGGGCGAGAGCGCTTGTCCACGGCAAGGCGAGCCGCGTCTGGCACGACGGCCAGGGGGTCTTCGCGGGCCTGCCGCCGGAGATCGACGCGGGCCGCTACCACTCGCTCGCCACCGTCCACGTTCCCGAGACGCTCTCGGTGACGGCCCGGACGGACGACGGCGAGGTGATGGGCGTCCGGCACTCCACCCATCCCGTGGAAGGCGTGCAGTTCCACCCGGAGAGCATCCTCACGCCCGAGGGGCCCCGGATGATCGCGAACTTTCTCTTCCGCGAGAACCCTTGAAGGCGTCCGTTTCGCGGCCGCATCGTGGCGCACCATCGACCGTGCACCGGGTCGAGGTGGGTGACGGCCTGCCGTGTCGGCGTCAGTCGGCCGGGCCGACCTTGACGAGCATCTTCCCGATGTTCTCGCCGCGAAGAAGGCCGAGGAAGGCGCGCGGGGCGTTGTCGATCCCCTCGACGACGGTCTCGCGGTAGCGGAGCCTGCCCTCCCGCACCCACTCGGAGGCTCGCTCGAAGAACTCGGGGTACCGGTCGTAGTGGTCGGTGATGATGTACCCCTGGATCCGCAGCCGCTTCGTCACCACCATGAACATGTTCCGCGGACCGGGGCTCGGCTCGACGTCGTTGTACCGGGAGACGGAGCCGCACGCGGCGACGCGGCCGTACGTGTGGAGCGCGCCGATCGCGGCCTCGAGATGATCCCCGCCGACGTTGTCGAAGTACACGTCGATCCCCTCGGGTGCGGCCGCGGCGAGAGCCTCGCGCACCGGGTGCTTGCGGTAGTCGAAGGCCGCGTCGAAGCCGAGCTCCCGGAGCCACTCGATCTTCGCGGCCGAGCCGGCGCTGCCCACGACACGGCAGCCCGCGATCTTCGCCATCTGGCCCGCGGCGCTTCCCACCGCCCCGGCCGCCCCCGACACGAAGACCGTCTCGCCCTCCTGCGGCTGTCCCAGCTCGAAGAGCCCGTAGTAGGCGGTCAGGCCCGGCATCCCGAGCACGCCCAGGAAGCTGGAGACGGGCGCGACAGCGGAGTCGATCCTCCGCATGCCCGACCCGTCCGAGAGCGCCCACTCCCGCCAGCCGAGCCCGTGGACGACCCAGTCACCCTCCGCGTAGCGGTCGTTCCGCGAGAGCTCGACGCGCCCGACCGCCCCGCCCACCATCGGCTCGCCGAGCGTGAACGGGGCGACGTACGAGCGCACGTCGTTCATGCGCGGGCGCATATACGGGTCGACCGAGAAGTACGCGTTACGGACGAGGAGCTGCCCCTCGCCCGGCTCCGGGATCGGCGTCTCCGCGAGCTCGAACAGGTCCTCGCCCGGGAACCCCTTCGGGCGGGCGACGAGGCGGATCTCGCGCGACACGCCATCCACGGCTCGATGATATTGAGAGACCGATGCAGTCGCTGAAGGGGCAGCTCCTGGTCGCGGGCCCGAGCCTCCTCGACCCCAACTTCCGGCGTACCGTCGTCCTGGTCGGGGAGCACACGGACGAGGGCGCTCTCGGCGTCGTCCTCAACCGCGCGTCCGAGGCCACCGTCGAGGACGCGGTGCCGGAGCTCTCGGCGCTCATCGACGACGAGGAGCTCGTGCACGTCGGCGGCCCGGTGCAGCCCTCCGCGATCGTCGTCGTCGCCGACTTCGCCGACCCCGAGCAGGCGGGCGCGCTCATTCTCGACTCCGTCGGCTTCCTGCCGGCCGAGGTCGAACCGGACGCGATCGGCGAGCTCCGCCGCGCACGCGTCTTCGCCGGGTACGCGGGCTGGGGGCCGGGGCAGCTCGACGAGGAGCTCGACGAGGGCTCGTGGATCGTCGCCCCGGCGCTCCCCGAGGATGTCTTCACGGGCGACCCGGAGGAGCTCTGGAGCGAGGTCCTCCGCCGGAAGGGCGGCCCGTTCGAGGTGCTGGCGCTGATGCCGCCGGACCCGTCCGCGAACTGAGCCGCAGGAGGGTATGACGCGGCCGGCTGGCACGCACGTTTCGAGCTGGAGCTCGGGTCGCGCGGCCGTTCGCGGCCCGCCGGTTAGGGTCGCGTCGTGAGGATCGCGTACGTCGTCGACGTCCACGGACGATTCGAGGCGGTCGCGAACGCGGTCGCCGCGACGGGGCCGGTCGACGTCCTCGTCGTCGGCGGCGACATTACGACGTTCGGCACGCCCGACGACGCGGAGCGCGCGATCGAGAGCTGGCGCCTGCTCGCGCCCACGCTCCTCGCCGTCGCTGGGAACTGCGACTCGCCCGAGATCGACAAGCGGCTCGTCGAGCTCGGGGTCTCGATCGACGGCCGCGCCGCGATCGTGGACGACGTCGGCTTCGCCGGGGTGTCGGCCGCGCCGCTCTCGCCCCTCGACACGCCGTACGAGCTCCCGGACAAACAGCTCGGCGCAAGGGCGGCGCTCGGACTCCGTGAGATCGCCGAGTGCCGCGTGCGGGTCTTCTGCCCGCATGCTCCGCCGCACGGGACGGCCTGCGACCGGCTGCGCTCCGGGGAGCACGTCGGCAGCGAGGCGCTCCGCGCACTCGTCGAGCGCGAGCAGCCCGACGTCGTCCTCTGCGGGCACATCCACGAGGCCCGGGCGACCGACCGCCTGCGGGGGTCGCAGGTGGCAAACCCCGGCCCCGCCGCGGGCGGCCACTACGCCCTCGTCGACGTGTCCGAGAGCGTCACGGTCATGCTGGACTGAGCGATGGCCGGAGTCGCAGCAACGGTCTCGGGCCTGCCGCGCACCGCGATCCTGCGCGCGGCGGAGAGCCCGTTTCTCCAGCGTCTCGTGCGGCGCTACGGCATGCGGCTCGGGGCGGCACGCTTCGTCGCCGGCGAGACCCTGGACGAGTGCGTCGCCGTCCTCCGGGAGCTGAACGCGACCGGCCTGCGCGCGAACACGACCCTGCTCGGGGAGGCGGTCCTCGACCCGGACGGAGCTACCGGGGTCGCGATCGAGTACGAGCACGTCCTCGATCGCCTGGCGGCGGAGCAGCTCCGCGCCAACGTCGCGCTCAAGCTCACCCACCTCGGCCTCTCCCTGGACGAGGACTTGGCCGCGGGCAACCTCGAGCGCGTGGTCGCGCACGCGGACACGCTCGGGTCGTTCGTCCGCGTCGACATGGAGCAGTCGGCGTACGTCGACGCGACGCTCAGGATCTACGAGCGGCTCCGTGCAGCAGGTCACGCGAACGTCGGCACCGTGCTGCAGTCGTACCTCCGGCGCTCGCCCGACGACCTCGAGCGCCTCCTCCCGCTGCAGCCGAACCTGCGCATCGTCAAGGGGGCGTACCTGGAGCCCGCATCGATCGCGCTGCCCGAGAAGCGCGACGTCGACCTCGCGTACGTGCGCCTCGTCGAGCGCGGCCTGCGCGGAGGCGCCTACGTCGCCGTCGCGACCCACGACGAGCGGATCATCCGACACGTCCAGGCGTTCGCGGCGCGGGAGGGAGTGCCCGGCGAGCGGTACGAGTTCCAGATGCTCTACGGGGTGCGGCCCGCGCTCCAGCGCAGCCTCGCCGGGCAGGGTTACGAGGTGCTCGTGGCGACGCCATACGGGCCGGACTGGTACCCGTACCTGATGCGCCGTCTCGCGGAACGTCCCGCGAACCTCCTGTTCTTCCTGCGCAATCTCGTACGCCGATGAGCAGCGTCCCGGAGCGCGCGGAGGTCGTCGTCGTCGGCGGCGGCGTCATCGGCACGAGCTCGGCGTTCCACCTCGCGGAAGCGGGGATCGACGTGCTGCTGCTCGAGAAGTCCGAGCTCGCGTCCGGCTCGACGAGCCGGGCGGCCGGGGGCGTCCGGGCGCAGTTCTCCGACCCGCTCAACATCGCGCTCGGGCTGCGCAGCTTGGAGGCGTTCGCCCGGTTTCCCGAGCGGCCAGGAGCGGAGATCGATTTACGGCAGGTCGGCTACCTCTTCCTGCTCGACCGCGAGGAAGACGTCCGCGCGTTCGAACGTGGGATCGAGGTGCAGAATGCACACGGCGTGCCCAGCCGGTTCGTCTCGCTCGAGGAGGCGCAGCGCCTGTCCCCGCTGGCCGGGCTCGACGGCGTGCTCGCGGCGACCTTCTCGCCGCTCGACGGCCACGCCAGCCCGGAGGCGGTCGTGCAGGGGTATGCGGCGGGCGCGCGCCGACACGGGGCGACGGTCGTCACGGGCTGCGCCGCGACCGGGATCGACGTGGTCGACGGAGAGATCCGCGCCGTGGAGACGGACGGCGGGCGGGTCGAGACCGCGACGGTCGTCTGCGCAGCGGGTGCATGGTCGCCGAGCATCGCAGGCATGGCCGGCCTCCACCTGCCGGTCGAGCCCGTCCTGCGCGAGATCGGCTTCACCGCACCCGCGCCGGACCTCCCGGAGCAGATGCCGCTGACCGTGGACTTCACGAGCGGCCTCTACTTCCACCGCGAAGGCCCCGGTCTTCTCTTCGGCATGGCAGATCGCCAGCAGGCGGGCGGGTTCGACGCGCCCTCGGATCCCGACTGGGTCGAGGGCGTGACCGCGGTCGCGGAGCGGAGGCTGCCGCGGCTCCTGGAGCTCGGCCTCGCCGGCGGGTGGAAGGGCTACTACGAGGTGACGCCCGACCACAACGCGCTGATCGGCGAAGCCCCTGGTATCGCCCGCTTCCTGTACGCGACCGGCTTCTCGGGCCACGGCTTCCTGCAGGGCCCTGCCGCCGGAGAGATCGTCCGCGACCTCGTCCTCGGGCAAACGCCGTTCGTCGACGTCGCGCCGCTCGCGGTCGAGCGCTTTGCGCGAGACGCACCGAGGCCGGAGCACAACGTCATATGAGCCGACGGGACACACTCGTCTTCGTCCCCGCCTGGAACGAGGAGCTGAACCTCCCGGCCGTCCTCGACGAGCTCGCCGCAGGCCTGCCTGGCGCGGACGTCCTCGTCGTCGACGACGGGTCGACCGACGCCACGGCCGACGTCGCACGGGCACGGGGAGCAGCGGTCCTGTCCTTCGCCGAGAACCGGGGGCTGCGCGAAGGTATCGCGGCCGGCTACGGGTTCGCACGGGACCACGGCTACGCCTTCGTCGGCCGGGTAGACGCCGACGGACAGCATCCCGTCGACGAGCTCCGCCGCCTGCTGGAACGCGTCCGCGAGGGCTCGTGCGACGTCGCCGTCGGCTCGCGCTTCGCCGAGGGGGACGGGTACGAGGCTTTCCGCTACGAGCCCACCGCCGCGCGCAAGCTCGGGACGGCGGTGCTCCGGCGGGCGATGCGTGCCGCGCTCGGCCGGCCGTTCCGGGACGCCACCAGCGGCATGTACGCGGCGAATGCGGCTGCGATGCCGATCCTCGCCGAGCCGTACGAGAGCGGAGCTCCGGAGGTCGAGTCGCTTCTGCGACTCGGCGAGGCGGGGCTGCGGGTCTCGGAGGTCCCGGTGCACATGCGCCAGCGCGCCGGCGGAGAGTCGAAGCTCCGCGGACGTCGAGCGGTCGAGCTCGTGCTCACCGTCGCGGGCACCCTGCTGCTGTACCGCTTCCTGCGAGGGCGGCGGGGCGGGCCGACATGACCGCCAGGCGCCTCGTCGTCGTGCTCGGGTACTCCGGCCGGCGAGCGGGAGCGAGCGACGAGCTGCACGAGATCTGCGTCGCGCGGCTCAGGCGTGCCGAGCGGGAGGCGCGGCCGGACGACGTCATCCTCTTCTCCGGCAGGGCTCGCGGCGGACGCGGCTCCGAAGCCGACTTGATGGCGCGCGCCTGGACAGGACCTGGTGCCGAGCTCGTGCTCGATCGCACCGCCGCCTCGACGTACGGCAACGCCGTCGCCACGGCTGCGCTGGTGCGGTCGCTGGCTCCCGACGAGGTCGTCGTCGTGACGTCGAGCTGGCATGCGCGACGAGCCGCAGCCCTCGTCCGCGCCGCCGTGCGGGGCTCGGCGACGCGCGTGGTCTCTGCGAGCGCGGACTCCCCTCGCTCCCTCAGCGCAGCGGTGCGCGAGCTCGCCTGCTGGACGCTCGTCCCCCTCCAGCGGCCGCTCCTCGGACGCGGGGGACGGGGCGCGGTCGAGCGCTGCTAGGGTCGGCCCGTGAAGCCGGCCCGGACGCTTCTCGTCGTGCTCGTCTCCGTGCTCGCACTCGTCGCCGCGGGCTGCGGCGGAGGCGACGACGAGCCCCAGGCCACGGCAACCGACGAATGGGCGGACGGTCTCTGCACGGCCGTCACGACGTGGCGGGACTCCCTGCAGGAGACGGGCGACGATCTCCAGAGCCTGAGCTCGTTCTCGCGCGACAGGCTCGACCAGGCCGCCGACGACGTAGGAGATGCGACGAGCACGCTCCGCGACGACATCGACGACCTCGGCACGCCGGAGACGGAAGCCGGGGAAGAGGCGAAGCAAGCCGTCGACGACTTCTCCTCGACCGTCGACCGCGAGAGCGCCGAGATCGAGGACACGATCCACGGGGTCTCGGGGCTGACCGACGTCCCCGCGGCGGCCCAGGAGGTCGCCACCTCCCTCTCCTCGATGTACGCCGCGCTCTCCACGATGCTCGCGTCGATCCGCACCGGGGATGCGCAGGACGAGCTCGAGAGCGCGTTCGAGAGCTCGGCTGCCTGCGACGAGCTCAGGAACTGACCACGGGAGCGCCATTCGCGCGCGCTCCCGCCTGCGCGTGCTCGAGGTACCGGTGCACCTGGTGGATCACGACCGATCCCTCGCCGACCGCCGACGCCACGCGCTTGACCGACCCGGCTCGGACGTCCCCGATCGCGAAGACGCCCGGGAGCGACGTCTCGAACATGTGCTCCCCGGCGCCCGTGAGGACGAACCCGTGGTCGTCGCGGGCGATCGCGTCCGGCAGCCAGGCCGTCCGCGGCTCCGCTCCGATCAGGACCCAGAGCGCGTCGGCGGGCACCGTGGTCGTCCCTCCCGCCGCATCCTCGAGCTCGAGGCGCTCGAGGCGGTCCTCCCCCGCTCCGCCGACGGCCCTCGTCCCGAAGCGGACGGAGACGTTCGGCTTGGACTCGATCTCCTCGATCAGGTATCTGGACATGCTCGCCTCGAGCGACGAGCCGCGGCAGAGCAGGGTCACGGATGCCGCATACGCGCTCAGGTGCACGACAGCCTGTCCCCCGGAGTTCGCACCGCCGACGACGTAGACGTCGCCTCCCGTGTACTGGCGCGCGTCCGCCGGCGAGTAGCCGTAGAACACCCCGCGGTCGACGAGCTCCTCCAGCGCGGGCACTCCGAGTCGGCGGTACTCGACCCCGACCGCGAGCACGATGCTCCGCGCCTCGACCTCGGTCCCGTCCGAGATCGAGGCGACGTGGACCCCGTTGTCGGTGCGCAGCGCCACGACCTCGCGAGACACGAGGAACTCGGTCCCGAACACCCACGCCTGCTGGTAGGCGCGGTTCGCGAGCTCTCGTCCGGTGACGCCTCGCTGGAAGCCGAGATAGTTGCGAATGCTCGCGCTCGTCAGCGCCTGGCCTCCGAGCTGGCGGTGCTCGACGACGAGCGCGCGCAGTCCCTCCGAGGAGGCGTACACGGCAGCCGCCAGCCCTGCCGGCCCGGCGCCGACGACGAGCACGTCGAACGTGCCGGGCTCGACGAGGCCGGTCGGCGCGTGGAACCCGTGGCGCGCCAGCTCCTCGCTCGTCGGGTCGACGAGGACGCTGTCGTCCGGGAGCACGACGACCGGAAGGTCGGTCTCCGGCTGGCTGCAGGTATCGAGCAGCCGGCGGGCCTCCTCTGACCCGCGCTCGAGGAACGCGTGCGGCACGCCGTGGCGCGCGAGCAGGTTCCGGAGCTCGTAGCCCTTCGCCGATCGCAGATCGGCGACGACGGTGAGCTCGGCCCGGCCCTCGGTGGCCCTCCGCCACTCCTGCAGGAACTCGGAGACGACGCGGTGGAAGAGCTCGTCGGGGCTCGTCCACGGCTTGAGGACGTAGTAGTCGATGTGCCCGAAGGTCATCGCCTTGCGGATCGCCTGTGCGGTCTCGGCGTCCGCCCAGCCGCCCCAGGGGATCAGCAGCGCGCGTCTCGCCTGCGGGTGCAGACGGCTGACGCGCTCGAGGAGCTCCTCGGCCGTGACCCCTCCCGAGCCACGCGCGGCGAGCACGATGGCGACTCGTCCGCCCTCGCGGCGCAGCCCCTCGAGCTGCTCCAGCGCGTCCTCCGTGGACGGGCTGCAGACGACCCGGTAGTCGCGCTGGTAGCGCTGCAGCTCCTCCGTCAGGCGCTCGAGCGCGCTCGCGTCCGGCTCGACGGCGACGATGAGCGGGCGCTCGTCCGGCCGCGTGGTCACGCGGGCGCGCGTTCCTGCTCCGTCACGAACGCCGCGAGCCTCCACTCGCCGTCGAGCCCCTTGAACGTGTGCGTGCCCCGGTCTTCGAACCCGAGCCCGGCCGCACCGGCCAGCGCGCGCGTGATCTCGGAGACGAGGATCTCGTCCCGACCGGCCGTCGCCATGATCCTCGCCGTCTCGTGGACGGTAACCCCGCGCACGTCCGTGCCGACGAGCTCGACCTCGCCGACGTGCACCCCCGCCCGGATGTGAATGCCCGCGTTCAGTGCACGGCGGCGGATCGCGGCCGCGCAGTGGAGCGCACGCGCCGGGCCGTCGAAGGTCGCGAGCACGCCGTCACCGGTGGTGGACACCTCGCGCCCGCCGAACCGCTCGAGCTCCGACCGCGCCGCTTCGAAGTGCTCCGACAGGAGCTGCCGCCAGCGAGCGTCACCGAGCTCCGCGGCGCGCGCCGTCGAGTCGACGAGGTCGGTCAGGAGGAGCGTCGCGAGAACGCGGCTGTGGATGCCCGTCGGGAAGCCGGCCCAGGCGCGGATGCCCGACCACTCGACCTGCACGCACGGCTCGTCGCCGATCGTGTACCCGTCGTGGCCGGGCGGGATGTCGAAGACGTCGCCGGCACCGATCTCGAGGTGCGTGCCGTCGGAGAACTCCACGCCCAGCTTCCCCGAGACGACGAACCCGACATGACGGGCCTGGCACCACTCGCCGCCGATCGTGGGGCGCATGTCCTCCGACCAGCGCCAGCCCGGCTGCGAGACGAGCTCGCCGACGGTGAGGTCGCCGAGCTCGACGATCCGCGAGCGGATCCTCGCGAACTCGACGACGTCGTCGGGCTTCTCGAAGCTCTTCGACAGGAAGTCCGCCATCGCCCGGCCTAACGGGCGGCGACGGTGTCCCCGACGTCCGCGAGCGCGCGGAGCGCCTGGGCGAGCGCGATGGGCAGCGTGGCGAGGAAGATCGCAATCGGCCCGCCGATCAGCAGCACGCCGAGCGTCTGCCAGAACCCGTCGGCCTCGAACGCCCAGATGATCGTCCCGACCGCGGCCATGATCACGCCGAGCACTCCCATGATGCTCAGGACCAGGGCCCAGAAGCGAAGCGTCCCGTACTGTGTCATCTCGACCTCCCGAGGTGGTTGCGTGCGGCGAGTCTACGCCAGCTCGGGAGCGCTCACGACGTCGCGCGAGACCCCTCGCCGGCCGTGCCCGCGTGGATCGCGCGGACGGTGTCGATCGTGTCCGCCTCGGCCGGTGACTTGTCCGGGCGGTATCCCTTTACGCGCGCGAACCGCAGAGCCACGCCACCCGGGTAGCGGGGGCTCGTCTGGACGCCGTCGAACGCGATCTCGACGACGAGCTCCGGTCGGACGTGCACGACGTGTCCTTCGCGATGCGTCTCGATCCCGAGGAGGTGCTCCGTCTGCCACACGAGCATCTCGTCCGTCATGCCCTTGAACGTCTTGCCGAGCATGACGAAGCCGCCCGTCGCCGGGTCCCGCGCGCCGAGATGGAGGTTCGAGAGCTTCCCGCGCCGGCGTCCATGGCCCCACTCCGCCGCGAGGACGACGAGGTCGAGCGTGTGTACCGGCTTGACCTTGAGCCAGCCCGCCCCACGCCGTCCTGCTTCGTACGGAGCAGCCAGCGCCTTCACCATGACGCCCTCGTGGCCGCGCGCGAGCGTCTCGTCGAGGAACCGCTGCGCCTCGCCCGCATCGTCCGTCTCGACACGCGGGACGAGAAGGGGTGCGGGAAGGCGTTCGTCGAGCCGCGCGAAGCGCTCGCGCTGCGGGAGGTCGAGGAGGTCTTCCCCGTCGAGGTGGAGGCAGTCGAAGTAGAAGCCGCGAAGCGGTACACCGCTCGCGGCTCGCGTCCCGAAGCGGCTCATCGTCTCCTGGAAGCGCAGCGGCCTGCCGTCGTCACGCAGCGCGATCGCCTCGCCGTCGAGCACGATCGCGGTCACCGGGAGCGCGAGGACGACTGCGACGAGCTCCGGCACGCGGTCGGTGATCTCGGCG
>Ga0210087_1000066_pt1 | contig 13895 bp, 11 predicted proteins | sample MayberryNW_Catta_4_FD_184878 | JGI IMG/M metagenome (GOLD analysis project Ga0210087, IMG submission 184878) | Wetland microbial communities from San Francisco Bay, California, USA, that impact long-term carbon sequestration -... | ecosystem: Environmental > Aquatic > Marine > Wetlands ... | reverse complement strand
GATGCCGTCGATCCGGCCCTTTGCGTTCGTGTCGGCCTCGGGCTCGGCGGGCACGCTGGGCGCGGGCGATTGGCTCAAGGAGCGGCTGGGCACAAAGACCGTCGCGGTTGAGGCGCTCGAGTGCCCGACGATGCTCGAGAACGGCTTCGGCGAGCACAACATCCAGGGCATCGGCGACAAGCACATCCCGCTGATCCATAACGTGATGAACAGCGACTACGTGGTGGCCGTCAGCGACCGCGCCACCGACCAGCTGAACGTCCTCTTCAACACGCCGGCGGGTCGCGGCTTCCTGGCCGACAGGCACGGCGTGCCGCAGGACCTGCTCGACCAGCTCGGCTCGCTGGGCCTGTCGAGCGTCTGCAACGTGGTGGCCGCCATCAAGGTTGCCCGTGATGCTCAGCTCGGCCCCGACGACCTGCTCCTCACGGTTGCCACCGACGGTGCGCCGATGTACGCCACCGAGCTCGACAAGGCCGAGCGACGCGACTTCCCCGACGGCTTCGACGCGGCAGCGGCCGGGACCGTCTTCGGGGAGCACGTCCTTGGTGCCGACAGCGAGCATGTCCTGGAGCTCGGCACGCACGAGCGCACGCGGATCTTCAACCTTGGCTACTACACCTGGGTCGAGCAGCAGGGGGTCCCGCTCTCCGCCTTCGAGTCGCGGCGGCGGCAGGAGACGTGGGACCAGGTCCGCACCTTCCTGCCCGTGTGGGACGAGCTGATCGGCGAGTTCAACCGCCGAAGCGGCGTGGCACGCGTCGCATGATCCCGCTCTCGACGTCGCCGGCACGCGAATCGCGCTCCTTCGGCAGCGGGCTCCCGATCCGGGTGATCTGCCACGGCTGCGGCTACCAGCTGCCCGAGGAGGAAGCGGTTCTCCTCACCTGCCCCAGGGCGCGCGGCGGCGACGACATCGACCACGTCCTCGCCCGGGAGGTGGATGCGTCGCGGCTCCTCTTCCCCGCCGTGGACGACCCGAACCCGTTCGTGCGCTACCGGGTGCTGACCTACGGCTACCACCGGGCGCGGATGAACGGCTGGTCCGACGGCGACGTCGTCTCCCTCATCCGGCGCCTTGACGCCCAGGTCGCCCGCGTGGACGGGCACGGCTTCAGCGTCACGCCCATGCACCGGGCCGATGAGCTGGCAGCGCACCTGGGGCTGGCTGGACCGATGTTCGTCAAGGACGAGACCGGCAACGTCAGCGGCTCGCACAAGGCACGGCACCTGTTCGGCACGCTGCTGGAGCTGGAGCTGGCCGGCGACGCGGCCCCAACCGCCGCGTATCCGCTGGCCATCGCCAGCTGTGGGAACGCGGCGCTGGCCGCGGCCGTGGTCGCGCGCGCCGCGCAGCGGCCGCTGCGCGTCTTCATCCCCGCCGATGCCGACCCCTCGATGGTCGAGCGGCTGCGTGCGCTCCATGCGGAGGTCGTGGCCTGCCCGCGCGAGGCAGGCGAGGCCGGGGATCCCACCTATCGGCGCCTGCTGGAGGCCCTGCGCGCCGGCGCGTTCCCGTTCACCTGCCAGGGGAACCTGAACGGCATGGCCATCGAGGGCGGCATGACCCTCGGCTGGGAGATCGTCAGCCATCTGCTGGAGCGACGGGAGCGGCTCGACCACCTCGTCGTCCAGGTGGGAGGCGGGGCGCTTGCCTCGGCCCTGACCCAGTCGCTGCTGGAGGCGCACCGGCTCGGTGCGCTGGCCCGGCCGCCGCGCATCCACACCGTCCAGACCCAGGGGGCAGCGCCGCTGGCCCGCGCCCATGGCCGTGCCAGCGCGCGCCTCTTCGACAACGCTGCGCCGATGGCCATCGACCTCGAGCTGGCTGCCGCCGCGCAGCACCGCTCCGCGTTCATGTGGCCGTGGGAGTCGGAGCCGCGCAGCATCGCCCACGGGATCCTGGACGACGAGACCTACGACTGGCTGGCGGTCACCCGCGGCATGCTGCTGACCGACGGCAGGGCCCTGGTGGTCGACGAGGCCACGCTGGCCGATGCCAACGAGCTGGGCCGTACCACCACCGGGATCGACGCCGATGCCACCGGCACCGCCGGCCTGGCCGGCGTCATCGAGCTGCAACGACGAGGCGAGATTCGCCCGGGCGAATCGGTCGCCGTGATCTTCACCGGCGTCCGCCGGGAATCCGCTGCCAACGGAGGGCATCCATGAGGAGCTTCATCGGTCGGGACATCCTGACCCTCAAGGACTTTTCCCGCGAGGACTTCTTCCGCGTCTTCGAGGTCGCCAACGAGCTGCGGCCGCACGCCGCCAACCGGCGCAACACGGACCTCCTGAGGGAGAAGACGCTGCTCACGGCGTTCTACCAGCCGTCGACCCGCACCCGCCTCTCCACGGAGGCGGCCATGCACCGGTTGGGCGGGCACGTCCTGGGCTTCAGCGACGCGAAGATGACGCGCGCCGGCGACTTCTACCAGGAGTCGCTCAAGGACACCTTCCGCATGCTCGAGTCGTATGGCGACGTGATCGCCATCCGGCATTTCACCGAAGGCGCGCCGGCCGAGGCCGCGAAGTGGTCATCGGTCCCGATCATCAACTGCGGCGACGGCTGGGGCCAGCACCCCACCCAGGTCCTGACCGACCTCTACACCGTCCTGCTGGAGCGCGGCACGCTCGACGGGCTGACCTACCTGCTGGTTGGCGACATGCGGATGCGCACCATGCACTCCATCCTGCATGCCCTCTCGCAGTTCGACGCCGAGGCGATCGTCGTCTCGCCGCCCGAGATGGCGCTGAAGCCCGAGTTCATGGCCGAGCTGGACGAGATGAGCGTCGCCTACCGGGTGGCGGAGGCCGTCCCGGACGTCATCGGCGAGGCGGACATCATCTACATGGAGCCGGTGGTGCAGGCCGATTACACGCAGTCGCGCGTCGAGCGCGGCGACAACGTGGGCCTGACCGATCCCGCCTATCAGGTGACCGCGAAGCTCATGCGCGGGAAGGCGAAGCGCAGCTCGATGATCCTGCACTCGCTGCCTCGCATGGACGAGCTCACTCCGGACGTGGACGAGACGCGCCACCAGCGCTACTGGGTCGAGGCCAGCAACGGCGTGGTGCTGCGCATGGCCCTGCTGGCGCTCGTCCTGGGCGCGGCCGAGTAGGAGGCTGGACCATGCAGACCGGATTGCGCGGCCGCGACCTCATCACGCTCAACGAGTGGAGCGTCGAGGAGATCGAGACGGTCCTGGAGGTCGCCGCACGGCTGAAGATGGAGCGGGCGCTGGGGATCCCCCATCCCCTGCTCCGCGACCACGTGCTGGCGATGCTCTTCTTCTTCAGCTCCACCCGTACCCGGGCTTCCTTCGAGGCGGGCATGGCGCAGCTGGGCGGGCACGCCCAGTTCATCGAGAGCAGGACGACGCAGATCGCCCACGGTGACACCGCCAAGGAGATCGGCGAGATCCTCGGCCGTTACAACGACGGTCTCGCGATCCGCAACGTGGACTGGGGTGTCGGCAACGCCTACATCAACGAGGTGGCGGACGCGTCCCGCGTGCCGGTGCTGAACATGCAGTGCGACCTCTGGCATCCCCACCAGGCACTGGCCGACCTGATGACCATGCGCGAGAAGCTGGGTGCGCTGCGGGGCCGCACGCTGAACCTGTCGTGGGCCTACGCGGCCTCCTACCAGAAGCCGATCTCCGTTCCCCAGGATCTCGTCACCCTCGCGACGCGCTTCGGGATGAACGTGCGGTTGGTCCACCCCCCGGAGTTCAAGCTCATGCCCGACGTCGTGGATCTGGCGAAGGAAAACGCGCGGCGCTCCGGTGGCTCGCTGGAGCTGATGGACGATTTCGACGCCGGCTTCCGCGGGGCCGATGTCGTCTATGCCAAGTCCTGGGGCGCAATGCTCACCGCGAAGGACGAGGCTGACGGCGCCGAGATCATCGCGCGCTACGCCGACTGGATCACCGATGAAGCTCGCATGACCCTGGCGGCCGATGACGCCCTGTTCATGCATCCCCTGCCTGCCGACCGCAACGTGGAGGTCACCGACGGCGTGATCGACGGACCGCACTCCGCGGTCTACGACGAGGCGGAGAACCGCCTGCACGCGCAGAAGGCCGTCATGGCCCTGACGATGGGTGGAGGTGCCGGCTGATGGCCAAGAACACGCTGGTGGTCGCCATTGGCGGCAACTCGCTCATCCGTGATGCGCAGCACCAATCGGTCCCGGACCAGTACCTGGCGCTGGGCGAGACGAGCGGCCACATCGCCCGCATCATCAAGGACGGCTGGAACGTGGCCATCGGCCACGGCAACGGGCCGCAGGTCGGCTTCATCCTGCGCCGCTCCGAGCTGGCCAGCCACGAGCTGCACGAGGTGCCGCTGGACGTCTGCGACGCCGATACGCAGGGCGCCATCGGCTACGAGCTGCAGCAGAACCTGGCCCACGATTTCCGGCAGCTGCGGATCGACCGCCAGGCGGTCACGGTGGTGACCCAGGTCGAGGTCGCCGCCGACGACCCGGCGTTCGTGAAGCCGTCGAAGCCGATCGGCACCTTCATGGACGAGGCTACCGCTCGCCAGCGCCAGGAACGCGACGGCTGGGACGTGCGGGAGGATGCCGGCCGTGGCTGGCGCCGCGTCGTCCCGTCTCCCCGACCGCTGCGCATCGTCGAGGAGCGCGCCGTCAAGGCGCTCCTGCGCGACGACTTCGTGGTGATCACGGTGGGCGGCGGCGGGATCCCGGTCGTCACCGACGAGCACGGCGACCTGCGCGGCGTGGCGGCGGTGATCGACAAGGACTTCGCATCGGCGCTGCTGGCCATCAACCTGCGCGCCGACGTGTTCATGATCTCCACCGCGGTGGACCGCGTGGCGCTCGACTGGGGCAAGCCGGAGCAGCGCTGGCTCGACGCCATGACGCTGGCCGAGGCGAAAGAGTATCTCGCCGCCGGGACCCATTTCGCGTCGGGGAGCATGGCGCCCAAGATCGAGGCCTGCATCGAGTTCCTGGAGCACACCGGTGGCGAGGCGATCATCACCTCGCCCGAGAACATGGAGCGGGCGCTGGCCGGGGAGGGCGGCACGCGCATCGTCGCCTGAGCGGTCCGCTCGTCGCGCATGCGCCGCGCGCTCGCGCATTCGCGGGCATCGCGCTGTTCTTCGCTCGCCGTTTCGGGGCCGCCGTTTCGGGCCGCCGTTTCGCCGGTTACAGACCACAGCCGCACGAACGGCGCCGAGGCCGCGCCCGGCCCCCTCCTGCCGGTTCAGGGCCGCACCGGGGCGGTGGGACGCGCGCATTAGGCGATTCGTGCGGCCCTCATCTGCACGGGGCGACGTCGCGACGCGTTCGAGGACACGCGGCGACACGCCGCCGCGTTTGACGGAGACGGGGCAACTTCCGGACGCGTTTACACTAGGCCGATGCCGGATCCGGGGTGCTGCTGCCGCGTCGACTATGACGCGCAGTTCAACGACGAAGAGGCGCGACGCGACCTGCTCGCCTACCGCGCCGACGGGCCGGACGAGACCACGCGACGGCTGCTGGACGAGCTCATCGCCGAGGGCGTCGAGGGCGCCACGCTGCTCGATATCGGCGGCGGCATCGGCGCGGTCCAGCTGGAACTGCTGCGCGCCGGGGCCCAGCGCACGATCGACGTGGACGCATCGGCGCCGTACCTGTCGGTCGCACGTTCCGAAGCGGAGGAGCTCGGCTGGAAGGAGCGCACCGCCTACCTGCACGGCGACTTCACCACGCTCGCCGAGCGGGTCGAGCCGGCCGATATCGTCACCCTCGACCGCGTCATCTGCTGCTATCCGGACGCGCGCGCCCTCATCGGCCTGTCGGTGGCCAGGGCACGCCGGCTCTATGGCGTGGTCCACCCCGTCGACCGTTGGTGGACTCGCCTGCTCGCCACGCTCGGGAACCTGGGCTATCGGCTCTTTCGCAACCCGTACCGCATGCACGTGCACCGCCAGGCGCTGATCGACGGCCTGATCGGGGGCGCCGGCTTCGAGCTGGCCAGCGCCCACGCCGGCTGGTTCTGGCGCACGGCGGTCTACCGCCGCACGGGAGGCGGGTCAGGCGCCGTCTGAGCTATCGGCCCAGCGGATGGGTCGACGGATCACCGTGCGGGCATGCTCCTCGCCCACCTCCTGTGGGTTGTTCAGGTAGATCTCGTGATGCTGCCCGTAGGCATCGTAGCCTGCGTCGGTGATTGCCGCGTGCAGGCGGCGGATGTCGGGGGTCTCGGCCAGGTACGGGCCGACGTGCAGCACCTGCGCCGCGGGTCCCTCCTCCCAACGGACCACGTGCAGCCGATCGACCGCCGGCAGCGGCCCCTCCTCGGCCGCGACGCGGACGGCGCCCTCGACCTCAACCTCGGTTGCCTCGGCTGGCACGGCCACCAGCAGCCGCCAGCGCCAGTCGTACTCCAGGTCGGCTCGCCGGCCGGGCTCCTCCCCCTCGAGCACCTCTTCGGGAGTGAGCCAGTAGAGCCCCTCGAGCATGCCGACGCGGGTGTGGATGCCGCGCTGCTGCAGGACGTCTCGCAGCTGGTGGGCGACCTGGTAGAGCGTGCCGATGGCGGCCAGGTAGAGCTTCCCGCCGGGCTGCTCCGTGCCGTCGATGGCGAAGAATGCCGCTTCCGGCACGTGGACGAAGCGGACCTGGCCCTCGTCGACGTGGTGCAGCTCGTACAGGTCCCGGGCCCGCTCCAGGTCCACGTCGCGGAGCGCTGGTGCAACGGTCATGGTGATGCTCCCTTCGTGGGCGCGACGGAACGCGGCCGCGCGTCCGGAGCCAGCATCGGGCAGCAGCGTGCCGCCGACCAGTGCCGAGCCGCCCGAATTCGGCGAGCCGCCCGTCCCCTGGCGCCCTCATCCGTCTTCCGCGGTCCTGCGTAGACTGGACATGAGTGAGCTCCCCATGACCTACGTGGATGACTACCGCGCCGGGGCCTGCAACATCGGCCCGGCCGAGATCGCGCGCCGCCGGATGGTCGGCCACGTCGGGGCGGTCGCCACCCTGCTGCTTGGCGCGATCCTGGTGTGGACCGATGCGCCCGTCGTCAGCAGGGCGCTCCTCTTCCTGCCCGCCGCCTTGGGCGCCTCCGGCTACATCCAGGCCGCGACGCGCTTCTGCGCCGACTACGGATGGCGCGGCGTCTTCAACTTCGGCGACGCCGGCCACCGCCGGACGTCGTCTGTCGCCGATGCGGCGGCCAGGCGCGCCGACCGTCGCAAGGCCCTGCTGATCGGCGCCGGCAGCGCGCTCGTCGGCCTGCTGGCAGTCATCATCTCGCTCCCCTTCTAGGCGGCCGCTTCACACCTCCTCCGCGTAGTCACGCGCCCCGCGCCGTCCGCGCGTGACGAGCCACTGTTCGTCGCGGCCGGCTAGGATGGCCGGCCAGTCGACGCGGGCCGCGAGCTCCTCGCCGATCTCGCGCAGCTCCGGAATGCGGCGCGCGTCATCGAGCGGAACGTCCCGCGGCAGCACCACGTCGATGCGATAGAAGGTCGCCGCCGCGAAGTGGCGATCGACGAGCTCGGTCTGCTGCTCACCCGGCGAGCGCAGCAGCTCGGCCAGGACCCACTCCAGCCAGGTGTAGAGCCATGTCGGGCGAGGCCGGGCGAAGTACTGCCCGGTCCCCAGCGAGACGACGATCGTGTCGGCCGGGTCGTACGCATCGGAATAGGTGAACGCCTCCACGCAGGCCTGGTAGACCGGATTGCCGGCGACGCCGGTCCCGCCGTCCACCATCGGCCCCCGGTCCTCCAGCCCGCGCACCTGAGCCGGCTGGAAGTAGGTGGGTGCGGCCGCCGATGCGGTCAAGCAATCGGCCAGCAGCAAGTTCCCGGTGCGGCAGGCATTCTCCTCCGGCCGGTCCCGGACGAAGTACCACGGGTGGCCATCCGGCAGTCCCTTGGCGGTGACCATCAGGTCATTCGGCACGTCGTTCAGCCGCCACTCGGCCGCCCCCTGGCGCTCGAGCTCACGGACCACCAGCCGATGCAGGTCGTCGACCTCGTACCCGTGCCCGGCCAGGATGCGGCGCAGGGTGGACAAGACGGGCGTGCGGCGAAAGACCTGCGGGGCGCGCTCCAGGTAGAGGTCCACGATCTGCGCGGCCGGCATGCCGGTGGCCGCCGCTCCCGCGATCAGCGCGCCGGTCGACGTGCCCGACAGGAAGTGGAACTGCTCGCGAACCGGCGAGCCAGTGGCCGATTCGAGCGCGGCCAGCAGCACCGCCGGGATCACGCCGCGGACTCCACCGCCGTCGATGGCGAGAATGCGCCTGGTCATGGACCAAGGCTACGCCCGGTCCGCGACAACGGTGCGTCGCGGTGCGTCGCGACCGAGGCGAGGCTCCTCGGGCAGCCGATGTCAGCGCAGGGTTCCCTAACGGCGCCTCGGCGGCCATCATGACGCTTCAGGATGACATTTCGGCCCGCTGCGTGGCCATCGTGTCGCTCCGTGCTGACATTTGGCCGCTGCGAGGCCGATAGGGTGCGCCAGGCTGACATCGGGCGCTATCGGGCGTTGAGCGGCGCTGACTGGTACTGTGCGACCGCCCCGAACCGCTACTCCTCCCCGGGGTCCAGCTTGAGCGCCGCCGAGTTGATGCAGTAGCGCAGCCCGGTCGGGGCCGGACCATCATCGAAGATGTGGCCGAGGTGCCCGCCGCAGCTGGCGCAATGCACCTCGGTGCGGACCATGAACCAGGAGCGGTCCGTCTCGGACGCCACGGCATCGGCCTCAGCCGGCTGGAAGAACGAGGGCCAGCCGCTGCCCGACTCGAACTTCGTGTCGCTGCGGAAGAGCTCCGCCCCGCAACCGGCGCATCGGTACACCCCGGGGGTGTGCTCGTCCCAGTAGGCGCCGCTGAAGGCGCGCTCGGTGCCCTTCTCGCGCAGGACGTGGAACTGCTCCGGGGTCAGGTCATCCCGCCACTGCGCATCGGTCTTGTCGATCTTGGTTGCCATGCCCGAACTGTACGACGATTCCATGAAGCGCCGATGAAGGCGCGCCGGTGACATACTCTCCCCCGCTGCACGTCCCGAGGGGGCATGAAACCGATGCGCCGAGCCGCCCTGACCATCCCCGCCGCCCTGTTGCTGGGCGCGTGCGGCCTCGCCCAGGCCACGCCGACGCCGCAGCCCACGCTCCAGCCCACCCCCGAGCCGACGCCCACCGGGGCGCCGACCCTCGCACCCACCCTGGAACCGACGCCGGAGGTCACGCCGGGACCGGCCGATGTGCCCAACCTCGCCGCGGGATCGACGGCCATCACCAACGCGCCCGGCCTGCGGGTGCGATCGCGCGCCGGCGTCGACCAGCGGGTGATCACCTCGCTGGGCGTGGACGCGCGCCTGCTGGTCGGGATGGGGCCGGTCTTCATCGACGGCGTCGGCTGGTACCTGGTGCGCGACGCCGACCCAGCCGATCCGGCCTTCACCGAGGGCTGGGTGGCGGCCGGCTTCGAGCCCGATCCGTTCCTGGTCCCGGCCGGCTTCGCGGTGGACGACAACCCCTACCTGGCGGGGTACGCCAACGACGCGCCCGGCGAATACGGGCCGGTCCGCCTGCCCGATGACGGCGCGGTCACGCTGCGCTGGGTCGCCGCCGGCCTGGGACCCGATGGCTGCAGCTTCGCGGTCGACATCCGGGCCGGCTCCGGCGAGGCGGTCCCGGCGGTGCGCACCACCGTCGGCAGCTACCCGGCGCCGGGCGAGCTCTACAGCCAGTTCTTCCGCGAGCACCCCGAGCTGCGAGGCGACCTGTTCGTGACGGTCACGTCAAGCTGCTCGTGGGCGATCGGATTCGTCCGGGAACCGGCGGCTGCCACGCCATCGCCGACACCCGGCGGCTGACCGGCTCGCGATCGGGACCGACAAGCTGTCGCGCCGGTCCCGTAGGCTCTCCGGTATGAGGGGATCCACTCTGCGCCGATGCAGCTGATCGACGGCAGCGCGGTCTACAGCGCGACCGACCTGGTCGGGTTCCTTGCCTGCGAGCACCTGACCGCCCTCGAACGCGCCGCCCTGGCCGGCCTCGTGGAGCGACCGCATCGCGATGACCCGGAGCTCGACGTGCTCCGACGCCGCGGCGATGCGCACGAGCATCGCTACCTCGCCGAGCTGGAGGCGAGTGGTCGCAGCGTCGTGAAGATCGCACGCCACGTCGAGGAGGCGCAGGGAGACCGCATCCGCCGCCAGGCCGACGAGACCCTCGCCGCCATGCGCGACGGCGCGGATGTCATCTACCAGGCCACCTTCTTCAACGGCCGCTGGATCGGCTACGCGGACTTCCTGCTGCGAATCGACGCGACGAGCATTGACGACGCCTCGGTCTGGGGCCCCTGGCACTACCAGGTGGCCGACACCAAGCTGGCCCATCACGTGAAGGCCTCGGCCGTCCTGCAGATCTGCTCCTACGTCGACCAGCTCGAGCGGCTGCAGGGCGTCCAGCCGCGGGAGATGCTCGTCGTCCTGGGCGGCAGCGCGCACGAGGCGGCGCGGCTGCGCGTGAACGACTTCATGGCCTACTACCGCGCCGCGAAGCAGCGCTTCGAGCTGGCAGTGCACGGGGCCGATGGCGTGGCGCCGCCCGCATCGTACCCACCGGCGACGACGTACCCCGAGCCGGTCGACCATTGCGACGTGTGTCGCTGGTCGGTGGAGTGCGAAGCGCGACGACGGGCTGACGACCATCTGTCGCTGGTGGCCGGCATCACCACCCACCAGCGCAAGGCGCTTCGCGCACGCGGGATCGAGACCCTCACCGCGCTGGCCGGATCGCCCATCCCCTTCGACCCGCCGCTCGACGGCGCGAGCGCCGCAGCCGCCGAACGCGTGCGGGAGCAGGCACGCATCCAGCTCGACGGACGCGACGCGAAGCCGCCGCTCCACGAGCTCCTCCTGCCGCCACCGGGCGGGCCGATCGACCCGGAGCGCGGCCTCGCCACGCTTCCCGAACCCGACCCCGGAGACCTCTTCTTCGACATCGAGGGCGATCCCTACGCGTTCGACGACGGCGTCGACTACCTGTTCGGCATCCTCGACCTCGATCGTCAGTTCACGGCCTTCTGGTCCTTCGACCCTATCCACTCTGGGGAGGTCACCCTTGCCGGAGAGAAGGCGGCATTCGAGGCCTTCATGGATTTCGTGCAGGAGCGGCGACGACGGTACCCGGGGATGCATGTCTATCACTACGCGCCGTACGAACCGACCGCGCTGAAGCGCCTGATGGGCCGGCATGCCACGCGCGAGGCGGAGGTGGACGAGCTGCTGCGCGGTGGCGTGCTGGTGGACCTCTACCACGCGGTCCGCCAGGGCATCCGCGCGTCGGTGGAGAGCTACTCGATCAAGAAGCTCGAGCCGATGTACGGGTTCAAGCGCGTGATCGACCTGCGCGACGCCGGCTCGAGCATCGTGGCCTTCGAGGAGTGGCTCCAGCTCGGGGAGGGCGATCGACCCACATCGGACATCCTGCAGCGCATCGAGGGCTACAACCGCGACGACGTCATCAGCAACGCCATGCTGCGTGACTGGCTGGAGGACCTGCGCAGCGAGCTGGCGGCACAGACCGGGCAGGAGGTGCCGCGGCCGGCCGAGCGCGCGGCAGAGGCCCCGGACACCCTCACCGAAGCCACGGCCGAGGTGCAGGCGGTGGCCGACCGGCTCACCGCCGATGCCCCGCCCGCCCGCTCGGATCGCACCCCCGAGCAGCAGGCCGGCTGGCTGCTCGCACAGCTGCTGTCCTGGCATCGGCGCGAGAGCAAGGCCACCTTCTGGGACTTCTTCCGGCGCATCGGCCTGACGTCCGGGGAGCTGGTCGAGGAGGACAGCGCCATCGGCCAGCTCGAGCTGATCGAGGTCGGTGAGCCGTACCTGCCCACCCCGAAAGCGCGCAAGCATCGGCGTCGGGCCCTCTACAGCTTCCCGTCGCAGGAGCACCGGGACATGGGCAGCCGCTCCGAGCTCTTCGACCCGCGGCTCGCCCAGGAGCACGCCGGCGAATCCCCATGGAGGGCGTGGAAGCTGAACGCCCAGCTCGGCGAGATCGACGATGCGCGAAACCTGCTGGAGCTGATCTGGGACGCCGCGGACGACCTGCCCCATCCCGAGGCCATCGTCGCCCTCAACCGCGTGCCGGAGCGGCCGCTGCCGCAGGCGCTGCTGCGAATCGGCGGCTGGGTCGCCGAGAAGGGGATCGATGTGGAAGGGCCATTCCGTGCCGTGCGGGATCTGCTGCTCCGCAGGGCGCCACGCTGCGGCCAGGCTCCCGGCGCCGACCTGCGGCTGGCCGGCGAGGACCAGCTGGATGCCGCGTGCCGCCTGGCCTCCAATCTCGACCACGCGACGCTTGCCATCCAGGGACCGCCCGGGTCGGGCAAGACCTACACGGCGGCCGAGATGATCGTCCACATGCTGGCGGCAGGGCGCCGCGTCGGCATCAGCGCCACCAGCCACAAGGTCATCGAGAACCTGCTGGCGGAGGTGCTGCGCGCCGCGGACCGCCGCGGGGTCGACGTGCGCGCAGTCCAGAAGGTGAGCGACGACGGAAGCTCGCTGTCGGATGCTCGGCTGACCCCGCATCGCGAGAACGGCAAGGTCCGCGACGCGCTCTTCTCGGGCGAGTGCACCCTCGCCGCGGGGACTCCCTGGCTGTGGGGCCGCGAGGACTTCGTCGGCGCCGTGGACGTGCTCTTCGTCGACGAGGCGGGGCAGATCTCGCTGGCCAACGTGGTTGCCATGGGCGGCGCTACCGACAGCCTGGTGCTGATGGGAGACCCGCAGCAGCTCGACCAGCCACTCCAGGGCTCGCACCCGCCGGGCGCCGACGCGTCGGCGCTCGGGCACCTGCTCGGCGACGATCCGACCATGCCTGCCCATCGCGGGCTGTTCCTGGAGCAAACCTGGCGCATGCACCCGGATCTCACCGCGTTCACCTCCGCGGCCTTCTACGAAGGGCGGCTCGCGTCGCGCCCGCAGCTGGCGAACCAGTCGCTGCTTGGCCCGGATCCCGTTCGCGGCGCCGGACCACGCTTGCTGGCGGCGGAACACACCGGCAGCGACAACATTTCGCCGGAGGAGGCGCGCCAGGTTGCGGCGCTCGTCTCGACCCTGGTGCGCAGCGGGGCCAGCTGGATCGACGCCGAGGGCGACGCGCATCCAATCAGGTGGGCCGACATCCTCGTCGTGGCGCCTTACAACGCCCAGGTTGGCGAGATCCGTCGTCACCTGCCACCGGAGGCGCGGGTCGGCACCGTCGACAAGTTCCAGGGACAGGAAGCGCCGATCTCCGTCTACTCGATGACCAGCTCCTCCGCCGATGATGCGCCACGCGGAATGGCCTTTCTCTACAGCCGCAACCGCCTGAACGTGGCGACGTCGCGCGCGCGCTGCGTGGCGGTGGTGGTGGCCGCGCCCGAGCTGCTTCGCGTCCGCGCCCGCACGGTCGAGCAGATGCGGCTGGCGAACGCGCTCTGCTCCTACGCCCAGATGGCCAGCCCGGTCGCCAAGACGTGACGTGCCCCCGGCCCGAAGGCCGAGGGCACGTTCGCGAGAGGCCGGATGCGCCCGGCCGGCGCTAGTCGACGGACAGCTGTCGCTGGCGCCTGGTCCCCGCGTGGGCGGCGATGATCAGCAGCAGGCCGATCGTCGCGAGCACGCCGGTCTCCCCGACGGGGACTGCGGTATCAGGGAGCGTCGTCGAGGTATTGCTCTGGCCGGCCTCGACCTGCTGCTCGACCTGGCTCGGGGCGGGCGTCGGCTGCGTCTGCTCGTTCGCCTGCGGCTCCTCGCTCGGGGTCGGGTCGTCCGATGGGGTCACGACCTCGCTCTCACTGGGCGTGGGAGTGGGGGTCGGGTCGTCCGACGGGGTCACGACCTCGCTCTCACTGGGCGTGGGAGTGGGGGTCGGG
>Ga0210087_1000063_pt1 | contig 13947 bp, 12 predicted proteins | sample MayberryNW_Catta_4_FD_184878 | JGI IMG/M metagenome (GOLD analysis project Ga0210087, IMG submission 184878) | Wetland microbial communities from San Francisco Bay, California, USA, that impact long-term carbon sequestration -... | ecosystem: Environmental > Aquatic > Marine > Wetlands ... | reverse complement strand
TAACCTTCTCCGTCCTATGCCCGCAATCTCCAGGGCTCGGCCCTCGGTCGCTTTGTTAGTTACTTAATTATGGACTCCTTAATAACTAACCCTGTGGCCGACTGGGTTCGCTCGTGTTCACGCGGGTTGCGGCGATGCGCAACCCGCCGTAATGAGCATGGCAAACGACTCGATTGATGAAAACTCCGCTCAAGTTCGGCTTACTGCTGCCGCATTTTGGTGCTTTTGCATCGATTGACAAGTGTCTGCAAGGCGCCCGACGCGCCGAAGCCTATGGCTTCGACTCTTTATGGGTGCGCGACCATCTGGTGTTTAAACCGCACGAAATTGAAGGCCGCGACAAGACCCATATCGAAAGCTTGATCCTCCTCTCGGCAATCGCCTCGGTAACCAAAAGAGTATCGCTGGGCACCGCCATGGCGATTTGCCACCGGCATCCGATTCATCTGGCGCAGTGCTTTGCCGGCTTGAGCGCGATCTCAGATGGCAGGGTCATCCTTGGTATAGGACTCGGAGGCTTCGCCCATGAGTTCGCGGCTGCGGGCCGGCCGACGGCGCTAGCCGAGCGCGCCTCACTCGCCCAGGCGAACGTCGTGATCTGCCGGCGGCTCTGGAATGGAGAAACAGTATCTTTTGCTGATAACTCGTTTCGCTTTGAGAACGTGACCCTCAAGCCGACACCGAAACAACCGATTCCGATTTGGATCGGCGGAGGTACCGCGGCGGCATGCCGCCGCGCGGCACATTACGGCGATGGTTGGCTGCCCGCACGCGTCACCCTGGTGACCTTTTCCAAGCGCATCGAATACCTGCGCGAGCTTTGCCGCGCTGCGGCCAGGCCGATGATCGAAACCGCCGTCATGCCGCTTACGACAATTGCAAGAGATTCATCCACGGCTCTACGCGGAATCGATCTCAAGACGATCGTCGAAGAATCTCAGCGCTTTACCTCATGGGTGATCAACGATCGTGACAATGGCGATCTTAGCCGCGGCCTCATTCTCGCGGGCACGCCCGCGGATATTATCAGTGAATGCCGCGCCTACCAGGCCGCGGGTGCAAACCAAATCGTCTTCGACCTTCGGCTGCGATTTGGCGAGTGGGATGAACAACTCGATCTCTTGGGAAAAGAAGTTCTGCCGGCTTTCAAGGGTTGAATGACTCTCCGAACGACCCGGCTGTCCAGCAGACACCGCGCGGTCAGATTTGGATAGGTATTTTTGTAGCTCCGATTCAGATGATCCGTCGCCAATCCCGCAAGGTGAGCGGAAGGTGCGATGATTTCGCGCGCCGCCGTGCGGACGGTGCCGGGGCGATTTGCGACCGCGAGTTTTTCATTTTAACCATGATGTGCGCCCAAGAGCAGTGTTGATGTTTTTTGAGCTGCACCAGGGCGGCGTAACTTTTTTGCAGCAATTGATCGCTCACGTTGGGATCGGATTGATCGACCCATGACTTAAATTGATCGAAAGTGAGCATTGTCCTCGCGGTTTGTGAGACCCCAACGGCTCGACGACCCATGGCCCGGTGCCGATTGGTCAAAGGCAGGTCAGATGCTTGCGACACAATCGAAGTCTGATCGCGTTCACGAGACGCAACGTTGGCCGAGCTTTTGATGCGGGCATCGACCCACGATTTACCTGCGCTCAGCGCGCATGCGGCCGCCTCGGCTTCCGTGAACGCGCGCTTGGCGAATCTGACAAACTCAGACCTGCGCTCGGTTCCAATGACCCAGGTAATGCTCGCGTGCGGCGCCCATAGGCTGGTCGCCGTATCGAAGCTCGGGAACGCCATGATTACGTGGTCGCGGTAGGACTGATACCACATAAAGTGAACTCCTCTCCGATGGACCCGTAGAGGTGTGCGAAGGGTCGTTAAAGATTTAGACGATTGAAGACGAGCGAATGGTCCACCCAAAGCCATTGTGGTCGGTTCGGGATGGGAAAACAAGGGGTGCGTGAAAAACAATCAACGGGAAAGTCAATTAATGTAACAAAGCATCCGAATCGCTTAAATCTTCCCGCGCCGCGTCACGTATGCCGGCGCGGGAAGGTGCTCAATGATTGCCGAGTTCGTTAGCGCCACCATCCGCGATGCCAACCGCGATCTCGACGCTCCCAGCGATTCCAACGGCGATCGCGGTCATTGTCGTAACGATAGCCGCGGTAGCGCGACCAGGTTTGACGATTGTCCCATCGGTCCCGGTACTGCCGGAGATCCCTGCGTTCTCGGGCTATCGCGGCGCGATCTCGGGCGATTTCCCTGGGTCCGGCACCGCGGCGTAAATCGCTCCGTAGTTCTCTACGGGCGTTCCGTAAATCGCCTAGGTCGTCGCGATATTCGCTGCGCTGGTTGCGATCACGCCAGTCGGCTAGCGCCGGCGCCGATAAACCAAACATTCCAGCGAAAATCACAGCGCTGGAAATGATCTTTTTCGAGTTTTTCATGGAAATCTCCTTCCTGTGCCTTTCGACGGGCGACACAGCGAAACGTTAATAAATCTTGCGTGGATGCGGCTGCAGGCGTCATCCTTTGGTTTTCCTTGCCCGAAGTTTGAGAGTCAAATCCGCGAATTTTGCAGGACTTTAGGTTACAGCGTGTCGGAAATATTCTTCCATTGCGGCAACTAGACATTGGCACCGGCGAGCATGTCGCTGATTGGCCGGTTATATGGAGAGTAGACGATTTATGGCACAAACCTTGCGCCATTCAGCCGAGGAGACTGTGATACGCGACGCGGAATTTTTTCCTCGTGCTCGTGCTTCCCCGCAGGTGCGGTTTGTGGCGAGAAAGGAACCTGATATATGAAAATTCCCAACAGTTATCTGATCATCGGCTTGTTGTTTACTTTTACGACCGCTTGTACCCACAGCGATGCGGAAAGCACTCATGGGCGAGCTTCGGAAAACAGGCAAGCACGCGGCGTGACAAGCTTGCCGGATTTCGTTTCCCTGGCGAAAGACTTACAGCCGGCGGTGGTCAACGTCTCGGCAATACTGGCGACGAACGAAGACGGGGCTCAAGGTGAGGTACCCCCGCAAGACCCTGATGATAAGCAAATGATGGGAGAGTTATTCGGCATCCCGTCGCCGGACGCTCCGTCGAGTCAACGCAGCCAGGGATCGGGGTTTATTATCGCTGCAGAGGGCGTCATTCTAACCAATGCGCATGTTGTCGAAGGAGCGCAGAGAATCACCGTCAAATTGGTCGACAAGCGCGAGTTCGAAGCCGACGTCCTCGGCAAGGATCCGCATACCGACATCGCTCTGATCAAAATCCCGGCGAAGGAGAATCTACCGACACTCAGGTTAGGAGATTCGGATGCGCTACAAGTGGGCGAGTGGGTAATGGCGGTCGGCAATCCCTTCGGGCTCGAGAATAGTGTGAGTTCCGGGATCGTCTCTGCTAAAGGACGGCACTTGGGCGCGGCGTATGATCGCCTAATTCAGACCGACGCGAGTCTGAATCCCGGCAGCTCGGGCGGTCCCTTGATCGATTTGGACGGACGAGTCGTCGGAATCAGCAAGGCTATCGTGAGTCAAGGCGGTGGAAATCTGGGTATTAGCTTCGCGACGCCGATCAATCTGATCAAGGAAATATTGCCGGAGCTCCAAAGCAACGGAAAGGTGACGCGCGGTTGGGCGGGATTAGCGGTCCAGGAAATCACGCCCGCATTGGCCGAAACTCTCGGTTTGGCAAAGCCCAGTGGCGCTCTGGTGGCGGGGGTTGTGCAAGGCGGGCCGGCGGAGCGCGGCGGCGTTAAAGTCGGGGACGTGATCACCGAGCTTGACGGCAAAAAGGTCACCGACGCCCTGGAATTACCGCTTTGGATTGCCCGAATACCGATCGATAAGCGGGTTCCGATGAGAGTCCAACGGGAGCAACAAGAGGTGAAATTGGATCTGACCGTCGCTGCGCTTCCTGAAGCGCAACTGCGAGCATCAACCGGGAAAAACGGTTAAGCGAGAGAGCATCTTTAACTAGACGGCGAAGAGTTGGCTGCAGAGGACCGCGCCGCTCAACGTCTGCTCATCACTAGTTGTGCTGATTCCGTAAAAAAAATCTCGCTACGTTACACCCGCGCACCAAGACTATCGTCTGCCGCGGTTGGCCCATTACTGCTCCGAAGGTGGGCTCGCGGCGACGGATCAGTCTGAAACTTGCCGGGAAACTTGTATTTCTCATCGGATACGGCCAGGCCGGTTCGCTTCTCCTCCCCGTACGCTTGTCGCCGCTTCAAAGTCACGTATTATAGTAAGCGGGAGGGGCGCCGCCATCGCATTGCGACCGGCAGTCCTGAGTTATTAAGGAGTTCAGAAGTATCTAGACAACAGGGTTTGTTGGACACGAAGGGACGACTGGTTCCAAGCCCAGGCAAAGCGTTTGTAGGTCATCGGCCACCACCCGATCCACGCCCCGAGTGCTTAATTTTGGGCGTGGGTGCGAAATCGTCATTTGAGTTCTGGTGCCTGCGCTTTCCACGACTCGCCCCTTCGTCCCAGTATCTCTACTAACTAACGAACTCCTTAGGTAAGTCCTGCGCGCTCCTTAAAATTCCGCATCGCAACTAAAGCGGTGAATTCGGTTTGAGCCATGCCACTGCTCCGACTCGAAAACGTGTCACTGGCCTACGGCCATTTGCCTTTGCTTGCTCGCGTCGATTTTCAGATTGACGCTGGCGAACGCGTCTGTTTAGTGGGGCGAAACGGCACCGGCAAGACAACGCTGTTTCGGGTCATTGCCGGCGCTGCCATGCCCGACGCAGGAGACATCTGGCGTGCGGAGACGCTTCGTGTCGCACATCTGGAACAGGAGGTGCCTCCGGATACGGATCAAACTATCTTCGAGGTCGTTGCCAGCGGCTTGGGCGAGCTGGGAGCCCTTTTAAGCCAGTACCATCAGGTCACGCACTCACCGGATCCCGCAGATCGCGCTTCTTTGCTACGATTGGCGCAATTACAATCGCGCATCGAAGCTCGCGACGGCTGGAATATCCGGCAGAAAGTCGAAACGGTGCTCACGCGATTGAGCTTGCCGGAGGATAAACGTCAGGCGGATTGTTCAGGCGGCACACGCCGTCAGGTGATGCTGGCGCGCGCCCTGGTCAGTGCGCCCGATATCTTGTTGCTCGACGAACCGACCAATCATCTCGACATTAATGCCATCAATTGGCTGGAAAAGTATCTGCTCAGTTATAACGGCGCGGTAATGTTTATCACTCACGACCGGACCTTCGTGCGTCGCTTGGCGACGCGAATCGTCGAGCTCGATCGTGGCCGGCTCACGTCTTTCCCTGGTGATTTCGACGCGTATCTCCATAAAAAAGACGAGCTTCTGGCAATCGAAGAGCGCGCCAGCGTCAAGTTCGATAAGAAACTGGCGGAGGAGGAAGCGTGGATCCGTCAGGGCATTAAGGCCAGGCGTACGCGCAACGAGGGCAGGGTACGGGCGTTACAGGCGCTGAGGCAGGAAAAAGCTGAGCGCCTGGAAGCGCAAGGGAAAGCGCGCTTCGCCATCGATGCCGGAGGTTTTTCCGGCAGGCTGGTGGTCGACGTACGCAAGGTGAGCTTTTGTTATGGCGCAAACCTGATCATTCGCGATCTCTCGACACGGATTCTGCGCGGTGATCGAGTCGGTATTATCGGCCCCAATGGCTCCGGAAAAAGCACCCTGCTGCGTCTCATCCTCGGCGAGCTGGAACCCAGCAGCGGCGAAGTGGTGCTCGGCACTCGCTTGCAACTGGCTTATTTCGATCAGCATCGCCGCCTGCTCGATACGGAAAAAACCGTGCGCGAGAACATGAGCGATTCGGATTACGTCACCGTACGTGGCCGTTCGCGTCATGTCATTGGTTATCTGAAAGACTTCCTATTCCCGCCCGAGCGCATCGACTCGCCGGTCAAGGCGCTCTCAGGCGGAGAGCGTAATCGCTTGCTCCTGGCTAAGATCTTTACGCAATCCGCCAACATGATGGTTCTCGACGAGCCGACCAACGATCTCGACGTCGATACACTCGAACTCTTGGAAGAACTCCTGGCCGAATACCAGGGAACTCTGCTGCTGGTAAGCCACGACCGAACCTTTCTCGACAATGTCGTCACCAGCACGTTAGTGTTTGAAGGCAATGGTCAATTCACCGAATATGCAGGCGGTTACGATGATTGGGAACGCTACCAGCGGCAAATACCGGAGGCGCCGGCTACAGCGCCAAAACGAACCGACTTACGACCATCGGCGCGGGCAGAAGCCAAAAGCAACGGCAAACCACGCAAGCTCACTTATAAAGAGCAGCGCGAGCTGGAGACGCTTCCGGCCAAGATCGAAGCGCTTGAAGCCGAGCAATCCGACTTACACGTACGCATGGGCCAAGGTGATTTCTATCGCCAGGAGAGCGACAAAATCACGGCTACTCTAGAGCGTTTAAAAGCGGTTACCTTGGAGCTGGAAGCGAGTTATCAACGCTGGCAGGATTTGGAATCGGTAAGCGGCGGCTGACATATCGTTACCGAGAGAGAACGCGCTTCTCCACATTCTCATCTTCCCGCCAGACTCAGCTCAATAGAAACTCCGTCAGCTCGCGATTGAACTCTTCGCTCTCTTCGATCTGCGGCTCGTGCGCCGAGTGTTTGAAGCGATGCACTTTTGAGCCGAGCACGATTTTCTGAAAGTTGACATCCCAATCCCGTTGGTTTAGCGGGTCGTACTCACAGGACATGATCAGCAGCGGAATCGAGAGCTGCGATAGCTGCTTGACGAATTCATCGGTGGTCGAGCGCGTTTGATGGACCGGGCTTCGAAGGCGCGCCGCTGACAGCGTCTCCCAGGCTCCGGGGATGATCGAACATTCATAGCGCTCGCGGATGTTGTCTGCGTTTTGCCACTTGGGATCGTGATAGAGCAGGGCGACGATCTTTTTCATATTGTCGAACGACGGCGTGTAATTTTCCAGATCGGCTTGTGATGTGGTCTTGAATACGCTGGCATTGCCGCAGATCGTCACCATCTTTTCGATTTGAATTGGCGCGGGCCGGCGCACCGCAGCGCGGAGGATCAGCCCGCCGCCGGCTGAATTGCCCACGAAGCATGCTTTGCCGATGCCGAGAGTCTCCAGGAAGCGTTGCAAGTGCTTGATGCGCAGTCCCGCCGGGTCCGAGAAACTATAGACTTTGTCGGTTTGCCCCCAACCGAGAAGATCGGGAGCCACCACATGAAAACGCTGCGCAAGAGCTTCGATGTTGTAGCGCCAGGTGATCTCCGCGGAGGCGCCGTATTCGCCGCCGTGCAGCAAGATCAAATCGGGGCCGCTGCCGGCTTCCAGAAAGTGGGTTTTGATATCGCCGGCGAAGATTGCCCGATGGTGGTAAGCAGTCATTGAACCATTGCTTTATAGAAATGACACGCCGCCATCCACGGCAAGCGTCTGCCCGGTCATGAAATCGCTCAGCGGCGAGGCGAGAAAGAGCATCGTGCCGACCAAATCCTTGGGAAGCTGAACGCGTTTCAAGGCGCGATCGCCGACGCGCGCGCCGCGCATCTTAAGCACTTCCTCGGATGGGTTTTCTTCAGACAACGTCGATCCGGGAGCAATGGCATTGACGTTAATGTTGTCGTCGCCCACTTCCCGCGCAAGCGTGCGGGTGAAGCCGATCACACCGGCCTTCGAGGTGACGTAGTGAATGCGCCCGGCGCTGCCGTTGAGGACGGTGCCGGAAGAGATGTTGATGATCTTGCCGGACTTTTGTCGGCGCATGAAAGGTAGCACGGCGCGGCAGCAGAAAAACAAGCCCTTTAGATTGACCAACATCATACGATCCCATTCCGCTGGGTCGATGCTGTCGATGCCGCCGCGGTTCATCGGGATGGTGGCGAAGATTGCCGCATTGTTGGCCAGCACGTCAATCCTTCCGAATTTGTCGACGGCGATTTTCGCCATGTCTTTCGTCGATGACTCGTTGGCAACATCGACCTTGACGCCCAGAGCTTTGCCGTCAAACTGCTGGATGACTTCACCAGCCACTCTCTCCGCCGCCGGCGCGTCGATGTCGGCGACGATCACTCTGGCGCCCGCTTCGGCAAATCCGTGGCAATAGACCCGGCCGATCCCGTGGCCGCCGCCGGTCACGATCACAACTTTCTCCTTCAATCCCTCGATCATGGCGACTCCTCAGTTTGATTTGCCGTCAAAATAGCCCTAGAACTTTTAAAGTGTCAAGGTAAGGGTTGGACAAATACGACGCGCGGTGAGATTGGCGCTCAAGGTGGAAATTCGATGTCGATGCGATCTCGGTTGCGAATGACGACGCGCGTGTCGCGCTTACGTTCAGTATCGCTAGCCCTCGCGTGTTGGCTCAGTGGTTGTTTTCTGGCGGTCGATGTCGCAAAGGGGCAGAGCGACAGCGCCGGCAACCTGCCGATGTTTGGTCAGCCAAAGATCGTTCGACCGGAAAATTCAAAGAAAGCCGACGAGGCTTTCATTCGCGACTCCACGCTCCGCTTCGGTAGCCGACAGGCGGGAAGCGATGCATTGGCGACCCAGGGCTGGGCGGCGGTTCGCGCCAAGCAGGACGATTTAGCCATGCAGCATTTCAATCAGGCGTGGCTGTTAAATCCAAAGAACTACCGCGTCTTTTGGGGGTTTGGCGCCGTCATGAGCGGCCGCGGCAGATTGGTTGAAGCGTTGGAGCATCTGGAAAAAGCCCGCGAGTTGATCGATGATCCGATGCAACGCGTGGCGCTACTCTGCGATCTCGGCACGGTTTACTCCGAATACGCAGCGCGCCTACCCGCCAATCGCGAATTGGAGCGCGCCCAGCACTTTGTGATGGCCAACAGCCGCTTTACCGAGAGCCTCGAAAATGATCCCAAATACGCCATGAGCTGGCGGGAATGGGCCATGTCGCTCTACGAGCAGGAGCGCTATTCCGAGGCTTGGATCAAAGTTCAGCGAGCCCGGGAGCTTCGCGCCGAGCCGTTCCCACCGGAATTTCTAAAAAAACTCTCGACCAAGATGCCTGAGCCAAAGTAAGTCAAGGCCTCAGTGGCGGTGTCTGCCGCGCCTCGCGGCCTGTAAGAAGATGTCCCGTTACGCCATTCTGCGCGCGATTCAAAGGCTCGATCCCAAACAGGATCATCAACGGATTGTTTTTCTGTCGAGTTGTTTTGAGTTCCCCTTCGATACGACGCGCGCGTTGGAGTTCGCGCTGTTCCGAACGTTTTGTGTGCCGAGCATTTCAGCGCTGCTCGATCGCACAGGTGAATTCGAAAAACGCGCGCAAAAACGCTATGACGATACCGACATCCTTATTAGTGAGCTGATCGAGTGGGGTTATGAGAGCGAGCGCGGCCAGCGCGCCTTGCGGCGCATGAATCAGCAACATGGCCGCTTCGCGATTGCCAACGAAGATTTTCTCTACGTGCTGTCGACATTTATCTACGAGCCGATCCGGTGGAACGCGCAGTTTGGCTGGCGTCCGATGTGCGATCAGGAAAGGCTTGGATATTTCTATTTCTGGCGCGCAGTCGGCCGCCGTATGAATGTCAAGGACATTCCACCGGATTACGCGACCTTCGAAGCGTTCAATCAAAATTACGAGACCCGACACTATCGATTTACGGAAGCCAACGGGCGCGTTGGCACGGCGACCCGCGAATTGTTCGTCAGCTGGTTTCCCAAGCTGAGCGCCCCGCTGGTGCGAAGGGCCATCCATTGCTTGCTCGATGACTCGCTAATCGAAGCCTTCGGCTTCCCCACGCCGTCGCGTAAGATGCGTCGTATTGTACACGCAGCGTTGCGACTGCGCGGCAGGCTCGCGGCGTGGTTGCCGGCGCGCCGCCGACCGCGCTTGCGAACCGCAATGAGCCATCCGAGTTATCCAACGGGCTATGTCATTGAGGAGTTGGGGCCACCGCCAGCCGGATGAAATATAACGAACGTTTCGGGCCAAAAAATCAGCCGTCGGACCGGAATACTGTCCGTCTCGAGTGGGTTATCCGGGGTCAGTCGAAATTTCGCCTCGGATTTGGACCCGTAGAAATTATAGAAGTCGATCCTATTTCAATTTTCCCGGCGTGAAGAGTACCCATATCGACTCGCTGCCATGAGTATTCAGCAAATTACGGAGGTCAGACGATGGCGCAAGATTCGACTTTCGATTCGGCGAAGGCGGCCGCCTTTACCGAGCGTTTGCTAGACACACTTAACCAAGGCGCCCTGTGCTTGATGATCTCTGTCGGGCATCGGGTCGGCTTGTTCGACGTTCTACGGAATTTGCCTCCGGCGACGTCAGCCGAGATTGCGGCAAAAGCGGACCTTAACGAACGTTACGTGCGCGAGTGGCTGGGCGCGATGGTCACCGGTCGTATTATCGATCTCGATCCCTCGTCGAGTCGATTTTTCTTGCCGCCCGAGCATGCCGCCTTTCTGACCCGACCCGCGGGCGCTGATAATCTCGCTGTATTCGCTCAATACATCCCTTTGCTGGGAAGCGTTGAGGACGATATCGTTGAGTGTTTCAAAAACGGTGGGGGCGTTCCTTATGCCAGGTTTCCGCGATTCCACGAAGTCATGGCTGAGGACAGCGGCCAGTCCGTATTGTCCTCGCTAGAGTCGCATATCTTGCCGCTTGTGCCCGGGCTTGTTGAACGACTCGGCACGGGGATTCAAATGCTCGACGTCGGCTGCGGCCGCGGCCGGATGATCAATCGTCTGGCCGAGCTCTATCCCAGGAGCCGCTTTACCGGCATGGACTTGTCGAGCGCGGCGATCCTTTCGGCGTGGGAGGAAGCTGCTGAAAAGAAACTGCGCAACGTAGAATTCATCGTCAGCGATTTAAGCAGTTTTGATGAGACAGCCGAATTTGCGGCCTTCGATTGGGTGACCACTTTCGATGCGATCCACGACCAGGCCAAGCCGCTCAACGTGCTCCGTGGAATTAACCGCACGCTGCGGCTTTCGGGTGTTTACCTGATGCAGGAAATCAAGGGATCAAGCGAAATTCACAAGAACCTGGATCTCCCTCTCGGGCCCGTGCTGTATACGGTTTCATGTATGCACTGTATGACAGTGTCGCTGGCGCAGAATGGCGAAGGTTTAGGCGCCATGTGGGGGGAGGAAAAGACCCGCGAGTATCTTAAACAAGCGGGGTTTGCTTCAGTGGAGAAACACGAGCTGGCGCACGACATCCAAAACAACTGGTACGTGGTGAGGAAGTAAAGAACTGGAGTGTTGGAGTGATGGAGAATTGGAGTAGTGAGTCGGACCCATTACTCCACCACTCCAATACTCCAGCACTCCACTCTTCCTTCATGCATCGATGGTTTGGCCGCCGTCGATCACCAGGGCATGGCCGGTGACGAAAGAAGCCTCTTCCGAGACCAGAAACAAGACGCCGTAAGCAATTTCTTCCGGGCGCCCCATGCGCAGCAGCGCCTTGTTGCTCGCGCCCATGGTTTTACGGTGCTCTTCCGTCATGCCGTCGGCGAGCGTCGCTTTGGGCGGGAAGCCGCGGAAGCGCGGCGTCTCGATAGCACCCGGACACACGCAGTTGATTCGGATTCCCAGGGGACCGTAATCGAGCGCCATCTCACGAGTTAAATTGATAATCGCGGCTTTGGTCGCGCAGTAGCCGGGATACTCGGGCGATGCCAACAGACCAAAGGTCGAGGCGGTAGTCACCATGTTGCCGCTTTTTTGTTTGATGAAGTGCGGCATCACCGCCCGCGCGCCGCGAAACATTGCGTTCAGGTTGGTATTCAGTACAAAATTCCACTCCTCGTCGGTGTGCTCGTGGATTTTTTTCCGGATCCCGGCCCCGGCATTGTTATAGAGAATATCGACTCGGCCGAAGTTATCGACGGCGCTTTTAACCGCCCGGTCGAGGTCATCCTGGTTGGTCACATCGCAGTGAGCGAATAGCGCGTCGCCGCCTTCTTTGTCTTTAATCAATTGATCGATCCGCGGCGAAATGCTTTCCTGGATATCGCAGCAAACCACTTTGGCGCCTTCTCGGCCGAATAAGCGCGCCGTCGCGCGGCCGATGCCGCTGTTGGCTCCCGTAATGATCGCCACTTTGCCGGTGAGCCGGCCCAGACCGGGCCGCAACATCGCATGCTCATCCGAAAGTATTTCCGCCATGATGTGCCTCCTGAAAAATGATCGCGCAAAGCCAACGCGAAGCGATCACGTTTTTTATCTTAGACCGGCGACCTATTTCAACCGCGCGCGGCGAGATTGGGGAAATGGAGTGATGGAACAGTGCGTTTTTCGAAACCAAGACTGCATTACTCCAACACTCCAGAGAGTTTGTGCTGGCCACTACTTCTTGTAGAGACGCTTGATGAATCCGGAGGTCTCGAGCTCGCGCACGAGGCTCTGGTCGACGAATTTATTCGGGTCTGCAGCCGCCGCTTTAGGGTTGCTCCGCGCCAGATCGTCCAACATGGTCTTCACGCCGTCCGGAGTTGGATATGGCGCCTCATTAAAAATCGGAATGTAGGCGTTGTACGCCCGCTCCAGCGCTTCGGGATCGGAGATGCCGAGGTTTTTGCGAAACAGCGCCTTGGCACCCTCTTTATCGGTCTTAAGGTAGTGAATCGCTTCCACCATCGCCGTCGTCAGCTTGAGCATCAGCGGACGTTTTTCCTTTAGAATAGCCTCCCGGGTGAGAATGCCGTTCCACCAAAAAGGTATCTTCAGCGTATTGATGGAAAAGAGCTTGCGGAACCCCAATCGTTCAGCCTCGCGCACGAACGGTTCCGGCATGATCGTGAATTGCGTGATACCCTTCGAAAGCGCGGCGAATCTCTCCGGGTTGCCACCGGCAGGAATGATCTTGACGTCTTTCTCGGGATCGATGCCGAGTTTGCGCAATGCCAAGCGGAGACCCATATCCGAAGTGCTTCCCAGCCGGTTCACACCGGCAGTTTTTCCTTTCAACTGTTCAATGCTGGTGATGTCTTGTGTCGATACGATGAAGTCGACAAAGGTTGGAACCACTCCGACGATCAATACGGAGTCGAACCCGGCCAGTCTCGAGCTGGTCAACGTGGTGACCGATATGCTCGCGGCGTCGATTTCGTTGGCGAGCAAGGCTTGCAGCACCGTCGGGCTGGCGCTGATGCTGATGATTTCAGGCCGCAGGCCCTGCTTTTCGAGGAGTTTTCTTTCCTGCATGGCCCAGATCGGACTGTTGGAAGGACTCGCGCCTGCCCACGCCAGCCGAATTCTTTCTTGTGCGTGCAGCGTTGCGTTTGTAGTTAACAAGCCGGCCAACACGAGTACTGAAAGCGCCCATCGATGCAACATAATGTATTCCTCCTCTGTGACTTTTAAACGCGCCGGCTGTCATATTGCTCTAAAAGTAGGAGACGTCAAGCCGGAGCCGCACTATACACGAGACACTGAATGCATAAAATCGAATTCATGCTGGGCTACTCGATGTGTGAACTCCCGTATCGCTGCTGCTTTCAAAGGCTCAATCAAAAACGAGAAAATGGTCCACCTGCGTTGACTCAAGAGGGCCTATGATATAGTAGAGGCACGTTTCTCATAGAGCACGTATGGCCGTAAAGGGTATTCTCATCACCGGGGGCTCGGGATTGGTCGGAGCTTATGCGGTAGGCATGTTGCTCGACCGCGGTGAGCGTCCTGTAGTGTTCGATGTCGCGGTCAACGAGCGCTTGCTCGGCGCCGTCGGCGTGGACACCAACAAGGTCACCTTCATTCGCGGCGATATGATGGATCTGCCGGCGCTAATCTCCGCACTGCGCGACAACGATTGCGACCGTGTCATACACTTGGCGGCTTTCCTCGGCGAAGAAGTGCAGCGCCGTCCCTACAGCGGCGTGAGACTCAACTTCATGGGCACGGTGAATGTGTTTGAGGCCGCGCGTTTGGAAAAAGTAGCGCGTGTCATTTTCCCCAGCTCGGGAACGGTTTATTTAGGCTCG
>Ga0210087_1000062_pt1 | contig 14049 bp, 11 predicted proteins | sample MayberryNW_Catta_4_FD_184878 | JGI IMG/M metagenome (GOLD analysis project Ga0210087, IMG submission 184878) | Wetland microbial communities from San Francisco Bay, California, USA, that impact long-term carbon sequestration -... | ecosystem: Environmental > Aquatic > Marine > Wetlands ... | reverse complement strand
CCGCGTCGAGTATCACATGCGCCGTTACGACGGTGAATACCGGTGGGTGATCAACTCGGCGTCGCCGCGGTTTGATGAGAATGGCGAACTGCTCGGGTACATTGGCTCAATTATCGATATTACAGAACGCAAAAGGATCGAGGAAGCGCTGCGCGAGAGCGAGGAGCGTCTGGCGCGGACTGAAAAGTTCTCGCTCATGATGGTGACTCATACGGATTTGGAGGGCCGCTGGCTCAAGGTGCCGCCAACACTCTGTAAACTGCTTGGCTATACCGAAGAGGAGTTGCTTGGACGGCGCTTCCAAGAAGTGACCCATCCCGACGACCTTGAGCTAAATTCGCGCGAACGCCTGCGGCTACTCAAGGGCGAAATCAAATCCTTCGACATGGAGAAGCGCTACGTTCGCAAAGACGGCAGCATCGTCTGGGTATATATCAACGTTTCAGTGGTCACCGACGAAATCGGAACGCCGATTCACTGTCGCAGCTATATTCGCGATATCACCCGGCGCAAGCAAGCGCAGGACGGTTTGCGCGAAAGTGAAGAGCGCCTGCAGCTTGCGCTCGAAGCCGGTGGGATGGGGATCTGGGACTGGGACAGGCGCCACAATACGCTCTCGTGGTCCAGGGAGTATTTCACGATCATGGGCCTGGCGCCGTTCAGCGTAACGCCGACGTATGATACCTGGATCAAGCGGGTACACCCCGATGATCTCCCCACCGTTCTGGTTGAAATGAAACGCGCCATCGAGGGACGCGGCCCTTATCGCTGCGAATACCGCGTAGTTCTCACGGACGGCAATATTCGTTGGGTCATCTCGCACGGCAAGGTGTACTATGATCAGAACGGCAAATGCATCCGGATGTTGGGCGTGACCAGCGTGGTTACCGAGCGGAAACGCACCGAGGAAGCATTGCGCAATGCGTTGGCGGAGGTGCAGCGGCTGATGTTTGGCATCGAGGCGGACAACGTCTATCTGCGCAAGGAGCTTTCGGAGACCCATCGAGACGGAGAGATTGTCGGTACGAGCGACGCGATCAGGAAAGTTCTCAAGCAGGTGAGGCAAGTGGCAGTGACGGATATGGCGGTGTTGATTTTGGGCGAAACCGGAACCGGTAAGGAGTTGGTGGCGCGCGCGATCCATGCGAGCAGCGCGCGCAAGGAGCGGCCGCTGGTTAAAGTGAACTGCTCGGCGTTGCCGGCCGAACTGATGGAGAGCGAGTTGTTCGGGCATGAAAAGGGGGCGTTTACAGGAGCGGTCGGCAGACGGATCGGGCGTTTCGAGCTGGCGGACGGCGGGACGATTTTTCTCGATGAGATCGGCGACCTGGCGCTGAGCTTACAGGCCAAGCTTTTGCGGGTTTTACAGGAAGGGGAGTTTGAGCGCGTGGGTAGCTCCAAGACGATCCACGTGAACGTGCGGGTGATAGCGGCGACCAATCGGAATTTGTCCGAAGCGCTGCGTCAAGAAACGTTCCGCTCGGATCTGTACTACCGACTGGCGGTCTATCCTATACAGATGCCGCCTTTGCGCGAGCGTAAGGAAGACATCAAGTTAATGGCTGAAATGTTTCTAAAAGAAACGAACCGGCGGCTCGGGAAGTCATTCGAAGCGATACCGCGACGCGTGCTTGATGAGCTGGAGCGCTACGACTGGCCCGGTAATGTGCGGGAACTGCAGAATGTGATTGAACGGGCGGCGGTGACTTCCCCGGGGCGGTCTTTACAACTTCCCGAATCATGGCATCCGGACGGTCAGATCAAAGGCTTCGCTCAAAACGGCGCGGCGGACTCTGCCGCGCATGCCGCCGGCGATACCTTGGAGGACCGCGAGCGAGCTCATATCCTTCAAATTCTCGATCAGACACATTGGAGAATCGAAGGACCGAAAGGCGCCGCAGTCGTGCTCGGCATTCGTCCCAGCACCTTGCGTTCGCGCATGCAAAAACTCGGCATTCAAAGAGAAGCTCGTCGAACTGATCTGCATTGAGCTGAAGACCTTCGTTCGTACGCTCGTACAGCCCTTTACAAATTTGGCGTCGAAGCGCTGAGATACGCACGGTATCGCAGCGGTTCGCAGAACTGCGTTTAATCGGCGCGCGACTTTGCTTTAAGCATGCGGTCGCTGGCATCTTTTGTTAACCACGAAATTCCGCGGTTTCAGCGGAGTAGCGTGATTTCCAGAACTTAACAGTTACGAACCCATGCGATGTGCTTTCGGAACCTGCTTCGCGTCGAACGACTTTAATTTCATAAAAACGCTTGAAAAAAGATATGTGCGGCACCACCATTCTATTCCTTCGCTCCACTGAAAATTTCTGGCATTGCTCTTGCTCGAAAGACAAGTAATTTTTCGGCAAGAAGCGATTCTCAGTCGCAGTAGTTCATCTACCACCAAGAGTGGGTGCTCATTAACCCCCAGAAAGTGGGTGCTTGTTCTATGAAAGAGGTCCATCGCGGCTTTACCGCTGCTCGCAATCGGCAGCGAAAGCAGCCGTCAGTCATTTCGCCGGCTGCAACGAAGGAAGCGATCGGCCGGCTTGTTGCGGAGCTGGGGCTTGCTCGCGAGAACGAAAGACAAAAGTTTGCCAACGAGCTGCACGATCGGGTCGCCCAGAACCTTGCGCTGGTAAAAATCAAACTGGGGCTGCTTAGAACGGCGCTCCCCAGAAAGCACACGGTGGTGGTTGACGACATTCAAAAACTGATCAGCGAAGTCATTGATGAAACCCGGTCCATGATGTGCGATCTCTACCCTCCCCGAATTCGTGAACTGGGACTCAGAGCGGCGCTGGAATCGCTCGTTCAAAGAAGTCGCGTAAATTACGGGCTAACTTGCGTCGCTGAGTTAGAGTCGATGCCCCCTCAACTGCCTCCGGAGATCGAAGATACCGTCTTTCAAGCCGTACGTGAGCTGCTGTTCAATGTCGCCAAGCACGCGCGCGCAAAGCAGGTTAGAGTGATCCTTCGCGCGGAGGAGCAACGGATGATCGTCGAGGTTGCCGATGATGGCAACGGGTTTACGCCGACTCCGCCTTCTCGGCTCGATCCACACGGGGGAGGCTTTGGCTTACCGAGCATTCGCGAACGTTTATTTCGCATAGGCGGAAGCATGCATGTCGATTCCGCCCCCGGAGAAGGGACAAGAGTCTTGGTGACGTGCCCGATAAAAATCCGCTGGGAAGGCAGTCAATGCAGGGTCGCGTCATAGTCTCTGACGACCATACGCTCTTGCGCGAGGGTCTAAAGTCGCTCCTTCAACGGAACGGCTTTGAGGTGGTTGGAGAAGCGGGAGACGGACGAACCGCCGTGAAGCTGGCCAAGAAGATCAATCCGGATATCGTGATTTTAGACATCAGCATGCCGTTTTTGAACGGCATCGAAGCGGCGCGGCAGATTTCGAACGAGGTCCCGGACGCAAGAATAATCATCATGTCCATGCATTGCGCCGATCATTTCGTGCTTGCGGCGCTTCACGCCGGAGCCACTGCCTATCTCTTGAAAGACACGGTCTTTGAAGAACTGCTCGTTGCCCTTCGATCGGTGTTGAAGCGGCAAGTCTACCTTAGTCCGGCAATCGCGGGGACTGTCGTCCGGGCATCGCTTCAGCCATCCTCGGGACAAAGAGAGTTATTGCCGAGAACGTCAAGTCGGGAAAGGGAAGTGCTGCAACTGCTGGTCGACGGAAGATCCCCCAAACAGATCGCTGCAACGCTCTGCGTCAGCGTCAAAACAGTTGAAAGCCACCGAAAGGGATTTATGGACAAGCTTAACCTCCACAGCGTTGCTGAACTTACCAAGTACGCGATCCGCGAAGGGCTCACAACTCCGTGAGGACGCGCCACATGGCGATCTCTCCGACCCTCGAGAAGAGCGAGAAAAGGATCGACGAGTTCCCCGTCAGACTCGGTAGAAAAGCGTCCGCGTCTGTTTTCGGGCCGCAACGGGTGCTTATTGCCGATGATCACGGGATCATGCGAGAAGCGCTGCGCTCACTTTTGGAGGAAAATCCGGGCGAATTCGAATGCGTGGGTGAAGCCGAGGACGGTAATACCGCCGCGATCATGGCCAGGGAACTCCGCCCCGATATCGTCGTTATGGATATCGCCATGCCGAATCTAAACGGGATCGGCGCCACGCGCGAAATCAAAGCGGAGTTGCCGGATACAAAAGTGGTCGTGCTGTCGATGCACGCCAATCACTCTTATGTTGTGCAGGTCCTCCAAGCGGGGGCTTCTGCTTATCTGTTGAAGGACGCTGCATTTGAGGAGCTCACCAGCGCGTTGAAGGCGGTGCGCGATGGGCAAATATATCTGAGCCCGGGCATTTCGGAGGCGGGCGCAATCAGAACCGAGCCAGGGAAACCCGCTCAGGGAACGATCTTTCGAAGCGAACGGTTGACCAAGAGAGAACTTCAGGTGCTTCAACTGATTGTCGAGGGGAAATCGACTAAGGAAATCGCCGCCAGTCTGCAGATCAGCGTTAAAACCGTCGAGACCCATCGCAAGCACCTCACGGACAAACTCGATATCCACAGCGTCGCGGGACTGACAAAGTTTTGTATTCGCGAAGGGCTCACTTCGCTGTAGGTGGAGTCGCCATATCGTGCGTCCGTCATGAAGGACGGTCGTTGGAGGGAAACCTTATGTCATTGGATCTTTCAAACAACTCTCGTGCTAGTTCTTGGGGTCGAAGAGAAAAAGGCCCTGTCACCTGGACGTCAATACAAAACGTTATTCCACCACGAGTGAACGCAAAGTCGCGCCAACATGACCTACGCGATACCGCCCTAGGAGTCGCTGTGGCCAGATTTGCTCATGAATTTGCGAACGAGTTGAACGTTGTCGGCGGCGCGGTCCACTTTTTGGAAAGGGAAATCGAGCAGCCGGAAAAGGCGAGACACACGCTGGAATATGTCAGGAGTGGAATCATGCGTCTTGGCTCTTTGTTGAACGAACTTCAGAGCCTTTCGCAAGCACAGAGATTTAGCCTTCAGCCAACGCAGCTCGAAACGGTGATCGAAGAACTATTGGCGATTGAAGAGCCGCGCTACCTTGCCAGCGGCATCCGGGTTGAAATCGATTTGCCGCCCGATTTGCCTCCTCTCCGGTTGGACGCATCCAAATTCAGGCAAGCTTTACTTAATCTTTGCCGTAATGCCGTCGATGCGATGCCACAGGGCGGCAGCTTAACCCTGCGAGGCTATCGTACTGATTTAAACGTGCATCTGGACGTCATCGATACCGGCGAGGGGATTCCTCCGGCCCTGGATGCGTTTGCCCTGTTCACGACGACGAAACCCACAGGGAGAGGAATTGGATTGTCGATCGTGCGCGAGATCATGTTGCGCCATGGAGGAACCGTTACCTATACGAGCGACCCGGGAACCGGAACGACATTTCGCCTGACGTTACCCGTTTGTTGAATACGCCTCCGCTGTTTCTTGTGCTATGAGCTGCTTTCTTCCGGCGCAGCACCGCGCGCCGCTAATCATCTCCCCAAGATCGTCTCGTCAACCCTGCTTAAAGCCCCACCACCCGAGCCACGCCCCGAGTGCTTAATTTTGGGCGTGGGTGCGAAAGCGTCCTTTGAGTCCTCATGCCTGCGCTTTCCACGACTCGCCCCTTCGTCCCAGTAGGTCTACTAACTAACGAACTCCGTAGTAAGTACAGCGGACGTTCAGCACCGATTTGGATGGAAACTTGTCGCGTGGAGTAAACTCCGCGAGGGTTTTTTGGTTAGAATGCAGGATTCTCAAACGTCCCATGTCCGCCGGAATTTGTTCCGCGGGGACCGGTGCGCCAAGTCAGGGATTTCCAAGCCGAAATCAGGAAAAACCTGATTGGATCGGCTGCAAAAATAGTTTATCAGGCTGCGCATCATGGTCCTAAGACTACATGACGGGAGGAAAAAAATTGTGCAAACATCCAGGGAGCTCGTTTTGAACGGGATGAGACTCGGAAGACGGCAGCTGCTCGCGATTGCAACGGCGTCGGTGTTCCTGAGCGGATGTACTGGCGTGATGACGAAGAACCAAGCCGCTCTCGTGGGCGCCGCGACATGCGGGGCGCTCGGCGCCATGGGCGGTGCCGTAGCCGCGCATCAGGGAATTGAAGGAAAGCACCGAAATGAAGCCATGGGTGCCGGTATCGGCGCAGTTGCGGGCGCACTGATTTGCGGCGGACTGGCTTACCTGATGACCGAAGATCCGAAACCGAAACCGGCTCCTCCACCGCCACCGCCACCACCACCAAAAGCCAAACCGGCTCCGCCGCCACCACCACCTCCACCACCACCGCCGCCGAAACCAAAGCCAAAGCCGGCGCCGAAGGTCGAGCGGACGATCATATTGGATGATGTCCTATTCGATTTCGACAGGAGCAATATCAAACCGGAAGCGGCTGCAATTCTGGATCGGCTGATTGCGTTTATGAATGAGAACAAGGAAAAGCGGGTAAATTTGGCCGGACACACCGACAACGTCGGGAGCGAGGCGTATAATCAAAGATTGTCCGAGCGGCGCGTTGGCTCGGTCCGAGACTATATCCTCAAGAAGGGCATTGCCGACAACCGCATCTCCGGACAGGGCTTCGGCGAAAGCAAACCGATTGCGGATAATAAGACCCGCGAAGGACGGGGGAAGAACCGCCGGGTTGAAATCAACGTGCAATGATTCGGCGAACCGTAGGCCTGAAAAACCCACCGTTCACCCTGCCAGTGCCGCAGGGTGAACAGTGTGGAAACGAAGGTTGAGCTTTTCGTCGAGCCGAAGTTTTCGCAGCAGGCCTGCTCGTCTTGTTGACTAAATCAGTCCGTAATTCTAAGCGACCCCAGGGAAGGTCGGGGGGCGTCGGATGGGGGGTCGGTTCCCGGGAAGCGGAAAGCCTTCTGGATCGCGCTATTCGAGCTTAGTGCTTGACTCTTTCAAAACGGTCATCACCATGAAGGCCCTTGCCGCTCTGCGGCGCAATTCGCGCAGCTCCTCCCTTTTTCCGAGCGGGTCATCTGAAGAAGGTGTCTCAAGCTCGCTAGCTGATTTCCAGGGTTGGATTTGTGCTCGAACGGGAAGGCTCAGGATCGGCATTAGGTGATTCTTCGATACGGGCACTTGCGCAGTCGTGCCCACGACCCTCCCCAATGTGCCCCTACCAGCCATGCCGTTATTGATCGTCAACAGCGACAATCCTGTGACGCAATAAGCCAGCAGTAGGGCAGCCGATCCGCTACTGATCGCGAGGGCCATATCTCTCCTCCGCAGTGAGCGTGGTGTATTTTTTCGCAAAAAGAGTGCCCGGTGCTCTCTTATGTATACTGCCCGTTCCCGCACCGGTTGATGCGAGCTGCAAACCCACTCGATAAGGCGAAGGAGGGAGCACGACTACTTCCAAAACGTCAGGCGCACCGACAGTCCGTCGGATCTCGAGCGAGCAGATCAGCGGCACGGCCAGACTACCGCCCTTCGCAGATCCACGTACAAGCCATCACGTTTGCACGCGTTTTGGGCCAGGCGGTGAAACTGAATTCAAGCTCCTTGCCCCAACGCACCGCTCAGGGAAGTTTTACTTCCGATGGTCGCAACCATCGGATTGAGAATATTCGTGTCGTACCCCGGAGTTCAACCTAAGCCGTCGCCGGCCTTTATCGATCGAGGCGCAAACGTAGTTCCGCCGTTGTTGCGGCTAAACCGTTGCATGGTAAGGACATCTATATGCATGCTCTGAACAGGAAATGGGACAGGGACTACACCAGACCATACTCTCAAAAGGGCAAGTTTTCCTAGTGCGAGCGTTCGACCTCCCTAAACTATTAGTTGTCCCTGATTTTCGATTCGAGGAGCAGAGTAAAGCAAGCAAACAGTACGGCCGGCGGCCAAAAGCTTCTTGCTTACTCGCGGGGGAGTCCACGTGAAGAACGTCGGCATGTCGCGCCCGCCAGCAATCGGTTTAATATTTTCGGTGCTGAGTGTTGAAGCGGGGACAAACCCGTGCCGAGGCTGGCGGCGTACCGTCGGCTACCGCCGCTCCGGAACAGGTGTCGCTTTGGAATCGGCCGGGCCTGCTGGACGGTCCCCGTAAGTCCTATAGAAGCGCTTCGACGTACCCAAACGAATCGGGCGAAGGTTGGGAAGTCTTCGGTAACGTTGGTTTGGGTGAAGGCAATCCGAATCCGCCCAGATGGATGATGCTTGTGGGCGTCGGTGGTAGCGGTCTCATTCCCGGGCGAAGCCTGGATGGCTTCGGTGGGGGCTACTCTTGCTATTCTTTCAGCCAAGATTTGAGGGACGGTCTTCGCTTGTTTGGTCCGCGCCTCGGTGACGAGCGTGGTGGAGAGATTTTTTACAACATGGCGATCACGCCATGGCAATCGCCTGTCGCCGCAACTTCGCCGGCGATTGCGCAGAACAAGGATTCGCTTGTCATCACCGGAAACCACTGGATGAAAGCATCGACTAGCGAACGGCAGGTGTTTCTCATTGGCGCCGGCAACATAATCGCCGCCGAGGTCGCCTACGCGAAGCGGCACAGCCGCGAAGCGCCACCCGTGAGCGATGGCATCATCAAGGCGCTGAAAGATCTCAAGATCGGCGACATCGAGACGCGCATCACACGTTGGTACGAAGCAAACCGTCCCTTGAACTTCCGTGCATCGCGCGATGCTCGTGTTACCGTGGCCGTCACACTCTCAAGAATGGCACAAACAGCATCAACGGACTGACCTGGCTCGCGCACTCAAGTTCGCCGACGACTTTTGTGCTCCTGGGCCAAAATACCGTTCGCCCAATGAAACCGGCGAACACCGTCACCTAAAGCGGGACCCTATGGAGCCAGGGTTCGTGGCTCGGCGCGATGACGACTTACTTTTGAACTCGTTGGTCATATCGCTGCGACGACTTGATTATTGCTTCGCTTCGAAGTTGCGATAAGCTGGCAAGTAGAACTAGGCCGGCGGTTGACGGAAGGAGAGCTTCTATGCGTCTCGACCAGGAACAGGAAAGCCAAAATATCGAAGACCGCCGGAGGATGCGCCCCTCGCGCGGGGTGGTCGGTGGCGGTATCGGGACCATTGCCGTCCTTTTGCTAGCGCTCTTTTTCGGCGTGGATCCGAGTATCTTGTTGCAGGGCGTGCAAGAAACGCAGATTCCTGAAACTTACTCGCCACAGAATCAACCCGGCGGGCAAGACGATGAAATGCGGCAGTTCGTCGCCCGGGTGCTCGGCAGCACCGAGCGCACCTGGACCGAAATCTTTGCGGCGGCAGGCCAAACCTACGAGAAGCCCACGCTCGTGCTGTTTTCCGGCGCCGTCGAGTCGGCGTGCGGGTTCGCGCAGGCGGCATCGGGTCCGTTCTACTGTGGTGCCGATCACAAGCTCTACATCGATCTGTCTTTTTATCGGGAACTGCGCGAGCGTTTCGCCGCGCCCGGGGATTTCGCCCAGGCTTATGTGATCGCGCATGAAATCGGCCATCACGTACAAAACCTGCTCGGGATCATGAACAAAGTGCAGGGATTGCAACGGCGCGGTGGCAGCCAATCACAGGCGAATGCGTTATCGGTCCGGCTCGAGTTACAGGCGGATTGCCTCGCCGGGATCTGGGCGAATTATGCGCATCGCGAGCGCAACATCCTCGAGCAAGGAGACGTCGAAGAAGGGTTGAACGCCGCGGCGCAAATCGGCGACGATCGAATGCAAAAGCGGGCGCAGGGCTACGTCGTGCCCGAGGGTTTCACCCACGGCAGCGCCGAGCAGCGGGTGCGGTGGTTTCGCCGCGGCATCGAAAACGGCAACCTGCAGCAGTGTGATACATTTTCTGCAAGCGGTGTTTCCTGATCGGTGTGCTTTCCCGCTGACAAATTCCTTCGCCGGCACCGCGCGCTTTTTTGTCCTGCAGATCCAGTCGGGCTTCCTCCGCGACCTAGCAAATTCGCCGTTCACGCACAAGCAGGTTTTTTCCGAAACGGCGGTCGATCATTAGAAGCTGGTTCAACGAACATTTTTTTCCTCTTACTGCAATGTACTTGCGCCCGATTATAAGGATTTGGTAAGGCGAAATCAGGGAACCCCTGACATCGTGCTTGTTGAACACGGATTGCCGGTGCGAGATCATGGAAACAAAATCTTGCCACAGCCTGCGGCTCAGCGGTTCAGTCACTCTGCTAATCTTGGTTCCCCTGAGCAGATTAGCGTGGATAGCTCCTTCGAGCATGTATGCAGGTAATCGACGACGCAAAGACAAAGTCGAGAAACCGACCTAAGCGAGATCCAACCCGCTTGGGGCCGGCCGTGCCGCTCCGGTTTCCCGTTGCGCTGATCCTAATTTTTGTAATCTCGGGTTGTGCGACGCCAATCGGGGTGCGTTACGTCGAGCCTGGCATCGCCTATCATACGCTCACCGCCAACGTGCTTTCCGCCGAGATGCCGAGCTCGTTTACGTCGCGAGAGCTCATCAATTCGAATCTCTACCAGCGCTTTGAAGATGAGCCGGAGAAAGCGCTGGCGGTAATGCATGCCGGCTTGGCGCCCAACGGCGACGAGGATCGCGTGTTCGCGTTGGCGGAGCTCTCGTTTGTCCATGCGCAAAACAGTGGCGACCGCTCCTATTATCTCGCTTCGGCGGTCTATGCCTATGCGTTTCTTTATCGAGGCGAGCATGGCACGCCGCCGAAGGGGCTCGATCCACGATTCAGATGGGCGGCCGATATTTACAACCAGGCGCTCACGCGCGCGGCGATGTTAGACAGGCAGGAATACCCTGTTCCCAGGGGAGGCCGGTTTAAACTACCGTTCGGTGAAATTACGGTCGAGTTCGACCAGGCGGAGCTACTCTGGGTCGGATTTCGCCTAACCAACTTCGTACCGGCGGCCGACATCGAAATCCGCGGACTGCAAAATCGTTATCGCATCGCGGGGATCGGCGCGCCGCTGGCCGCAACCATCGAGGCCATTGAGGGCTTCACGATCAAGCAGTCCGCTCGCGTCCCCCCCAGGATCAAGATTCCCGTTACAGCTTTTCTTCGTCTCGACGATCCGCGTGGAACGCTCAAGTCGGGAAAAATCACAGGGACGCTAAAGTTCTTTACGCCGGAATCGACGCGCTCGGTGCAGATCGACGGCGTAGATGTCCCGATTGAGTACGAAACCACGACGGCGCTCGCGTTGACTTTGGAGGGATCGCCGCTTTGGGATCTTGAGATCGCGGGTTTTCGCTCTGGTGATTTCACCTTGACTCGCATGAAAACCTGGGACGGCCTCATCATGCTCCAGCCGCACGTGCACGGACGGATACCGGTAGTGCTCGTGCACGGCACCGCCTCGAGTCCAGCGCGATGGGCCGAGCTGATCAACGAGCTGCAGAACGATCAGCGTTTCTGGGAGCGTTATGAGATCTGGCTTTTCATGTACAATACGGGGAATCCCGTCAGTACGTCGGCGGCCGGATTGCGCTCCGCGCTGTCTACCGCCGTCGCGGAGCTCGACCCCGCTGGAAAAGATCCGGGCCTTCAGCAGATGGTTGTGGTTGGCCACAGCCAGGGGGGCCTCCTCACCAAGTTGTGCGTGGTCGATCCGGGGACACGCTTTTGGGAGATTTTATTCAGAGTGACGCCGGAAGAAATTGAACTCGGGTCGGAACTTAGTGAGCAATTGGCACTCGAGCGTGCACGCAAAGGAACGTTGCTCTTCGAGCCGCTGCCTTTTGTGCGCCGCGTGGTTTTCGTCGCGACACCCCACCGCGGCAGTTATCGCGCGCTCGGATTCCTCGGTGATCTGGCTTCCTGGTTTGTCAATCTCCCCGGCAGATTGACGCGGGTAACGATCGCGTTGGCTACGCTGCAAGCCAAAGGTTTGCTCGCGGGACCATTCACCGGCGTGCCCACCGCGATCACGCATATGAACCCGTCCAACCGCTTTCTGCAAACGCTGGCATCGATGCCGATCGTGGAAGGCGTGACGGCTCACTCGATCATCGCGGTCGAGGGCGAGGGCAATCCCGAAGACGGCGCCGATGGCATCGTCATGTACAAGAGCGCTCATATCGACGGCGTCGCTTCGGAAAAAGTCGTCCGCTCGAGCCATTCGACCCAGGGCCATCCTGAAACGATTCGCGAAATCAAACGTATTTTAATGGAGCATGTGATGGGTAGTCAGTTAACGGGAACCGCCGTGTCGTCTCGTGACTAAACGATATCGGAAACCAAGGCTGAGGTAAAAATATAAGAAAATAATCAATCGAAGGAGGACATACATCATGCTTCGAATTAGATGTTTGATGATCGGCGCTGCTTTGCTGGCGTTCACTCTGGTCGCTTGCGAAAAGAAAGACGGAGAGGGCCCGGCGGAAAGGGCCGGGAAGCAAGTCGATAAAGCCGTGGAGCAGGCGGGACAAACTATGGACAAGGCGGCAGAGAGCGTAAAACAAGGCGCGCAGGATCTCGCGGACAAAAGCAAAGACGCGGCAAAATGATCCGGCACGCCAGCGGCGTCAACACGGTTGAAGAAAGTATTCACAGCAGAGTAATTCATGTACCAGTCGGTACAACATGGCAGATGTGTCGCGCTATTGCGCTGGTCGTTGCCGTTGCATCGATAGCGCTCATGGCCGGCTGCGCCGGCGACATTCGCAGCGGTTCGGAGCCAGCACAAAGCGAATCCGCGATGCTCGCTCTACGGGGGAGCTTGAGCTATCGCGCGCGCATCGCGCTTCCCCCCGGCAGCATCGCTGTCGTCGAGCTGCGCGATGTTTCTTCCAGTGATCAGCCGGTCATTGCGGAGCAACGGATTGTGCTCGGCGGCAGGCAGGTGCCACTTCCGTTCGAACTAAAAGTGGATCGTTCGGCGCTGGCAGCGGGCAGACAATACAATCTCCGCGGCGCCATTCTCGACGGCGGCAAGCCGGCGTGGGTAACCGAACCCGTGTTGATCGACCCGGCGTCGATCTCTGTAGACCTTGGAACGCTCACGATGATGCCCGTCAAGGCTCACGCGTTTACCACCAGGCTGCGGTGCGGCAACCAGAGCGTTACGATCGGTTACACGGCCGACAGTATACATCTTACGCTCGGCAAGGAGACCATCGAGATGCGTCCGGTGGAAGCGGCGTCAGGGGCGAAATTCGCGGCGGCGGGCGATCCGACGACCACGTTCTGGTCAAAGGGCGATCGAGCGTTTTTGGTTTTGAGAGGTCAGATTTTTCCCGAGTGCACGCGGGTAGAAACAGAAGCGGAGGCGTTCCGTGCCACCGGCAACGAACCCGGTTGGCGACTCGAGATCACCGACGCCAAGATGACGTTCATAGGCGACTACGGGAAAACGCGGATCGAGGCGCCGACGCCGGCCGCCGAAACTACGGCTGCATTCAGGCGATACGCGGCCAGAACCGGCGGCCATGACTTGATGGCGACGATCTTCGACCGGCCATGCCGTGACACGATGTCGGGTATGCCGTATCCGAATGAGGTTGCAGTTATGGTTGATGGCAAGCAACTCAAAGGGTGCGGTGGCCACCCCGGCGCGCTGCTGCAGGGCGCCGAATGGGTGGTTGAAGACATCAACGGAACCGGCATCATCGATAGCTCGCGAGTAACACTCAACTTTTCTGCCGACCGCCGCATTTCCGGTAGGGCGTCATGCAACACCTACACGGGCGCCTACACGCTCACTGGAGAGACACTCACCATCTCCAAAACCGGAGTAACCATGATGGCATGCGCTCCGGCGCTGATGCGCCAGGAAGACTTATTTCTTGATATTTTGAAAAACGTTCGAGGCTTCGAGCTGGGCCCTGACAGCGCGCTCATCTTGCGCGCCGGCGATGGGCGCACCGTGACGGCGCGGCGCGGCTAGCTTTCCCGCCCGTTGCGGCGCAGTTCGCGCGGCGGGCGCCGTAGACGACACTGAGGATGCGCAGAGAAACAAAGCCTCAAGGTATCGGCCGGTGCCTCATAACACGTTGCCGTGATGGTAGGAACAAGTAACACAGAAGAGCTACCGGGACGATGACCCAGATCACCGATCGCGTGATTGATTCTCCCTGAAGCAGAATACTCACCAC
>Ga0210087_1000061_pt1 | contig 14056 bp, 12 predicted proteins | sample MayberryNW_Catta_4_FD_184878 | JGI IMG/M metagenome (GOLD analysis project Ga0210087, IMG submission 184878) | Wetland microbial communities from San Francisco Bay, California, USA, that impact long-term carbon sequestration -... | ecosystem: Environmental > Aquatic > Marine > Wetlands ... | reverse complement strand
ATCGGAAGGACTTCAAGTTCCAGGTCAACTACCACTCGTTCGGCCGCTGGCTGCTCTACCCCGAGGGGTGGCAGATCGGCACGCCGACCGCCGACGACCCGATCTACTACGCCCTCTCGGGGAACCTCGACAATCCCGCGATCGGTAGCCCCGCCACGGGCGACGGCTTCCATCCGGGCCTCTCGTCGGACGTCCTCTACGTGACGAACGGCGAGACGACGGACTACGCGCACGTCAAGGCCGGAACGCTGGCCTGGACTCCCGAGCTCTCCGAGGGCTCGCCCGGCTCCGGCTTCGTGTTCCCGGACGACGAGGCGCTCGTCCAGCAGGAGTTCGAGCGAAACATCCCGTTCGCCCTTGACGTGGCGAAGTCGGCGAAGGATCCGGAGAATCCCGTATCGCATCTCGGGATCGAGACGAAGCCGTTCTACCTCCGCACGGACGACACGTACAAGACGGGCGTGCCGGGCGTGAACTTCGCGTTCGACAAGGGCTACGGCGACCCGCAGGAGGTCCGCGTCCTCGCGAAGCGGAGCCTCGGCAAGGTCGACGTCAAGTACCGGATCAACGGCGGCCCGACGAAGTCGGCGCCGACCAGCGAGTGGAACGGCGGGGAGCGGTACGGCGGCCAGACCGACGTCTACTACCACGTCCTGCGCGGCGTCGTTCGGGGCGCGAAGCAGGGCGACTCGGTGCAGGTCTGGTTCGAGGCCAAGAAGACGAAGAGCGACTCCTTCACCTACCAGGTCGTGGTGAAGAGCTCGAACCGCGTCCTCATCCTCGCGGCCGAGGACTACACGGGCGCGTCGCCCGTGCAGACTCCCGGCCCGCACTACCTGAGCTACTACCAGGCCGCCCTGGCGGCGAACGGCATCGGGGCCGACGTCTACGACGTGGACGCCAACGGACGGAAGGCGCCGGACGCACTCGGCGTGCTGTCCCACTACGACGCCGTCATCTGGTACACGGGCGACGACGTCGTCACCCGTGAGCCCGGGCGTGGCCCGGGGAACGGCTCGCGCCTGGCGATGGACGAGCTGCTCGAGGTGCGCGACTACATGAACGAAGGCGGTCGCGTCCTCTACACCGGCTCGCTGGCGGGTGCGCAGTACACCCCGAACCTGGGCACGCAGCTCTACGATCCGACCGCGGCGAACGGGGTGTGCAACCCGCGTCCGGCCGGTCAGGATGCCCGGCGTTGCCTGGCGCTCTTCGGTTCCGGGGACGCGATGAACGACGTCCTCGAGTACTGGTTCGGCGCCTACCTGATGAACCTCGACGCAGGCCTCGACGCCGACGGGAACGCGTTCGAGATCAACGGCGTCGCCAATCCGTTCACGAGTCTCGATTGGAGCCTGAACGGTGCGGACAGCGCCGAGAACCAGTTCGACGCGAACTCGTTCATCACGACGAGCGGGATCCTCCCGCTGTCCGAGTATCCGCAGTTCGAGAGCTGGGCGGCGGCGAAGTACGACCGGCCGGGCGGGCCGTTCGACCCGCACTCGGGCGACGCCTACGTCTACTCCCAGATTGCGGACGTCTCGTACAAGCGTCTGTCGAAGACCTTCACGGTCCCGGCGGGCGGCGGCGAGCTGTCCTTCTGGACCTCGTACAACACCGAGGCGGACTGGGACATGGTGTTCGTCGAGGCGCACACCGTCGGCCAGAACAACTGGACGACCCTCCCCGACCTGAACGGCCACACGACTCAGGCCACCGGGGAAAGCTGCAAGTCGGAGAACTCCGGCGGCTGGAGAACCCTCCATCCGTTCCTCGACCACTACCAGAGCCAGGTCGGCGAGTCGGACTGCGCTCCGACCGGCACCACCGGGGCGTGGAACGCGGCGAACGGCGACTCGCACGGCTGGCAGCAGTGGCGTGTGAACCTGAACGCCTACGCGGGCCAGCAGGTCGAGGTCTCGATCTCGTACGCGAGCGACTGGGCCACGCAGGGCCTCGGCGTGTTCGTGGACGACGTGACGGGACCCGACGGCTCGACCTCGTTCGAGACCGCCCTCGACGGCTGGACGGTGAGCGGGGCGCCCGCAGGCAGCGCTCCGAACGCGAACGACTGGATCCGGACGACCGCGGCGGGCTTCCCCGAGGGAGCCGTCGTGGCGACGCCGGACTCGCTCTACATGGGCTTCGGCTTCGAAGGCATCTCGGATGCCGCGACGCGGAATCTCGTCATGGGGCGTGCAATGGGCTTCCTGCTCGGCCCCTAGGTCGAACAGGCACCCTCGAATGCGAAAGGGCGGGCCTTCGGGCCCGCCCTTTCCGCTCTCCGTTCGCTCAGTGGTAGGCGTGTGCGACCGCGTGGCCGCGCCCGCGCTCGATCAGCCAGCGGTTGACCGGGAAGGCCGCCACCCACGCGATCGCGAGGGCAAGGGCGAGCGAGCCCCAGAAGAGCCAGTCGCCGAGGCCGGCGTCCATCGCGCCGGGGATGGCGAGGACGACGAGGTTGTCGACGATCTCCATCACGGTGATCGAAAGCGTGTCCGCCGCGAAGGCGATGCCGAGCGCGCTGCCGAGTGCGACGCCGGCGCCGAGGACGGAGCGCAACGTCAGCGCGTAGCCGAAGACGTACGCGAGCGCGATCGCGAGCACGATAGTGGCCAGGTTCCCCCACCCGAGCGCCGTCCCGATCACGAACCCCAGCACCTCGCCGATCGCGCAGCCGGTCAGGCAGTGCGTGGTCGCGCTCGCGGCCAGGCGGTTCAGCGACGGCAGTTCATGGTGGTGTGCGTGCTCCATCCGGCCGACGGTAGCGAGGCCGTCAAGGCCGGTCAGGAGCGGATGACGGCGAGGACCTCGTCGCGCTTGCGCTCCATCAGGTCCCGGTCGAGCGCCTCGAGGTTGAGCCGCAGCAGCGGCTCGGTGTTCGAGGGCCGGACGTTCATGTGCCAGTCCTCGGCCCAGACCTCGAGCCCGTCGACGTGCGTCACCTTGCCCTCGGGCCCGAAGCGCTCCTTCACCTCCTGGAGCTTGAGCGCGACGTCCGCGACCGGGGTGTTGATCTCGCCGGTCAAGAAGTAGCGGCTGCGGAACGGCTCGAGGAGCTCGGAGAGCGGCCGGCCCGCCTTCGAGATCCGCTCGAGCATGAGCAGCGCCGGCACGACGCCCGAGTCCGCCTGGCTGAAGTCGCGGAAGTAGTAGTGGCCGGAGACCTCGCCCGCGAAGAGCGCGTCCTCGTCGCGCATGCGCTGCTTGATGAACGCGTGCCCGACGCGGTTGACGAGCGGGATGCCGCCGAGGCGCTTGACCGTGTCCGGCACGGCCCAGCTCGCGCGGACGTCGTAGATCACCTTCGCGCCGGGCTCCTTCTCGAGCATCACCTCGGCGAGGAGCGCGGTCACAAAATCGCCGGGGACGAACTCCCCGCCGTCGTCGACGAAGAAGCAGCGGTCCGCGTCGCCGTCGAAGGCGATCCCGAGGTCGGCGCCCTCCTCGCGCACCTTGCCGACGATGAACTGCCGGTTCTCCTCGAGCAGGGGGTTCGGCTCGTGGTTCGGGAAGGTCCCGTCGGGCTCGAAGTAGCAGCGCACCGGATCGATCGGCAGCCGTTCGAGAACGGGCGGGAGCATCGCGCCGGCCATGCCGTTCGCCGCGTCGATCACGACGCGGAGCGGCTGGATCGCCTCCGGATCGACGAACGAGAGCACGCGCTCGACGAAGGCGGGGTAGACGTCGTGCGCCTCGACGGAGCCCGGGGTCGCGGCCGGCTCGGAGTCGGCGGAGGCACGGTCGCGGATGTCGAGCAGCCCCGAGTCGCCGCCGACCGGCAGGGCGCCGCGGCGGACGATCTTCATCCCCGTGTACTCCTTCGGGTTGTGCGACGCGGTGACGGCGATGCCGCCGTCGAGCCCCAGGTCGCCGACGGCGAAGTAGACCATCTCGGTGCCGACGAGCCCGAGGTCGAGGACGTCGACGCCCGCATCGGTCGCGCCGCGGATGGCCGCCTCGGCCATGGCCGGCGCGGATACCCGCATGTCGTGGCCGACCGCGATCCGCCGCGGCTCGAAGGTCTCGACGTAGGCCCGCCCGATCCGGTACGCGCCGTCCTCGTCGAGCTCGGTCGGGTAGATCCCGCGGACGTCGTATGCCTTGAAGACCTTTGGATCGAGCGCCATGGCCGCGCTCCATCCTACGGAGCGACGCGCGGAGAATCGCCGCGAAGCGATGTGGATGTCGGCACGATCCGCGCGCCACACGCGCGAAATTCGACGATAGGCTGAAACCAAGGGTGGGGGCTACCACCCGTTTCCCGCGGGCGTCTATCCGGCGGGAGTGGCGGGCCAGACGGCGGCGAGCCGGGCACGGGTTTCGGCCAGCGCCTCGGGGATCACCTTCGTGTCGGCCAGCACGGGCATGAAGTTCGTGTCGCCCGCCCAGCGGGGGACGACGTGCAGGTGGACGTGGTCGACGATGCCCGCCCCCGCGACGCGGCCGAGGTTCCAGCCGAGGTTGAAGCCCTGCGGCGCGTAGGTCTGCGCGAGCGCGCCGAGCCCTGCGCTCGCGAGCCGGTGGATCTCGACGATCTCGTCGTCGTCCAGCTCGCCGAGGTCGCCCACATGGCGGGTCGGCGCCACCATCAGATGCCCGGCGGCGTACGGGAACTTGTTCAGGAGCGCGAGCGCGACGTCGCCACGGTGCACGACGAGTGCGTCCTCGTCCGAGGACGAGCGGACCGCGCCGCAGAAGATGCAGCCCGGCTGCTCGCCGGCGCTCGAGACGTACTCGAGCCTCCACGGCGCCCAGAGCTGGCGCGTCCGCCCGGTCATGTCAGAACCAACCTCGTCGCTTGAAGACCGCGAGGATGAGGAGGACGGCGGCGATCTCGAACCCGAGCCCGAAGACGAGGAAGTCCTGCCAGGTGTCCACGTGCCGGACGAGCCAGCCGAAGTTCTGGCCGAAGAAGCCGGTGATGAACGTCAGGGGCAGGAACACCGTCGCGATCACGGTCAGCTGCTTGGTCACGGCGCCGAGCCGGTTCGACGCGGCCGAGAGATAGACGTCGAGCGCCCCGGTCATGAGCTCGCGGGCGACATCGAGCATCTCAGAGAGCCGGGTCAGGTGGTCGTAGACGTCGCGGAAGTACCTCGCCGCCTCGTCCGTCATGCCGGGCAGCTCGACGAGACGGCCGGAGACCCGGCCGAAGGCGTCACGCTCTGGCCCGATCGCCTTGCGCAGGACCGCGACGCGACGGCGCATGGACATGATCTCCGTCATGTAGCGCTCGTGCGGGGTGGCCACGAGCTCGCCCTCGATCAGCTCGAGCCGTTCGTCGATGCGCTCGAGCGGGTCGGCGAAGCTGTCCACGAGCCCGTCGACGACGTGGTGGAGAGCGAGGATCGGCTCGGGCGTTGCGGCGAGCGCTCGGGCGCAGCTTTCCCCGAGCGTGTCGAAGACGGGTGCCCGCTCGCGTCGGATGGTGACGAGAAAGCGCTCCGAGTAGTAGAGGTGAACCTCGACGAGGCCGTCTGCATCCGGGGCCCAGCCGAACACGACGAGGAGGGTCAGGTCCTCGTATTCCTCGATTTTCGCCCGCTGGCCGAACTTGAGCGAATCCTCGAGCGCAAGCGGGTGCAGCCTGAGCCGCTCTGCCAGAGCCCGGAGCTCCTCCTCGCGTGGGTGGAGGACGTCGAGCCAGAAGAACCGTCCGGCGGCGAGCCGCCGCTCGACCTCCGTGCCGACCTCGTCGACGGCGTGGACGCCCGACTCGTCGACGACCGTCGCGGTTACAGCCACCGCTTCCAGCGGAAGTAGCCGAACATCGCGGCGCCCAGCCCGAGCATCGCCCCGACGAGCACCCAGAACGCGTTGATGCTGCCCTCGCCCGGGACGCCGACGTTCATTCCGAAGATGCTTGCGATGAAGGTCAAGGGCAGCACGATCGTCGCGATCACGGTGAGGACCGACAGGACGTGGCCCTGCTTGTGCGAGATGACCGACTCGTTCGTCTGCTCGAGCGCCTCCACGACCTCCTTGTAGTTGTCCAGGAGGTCCCAGATGCGCTCGGCCGCGTCGACGATGTCGTCGTAGTAGAGCTCGAGCTCCTCGGGCAGGAACCGCTGGGTGTAACGCTCGAGCCCGCGGAGCGTCGAGCGCTCCGGCTTGATGATCTTCCGGTAGGCGATGATCTCCTGCTTCGCGTTCGAGATGTCGCGCACGACCTCCTCGGAGCGTCCCTCGTACATCTCGTCCTCGATCCGGTCGAGCTTGTGGCCGATCTTGTCGAGGATCGGGAAGCAGTAGTCGAAGAGGTCGTCGAGGACGTGGTAGAGCAGGTAGCCGGAGCCCTGCGAGAAGAGCTCGTCCCGCATCTCCGGGTCCTCCTCGCAGCGCCGGAAGAGGTACGTGACCGGGTGCAGCTCGACGTTGGGGAGGGTGATCAGGAAGTCCTTCCCGATGAAGACGTCGAGCTCCGCCGCGTTCAGCCGCTGGATCGCCTTGTCGTAGAAGGGGAAGTGGAGGACGACGAAGAGGTAGTCGTCGTACTCGTCGATCTTGGGCCGCTGGCGCTTCGAGAGGACGTCCTCGACGTCCAGCTCGTGGAAGCCGAACCGCTCCGCGAGGATCGACGCCTCTTCCGGCGTCGGCTCGTCGACGTGGACCCAGGTGAGCCCGTCAGCGGTGAGCTCGGCGATCTGCGGCTCGGGCCGCGCGACGACGTCCCCCACGGAGGAGGCGCGTCCCCGCCGGATGCGGGGCCGAGGAAGCGTCGGCCTGGCCATAGGTACTTAGGGGGTCGTCCGCATGCATCGCCGAAGTTCGTGAATTCTAGCCCCAACCCTCCGGCCGAAGCCCGCCGCGGAGGCGGGCCGTGCCCGGCTCGGCTCTCTGACGCCCCAGGGTGGGAACCCCGCGCGAATCGTCATGGCCCACGCACCAGCGTGGGCCGGATTCGCGCGGGTAGGTGCGCCTGGCAGGATTCGAACCTGCGACCTCGCGCTCCGGAGGCGCGCGCTCTATCCCCTGAGCTACAGGCGCGTGGCGAAGTAGTCTAGCCGCGGGATGGAGCTCTCCCATCGCACGGCGACGCTGCCGCTCGCGCAGCCGTTCACGATCTCGCGGGAGACGGCCACGGAGGTCGAGGTCGTCTGGATCGAGATTCGCCACGGCGACACGGTCGGGTACGGCGAGGCCACGCCGCAGGAGCACTACCGCGAGTCGATCGCGTCCGCCCGGGCGTTCCTCGACGACGCGGGCGAGCTGCTCGGCGACGACCCGTTCGCGCTCGAGGAGATCATGGCCCGGCTGGCGGAGCGCCCCGGCGAGCTGGCGGCCAAGTCGGGCGTCGACGGGGCGCTCCACGACCTCTGCGCCAAGCTCGCCGGGCTGCCCCTCCACCAGCTGCTCGGCCTGGCGCGGCACGGGCCGCCCACGTCGTGGACGGTCTGGCTCGGCGACCCCGACGACATGGCGCGCCGCACCGCGGCCGTCGACCCGCGCTTCCGGCGCCTCAAGCTGAAGCTCGGGGGTCGGGACGGCCTCGACCTCGAGCGCGTCCGGGCCGTCCGCGGCGTCACGGACCTGCCGCTCATGGTCGACGTGAACGAGTACTGGGAGCTCGACGAGGCGATCGAGAACATCCGTGCGCTCGCCGAGCTCGGCGTCGAGTACGTCGAGCAGCCGCTGCCGGCCGGCGATCCGGGCGGACCGCGCCTCAAGGCCGAGGCGGCCCTCCCGATCTACGTGGACGAGGACTGCCACACGCTCGCCGACGTCCCCCTCTGCGCCGGGCGGGCGCACGGCGTGAACCTCAAGCTCGCGAAGTCGGGCGGCGTCCGGGAGGCTGTCAAGATGGCCGCTTCGGCCAGGTCGCTCGGACTCGGCGTCATGCTCGGCTGCATGCTCGAGTCGGGCCTCGGGATCGCGCCGGGCGCCCACATCGCGTCGCTCTGCGACCACGTCGACCTGGACGGGAACCTGCTCCTCGCCGACGACCCTTGGCCGGGCGTCGACTTCCGCGACGGCGTGCAGGTGCCCTCCGTTGAACCGGGTCTGGGAGTCCGTGCCGCGGTACCTGATCCTCGCTGAGGGCTACTCCCACGACCCGCACTACGGCAAGACGATGCGGGGGATCGTCCGCTACCGGCGCGACGAGGTGGTCGGGATCCTCGACTCGGCGCGGGCGGGGAAGGAGTACGAGGGGATCCCGATCGTCGCAACCGTCGCCGACGCGCTTCCCGGCCGGCCGGACACGGCGCTCGTGGGCGTGGCCGTCGCGGGCGGGCGCCTCGGGCCCGAGTGGCGCGCGATCCTCCGCGACGCGGTCGAGGCGGGGCTCGACGTCGAGGCCGGCATGCACGAGTTCCTGTCCGACGACCCGGAGCTTGCGCCGCTTGCCCGGGAGCGGGGCGTCGAGCTGCGTGACCTGCGCCGCCCGCCGGCCGACCTGAGCGTCCCGACCGGCGAAAACCTCCTGCACCCGGCCGATGTCGTGCTCACGGTCGGCTCCGACTGCGCGGTCGGGAAGAAGACGATGGCCCTCGAGCTGCACCTCGAGGCGCAGCGGCGCGGACTGCGCTCCGTCTTCGTCCCGACCGGCCAGACGGGGATCATGATCGCGGGGTGGGGGATCGCGGTCGACGCGGTCGTGGCGGACTTCCTCGCGGGAGCGGCCGAGCGGCTCGTGGTCGAGGGCGCCTCCCGCGGCGACCTGCTCTGGGTCGAGGGCCAGGGCGCGCTTCTCCACCCGCAGTTCTCGGGCGTGACGCTCGGGCTCTACCACGGTGCGGCCCCGCACGCGCTCGTCCTCTGCCACGTCGCGGGACAGACCGAGATCGAGGGCGTGCCGGGCCACGCGATCCCGCCGCTCTCGCACCTGATCGCGCTCTACGAGCAGGTCGCGCTGCCGGTTCGCCCCGCGCCCGTCGCGGCGATCGCGCTCAACACGAGCCTGCTCGAGGAGCCGGAGGCGCGGGCGGCCGTGGCCGCCGCCGAGGAGGAGACCGGCCTCGTCGCGGACGACCCGGTCCGCTTCGGCGCGGGCCGGCTCGTCGAGGCCGTGCTCGCCCGCCTGCCCGCCCGGGCCGCCCGTTGACTGCTGGTATAAGGCGGGGATGCGCGACCCGAGGATCGAGCAGCTCGGCCGTCTGATCGCGGGCTACTCGCTGGAGCTCCGCGAGGGCCAGGTCGTGCGGATCGACGGCTACGACGTCGCCGCGCCGCTTGCACTGGCGGTCTACCGCGCCGCCGTCCAGGCCGGCGCGCGGCCGTACGCCAACCTCCTCTTCGACGGGCTGCACGAGCTCCTGCTCGAGGAGGGCACGGACGAGCAGATCACCTTCATCTCGCCGGTCCAGTGGGCCGAGGTGGAGGCGATCGACGCGCTCGTGACCATCTGGTCGGAGACGAACACGCGCTCCTTCAGTCGCGCCGACGAGCGCAAGCACGGGGCCTTCATCGCCGCGCACCGGCAGCTTTCGAACCGCCGCTGGGAGCGCATCGCCAAGGGCGAGATGCGCTGGTGCGGGACGCTCCACGCGACAAACGCACACGCGCAGGACGCGGACATGTCCCTCGACGAGTACGAGGCGTTCTTCCACGCCGCCTGCCACACCGACGGCCCCGACCCCGAAGCCTACTGGCGCTCGGTCGCCGAGTCGCTCGGCGCGCGGGCGGCGCAGCTCGCGTCGGTGCGCGAGCTCCGCATCGTCGGGCCGGACACCGACCTCACGGTCGGCGTCGACGGGCGCACCTGGATCGCGGCGGACGGGCGCTACAACATGCCCGACGGCGAGGTCTTCACGAGCCCCGTCGAGACGGAGACGAGCGGCGAGATCCGGTTCAGCTTCCCCGGCGTCTTCAACGGGCGCGAGGTCGACGACGTCCGGCTGCGCTTCGAGGACGGCCGCGTCGTCAAGGCCGAGGCCTCCGAGGGCGAGGCCTACCTGCGCGAGCTGCTCGCGCTGGACGACGGGGCGGGCGCGCTCGGCGAGGTCGCCTTCGGCCTGAACTACGAGCTCGACCGCTTCACGCGCAACATCCTGCTCGACGAGAAGATCGGCGGGACGATGCACGTCGCGCTCGGCGCCGCGTTCGCCGAGGCCGGGGGCAAGAATTCCTCCGCGCTCCACTGGGATCTGATCTGCGACCTCCGGGCGGAGGGAGAGGTGTACGCCGACGGCGAGCTCGTGTGGCGAAACGGCGCCTTCGTCGCCGACCCCGAGCCGGCCGAGGTGGCCGTGGCGGGCGAGCGTGGCTGACGCGCGGGTCGAGCGTCTGGCCGACGTGGTCGTCGCGTACTCGACGGCCGTCCGGCCGGGCGACCTGGTCGTGATCGACGCGGGTCCGGCCGCCGCGCCGCTCGTGCGCGAGACCTACCGGCGGGTGCTGGCCGCCGGCGGCCATCCGCAGGTGCACTCGACCCTCGAGGGCGCGCTCGAGACGCTCCTCCAGGAGGGGGGCGACGACCAGGTCGAGTGGATCAGCCCCGCGCGTATCGAGGAGGTCGAGCGCGCCGACGTCCGCATCGTCTTCGACGCCGAGACGAACACACGCACGATGACCGGCGTCGATCCGGCCAGGCAGGCGCTCGCCCAGCGCGCGCGCAAGCACCTCGGCGACCGGCTCTTCGCGCGCGCGGCGGCCGGCGAGCTGCGCTGGATGGTGACGCTCTTCCCGACCCACGCGGCCGCCCAGGACGCGGGGATGTCGCTCGCCGAGTACGAGGACTTCGTCTACCGCGCGGGGTTCCTCGAACGGGACGACCCCGTCGGCGAGTGGACGGCGTTCGGCGACCGCCTGGCCGCGCTCGCGGAGCAGCTCGAGACCTTCAGCAAGCTCCGGATCGTCGCGGAGGGCACCGACCTGACGGTCGGCGTCGGAGGCCGCCGGTGGGTCGCGAGCCGCGGCCGTGAGAACTTCCCGGACGGCGAGGTCTTCACCGGCCCGGTCGAGACGGCGACCGAGGGGACGGTCCGCTTCACGTTCCCGGGGTCGTTCCAGGGCCGCGTCGTCGAGGGCGTCGAGCTGCGCTTCGAGGGCGGCGAGGTCGTGGACGCGAGCGCGCGGCGCGGGGAGCCGTTCCTGCGCGAGATGCTCGCCGTGGACGAGGGCGCCCGGCGCATCGGCGAGTTCGCGTTCGGCATGAACGACGCCGTGACCGAGTTCACGCTCAACACGCTCTTCGACGAGAAGATCGGCGGGACGATGCACCTCGCGCTCGGCAAGGCGTATCCCGAGACCGGGGGCCTGAACGCGTCGGCCCTCCACTGGGATCTCGTCTGCGACCTTCGGCGCGACTCGGAGGTCTACGCCGACGGCGAGCTCGTCTACCGCGACGGGCGGTTCGTGAACGGCGCCGGCTAACCGGCGAGCCCGTGATCGCGATCCTCGGCGACACGCACCTGCCGCGCGGGTCGCGCACCCTGCCCGCCGCGTGCCTCGAGCACCTGCGCGCGGCCTCGCTCGTCCTCCACGTCGGGGACTTCACGTCGGCCGCGGTGCTCGACGTGCTGCGCGGGCTGGCGCCCGTCGAGGCGGTGCACGGGAACATGGACGAGCCGCCGCTCCGCGAGGCGCTGCCGGAGCGACGCGTGGTCGACGCGGAGGGCCTCCGGATCGGGCTCGTCCACGACGCCGGCCCCGCCGCGGGGCGGGCGGAGCGGCTGCGTGCCGCCTTCCCGGGATGCGATCTCGTCGTGTACGGCCACACGCACATGCCCGAGGCACGGGAGGTCGGCGGCGTCTGGCTCGTGAACCCCGGGAGCCCGACGGAGCGAAGGCGCGCGCCCGTGCATTCGATGGCGCTCGTCCTCGACGGGGTCCCGGTGCTCGTCGAGCTCTGAGACTTGCGCGCCGTCCGGCCGGTCGCCTACTATGCGAACATATGTTCGTCACCCGCTGGACACTCGTGCTTGCCGTCGTCGCCCTGATCGGGTTCGTCGCGCTCTCCGCTGCGCGTCCCACCGACGCACGCGGGCCCGAGGCCCGCTACGTGGTGCAGCCCGGCGACACGCTCTGGGCGATCGCGTCGTCGCGCTACGCCGGCGACCCGCGCGAGTCCGTCTGGCGGATCAAGGACGTGAACGGGCTCGAGCACTCGACGCTCGTGCCCGGCATGGTCCTGCGGCTGCCCTGAGCGGGCGCCGGACCCGGTCCCGTGAACCCTCCTAGACTTTGGCGCGTGGATCTCGACCTGGTCTTCCTGGGAACCTCCGGCTCCGTGCCGACCGCGCGGCGCGCTCCGTCGTCGCTTCTCCTCCGCCGGGGCGGCGAGCGGCTCCTCGTCGACTGCGGGGAGGGGACGCAGCGCCAGCTCCTGCGCTCGTCGATCGGGCTCGTGGACGTCGACGAGGTCTTCCTCACGCACTTCCACGCGGACCACACGCTCGGGCTGCCCGGCCTCATGAAGACGTTCGCGTTGCGCGGACGGGAGGCGACGCTCACCATCCACGGCCCGCCCGGGCTCGCTGACCTGTTCGGGTCGCTCGCGCGGATCTTCGGCAAGCTCACGTACCCGTACCGGCTCGTCGAGCTGCGGCCGGGCGAGCGCGTCGAGCGCGGCGACCACGCGATCGAGGCGGTGCGCGTCGACCACGGTCCGTCGGCGATCGGCTACGCGCTCGTCGAGGACGCCCGGCCGGGCCGGTTCGACGTCGACGCGGCGGCGCGGCTCGGCGTGCCCTCCGGGCCGCTCTTCGGGGCGCTCCAGCGCGGGAAGGAGGTGACGCTCCCGGACGGGACGACCGTCCGGCCCGGCGACGTGCTCGGCGACCCGAGACGCGGACGCCGGATCGTCCTGACGGGCGACACCCGGCCGGCGCGCTCGATCCTCGAGGCCGCACTCGACGCCGACCTGCTCGTCCACGACGGCACCTTCCTCGCCGAGGACGCCGACCGGGCCGCGGAGACGGGCCACTCGACCGCCCGAGACGCCGCGGAGGTCGCGCGGGCCGCAGGCGTCCGGATGCTCGTGCTCACCCACCTCTCGAACCGCTACTTCGGGCCGGAGGTGGCGCGTGAGGCGCGGGAGGTCTTCCCCGCCACGGTCGTCCCGAGAGACTTCGATATCATCGCGATCCCTTTCCCGGAGCGCGGAGAGCCCCGGCTCGTGAAGGGTGGGGCGTTGGGGCGGCACGAGGAGGCAGAACCCGGTGGGCATGGCGCATCTGGCAGTGGCGGCGAACCTCACGGAGGCGGAGGAGATCGAGACGATCCTCCAGGCGGCGGGGATCCCGTCGGAGCTTCATCCGGCCGTGGAGATGCACCCGAGGCAGCTTGACGACGCACCCACGCAGGTCCTCGTGCCCGAGGAGCAGCTCGTCGCCGCGCAGGAGGCGATCCTCGCGCTGACCGAGCCGGACGAGCAAGTCTCCGACTAGGCGGTCGGCCTGTGCCCGAGCCGGGCGCCCGCACCGATCTCTTCGCCGACCTCGCCGAGCGCTACGACGAGCTGCGGCCGGCCGACGACGCCTGGGACGAGGTGCTCGACGCGCTCGTCCGGCTCGGACGCCTCGACGACGGGCGCGTCCTCGACGTCGGCTGCGGCACGGGGCTCGCCGCGGAGGCCCTCGCGGCCCGCGGTGCGCGCGTCTGGGGCGTCGACCCGTCCCCGGCCATGCTGGCCGTGGCCCGCGGGCGGACGCTCCCCGGCGGCGGGGTGAAGCAGGCGAGGGCCGAGCGGCTCCCGTTCAAGCCCGGCTGGTTCGACGGCGTCCTCATGCGGCAGGTCGTCCAGCACCTCGACCGGCCTGCGGCTTTCCGCGAGGCGTTCCGGGTGCTGCGGCCCGGCGGACGGCTCGCGATCGCGACGTTCCACCCCGACCACATGGAGGAGGTCTGGATCTCGACGTTCGTGCCGCGGGTGGCCGAGCTCGACCGGGCCCGCTTCCCCGCGCAGGACGCGCTCGCGGCCGAGCTCCGCGACGCCGGCTTCACCGAGCCGGCGGTCGAGCGGCTGCGCCAGAGCCGCCCGGTCACGCGCGAGGAGGCGCTCGAGCGACTGCGCGGCCGCTTCATCTCCACCCTCGCGCTCGTCGAGGAGGACGAGCTCGCCGAGGGGATCGCGCGAGCAGAGCGCGAGCTGCCGGAGCGCTTCGAGGGGACG
>Ga0210087_1000058_pt1 | contig 14300 bp, 13 predicted proteins | sample MayberryNW_Catta_4_FD_184878 | JGI IMG/M metagenome (GOLD analysis project Ga0210087, IMG submission 184878) | Wetland microbial communities from San Francisco Bay, California, USA, that impact long-term carbon sequestration -... | ecosystem: Environmental > Aquatic > Marine > Wetlands ... | reverse complement strand
CGAGGGCACGCGGCCGTGAAGGTCGTCACCGGCTCCGACAACGAGGTCGCGCTGAAGCTGTACGCGCGCTGCGGCTTCGAGGTGCGGGCGCGGGTCGTCGTGCACGAAGGGATGTCGTCCGAGGTGCTGGTGTGGAATTCGTCATCGCCTTCGCGGTAACGCTCATCGCGGCGCCGGTGCTGCGGCGGGTCGCGTTCCGCCTCGACATCGTCGACCGGCCGGGCGCGCGCGCCCTCGGCCGCATCGACGGCCGGCTCGACCTCGACGGGATCGTCTTCGCGTACGGGGACGAGCCGGTGATCCACGGGCTCGACCTCGAGATCCCCGTGGGCGGGTGCATCGCCCTCGTCGGAGAGTCGGGCGGCGGGAAGTCGACCACCGCGAAGCTCGTCGCGCGTTTCTACGACCCGGGCAAGGGAGCCGTACGGGTCGACGGCACCGACCTGCGCGACGTGCGGCTGCGCTCGTACCGGCGGCAACTCGGGGTCGTGCTGCAGGACCCGTTCCTCTTCAGCGGCACGATCGCCGACAACATCCGGTTCGGGCGGCCGGATGCGACGGACGAGGAGATCGTCGCGGCCGCGCGCGCGATCGGCGTCGACCGCGTCGCCGCCCGCTTCGAGGAAGGCCTCGACCACGTCGTGCGGGAGGGCGGCGCCGGCCTCTCGGCGGGCGAACGCCAGCTGATCTCGATCGCGCGCGCGCTCGTCGCCGACCCGCGGATCCTGATCCTCGACGAGGCGACCTCGAACATCGACCGGCCGACCGAGGTGCTGATCGAGCGCGCGTTCGACACGCTGCTCGAGGGTCGGACGTCGATCATCATCGCGCACCGCCTCACGACCGTCCGCCGCGCGGACGAGATCGTCGCCCAGGGCCACTCGATCCCGCTCGCCTGGGACGGCACGGAGGGCGGGCTGCCGGACGGGTTCGACGGGCTCCTGCGCGACGCGTTCGCCCTGCGCGAGGCGGGCGGCGTGCCGACCATGCTGTCGGCGCTCGCGATCGAGGTCACGGCCGGCCGGCAGGGTCGTGGGACCAGTCGCCGGATGATCGAGGCGATGGTCGAGCTCGCGCGGTCGCACGGGTTCCCGGGCGCGCTGGCGCCGCTCCGGCCGACCTGGAAGGAGCGCTACCCGCTCGTTCCGATCGAGCGCTACGCGGCGTGGACGCGCGAGGACGGCCTTCCCTTCGACCCGTGGATCCGGGCGCACGTCCGGCTCGGCGGACGCATCCTGCGGCCGGAGCCGCATTCGCTCGGAATCTCCGGGACGGTGCCCGAGTGGGAGGAATGGACCGGGATGGCGTTCCCGGAAAGCGGGGACTACGTCTTCCCGCGCGGCCTCGCGACCGTGGCGATCGACCGCGACGCCGATGTGGGCCGCTACTGGGAGCCCAACGTGTGGCTCCTGCACCCGGTCGAGGGCTAGGGCTCGACGGGGATCTCGGCGCGAACCGTCGTGCCCCCGCCCGGGGGGCTCGTCACGTGCAGCGTGCCGTCGAGCGCCTCGACCCGGTCGGCCAGGCCGCGGAGGCCCGAGCCGCGAGTCACGTCGGCGCCGCCGATCCCGTCGTCGGCCACCTCGACGACCGCGCGGCCGTTGTCGCGCGACACGCGCACGGTGGCCGCGTTCGCGTTCGAGTACTTCGCCACGTTCGTCAGCGCCTCCGCGACGACGTAGTACGCGGCCGCTTCGACCGGCTCCGGCAGCCGCTCCTTGGGCGCCTCGGCCACCGTGACCGGCACCGGCACCCTCGTCACGAGGGAGTGCAGCGCCGGCTCGAGGCCGCGGTCGGTGAGGACGGCGGGGTGGATGCCGCGGGCGAGCTCCCGAAGCTCCTCGAGCGCGCGGGCCAGCTCGTCGCTCGCGTTCGTCAGGAGCGTCTCGGCGCCCTCGGGGTCGTCGCGCACCTTCCCGAGGGCGAGCCGGATGAAGAGCGAGAGCGAGACGAGCCGTTGCTGGGCGCCGTCGTGGAGGTTGCGCTCGAGGCGCCGGCGCTCGGTGCTCGCCGCCTCGACGATGCGGGCGCGGGAGCTCCGGAGCTCCGTCTCGTGGCGCGTGCGCTCGGTCACGTCCATGCCCGTCACGAGGAAGGGCTGTTCGGGGCCCTCGTCGTGGAGCGGCGTCAGCGCCCACGCGACGTCCATCGCCGCGCCGCCCGCCGCCCGCCAGCGGTTCTCGCGCTCGGGCATCGACTGGTTGCGCTGGAACGCGTCGACGATCAGGTCGCGGACCGTGTCCGCCTCCTCGGGAACCGGGAAGAGCTCCCAGAACGCCTTCCCGCGCGTCTCGTCGCCGTCCTTCAACCCGGAAGCCTGCTCGAGCGCCCGGTTGAAGCGGACGACGCGGCCGGCCTCCTCGAGCACGCAGAAGAAGCTCGGCGACGACTGGACGACGCCGCGCACGAGCTCACGCTCGCGGTTCAGCTCCTCGAGGCGCACCTCGAGCTGCGTCTGGAGCCGGCGCACCTGGAGCTCGCGCTCGCGGCGCTCGGTGATGTCGCGCACGACGAGGACGGCCTCGTCGTCGGCGATCGGCGAGACCCGGGCCTCGAAGTGGCGGACGCCGCCCTCGAGCTCCAGCTCGTACTCGACGGTCTCGACCGAGTTGTCGGGTCCGAGCCGGTCGATCGCGGTCGCGATCCGCCCGGCCGCGTCCTCGGGGAGGACCTCGTGGAGCGTGCGGCCGATCAGCTCGTCCGGCGGCGCGGCGAGCAGGTCCGTGTCGTGGGCCTGGACGGCGAGGTACGTGCCGTCGCGGCGGAGCCGGAACATGAGGTCGGGAAGCGCGTCCACGAGCCCGCGCAGCCGCGCCTGCGAGCGCTTGAGCTCGGCGAGGCGCCGCTCGTTCTCGAGCGAGAGCCCGGCCGCCGCGCCCACCGCCTCGAGCAGGCTCGGGTCGTTCAGGAGCTGGACGTCGTGGACGAGCGCCGCCACAGGCTCGCCCTGGCGCTCGACCACGGTCGCCTGGCGGTCGCCGTCCGCGAGCGGCTGGGGGAGCGGGTTCCCGTCCCGGTCGACGAACGCCTGCTGGTCGGGCAGCCAGTACGCGACCTCGAGCGACGGGTCGCCGAGGGCGCGCGCGAGCGCCTCGCGCAGGTCGCGGGCCTCCGGCGCGTGGTCGAGCTCGACGAGGAGCTTCCCGACGCCGGCCCGGGCGAGGCGCGTTCGCAGCAGCCCGACCGCGAACGCGACCGGGACGAGCAGGAGGGACGCGAGCGCCGCCCAGTAGAGCGTCTCGTTCAGCTGCGAGTCGATTGCCTGGAGGAAGACGGTGGCCGCGAGGATCACGACCGAGACGCTGAAGCTCAGGTAGACGGGCGTCAGCGTCCGGCGAAGGGCCGGCGTCGCCGATCGCCAGCGCCGCACGAGGATCACGAGCGCCGCCGCGATCGCGACGAGCGCGCCGACCTGGATCATGCGGAGGAAGAGATCCTCGAGCCCCGGCTGCTCGGAGAGCTCGAGCCCGTTCCGCGGCCCGCCGCGGTGGTACTCCTCGAGGTCGCCGAAGAGAACCCAGAGCGGCCTGGCGACGAGCGCGACGAAGAACGCGAGCCCCACGGCCAGCCTGCTCGCGCGGTCCTCCAGCCGGCCGGTCGGATACGAGAGGACGAGCAGCCCGAACGCCGCCCACGGGAGGTCGTTGAGCGCGGCGCCGACCCCGTACACGGTCGGGTCGTTCGACTCGGGCAGCACCGGCAGGAACCAGGCGAAGCCGACGAGCACCATGATCGCCCCGGTCCGGTTCTCGGGCCGCGCGAGCCACGTGATCAGTCCGGCGGCGATGAAGAGAAGCGCGGTGGCGATGCCGAGCGCGGCCCGGATCGTGTACGTGTCGGGCCGGCCGGTGGCGATCAGGTATGCGACGCCGCCCCCGGCTGCGAGGAGCCCGAGCGTCCAGAGCCCGACGGCTGCGCGGACGTTCACCGGACCAGGCTGGCGATGGCGCTGCCCGAGAGCTCCGCCTTCGGGACGAAGCCCGACACGCCGGACTGCTGAATCAGACGCCCGAAGTCGCAGGCGTCGCGGCTCGAGGTGAGCACGATTCGGGGCGCGGCGTCAAGGCGGAGCAGGCGCGAGGCCACTTCGAAGCCGTCGAAGTCGGGAAGCTGCACGTCCAGGAGGACGATATCTGGGCCAAGCGCCCGGGCGGCCGCGAGGCCGTCGACTCCGGTCTCCGCCTCACCGACGATCTCGTACCCCTCGGCCTCCAGCACGGTGCGGGCCGTGGCGCGGAAGCCGGGGTGGTCGTCGACGATGAGGACCGTGGTTGCCATCTGCAGAAATCGTCGCAGACAGCCTGGGTCTCCGAGATACGGCTACCCACACTCTTCTCCTCGAGGAAGTCCGGGGTTTACGTTGGTGCGTACATGCGTCTCTCCGACGTCCTGTCCCGGCCGGTCCGCGACACGAGCGGGCGGCGGATCGGGCGCGTCCGTGACGTTCTCGCGGAGGCGAGCGGCCCGAATCCGCGGGTCACGGCGCTCGTCACGGACGGCGGCCGCGTGCCCTGGGCGGCGGTCGCCTCGCTTTCCCGGGACGGTGCCACGGTGTCGGCAGAGCCGCGCGGCGGCGGCCCGTCCGGAGAGCTCGGCCTCCGGCGGGACGTGCTCGACCACCAGCTCCTCGACCCGGACGGACGGCATGTGACGCGCGTCGGCGACGTGCACCTCGCGCCCGACGCCGGCGGGCTTCACGTTGCAGGCATCGAGGTGGGCCCGGCGCCGGTCGTGCGCCGCCTCGGCCTGCGGAGGGTGGCGAACCGACTGCCCCCGCGGACGATCGCCTGGGAGCAGCTCGACGCCGAGGCCCTGCGAAGGCACCTGCTCGAGCTGGGGCCCGGCCGCCGCTTCGGCAGGCTGATCCGGCGCCGCCGTGCCCCGGCGTAGCGCGCTCCTCGTCCTCGCGGCCGTCGTCGGGCCCGGGATCCTCGCTGGGCTCTCGGACGACGACCCGGCCGGGATCACGACGTACTCGATCCTCGGCGCCGACTACGGCTACAGCCTCCTCTGGGTCCTCCTCCTCTCAACTGCGGCGCTCGTCCTCTTCCACGAGGTGGGCGCCCGCGTCGGAATCGTCACCGGCCAGGGCCTCGCGGGACTCGTCCGTCAGCGCTACGGGGTGCGGTTTGCAGCGGTCGCGGTCTTCGCCCTCGTCGTCGCGAACGTGGGGACCGCGGCGGCGGAGTTCGCGGGGATCGCCGCCGCAACCGAGCTCGCCGGCCTCTCCCGGTACGTCAGCGTTCCGCTCGCCGCCGCGGGCGTGTCCTACCTCGTCCTCCGCGAAAGCTTCCACCGCGTCGAGCACGTCCTCATGGCCCTCGGCTCGGTCTTCGCCGCGTACATCGTCTCCGGCCTGATCGCCGGCCCGGACTGGTCGGCCACGGCGAAGGGGCTGGCCGTTCCCACGCTGCCGCTCGACCGCGAGGCGGTGCTCGTCGCGACCGCGACCGTCGGGACGACCCTCGCGCCCTGGGGGCTCGCGTTCATCCAGTCGTACGTCGTCGACAAGCGGCTTCGCCCGGCCGACCTCGGCTTCGAGCGGGTCGACGTCGTCGTGGGCGCGGTGATGACGGGCGTGATCGGGCTCTTCGTCGTCGTCGCCTGCGCGGAGACGCTCTACGCGACCGGCACGTCCGTCGAGGACGCGAGCGACGCGGCCCGCGCTCTCGAGCCCGTCGCGGGGAACCTCGCGTCGACCCTCTTCGGTGCGGGTCTGCTCGCCTCGGGGCTCCTCGCCGCCTCGATCCTCCCGCTCTCGACGGGGTACTCGGTGAGCGAGGTGCTCGGCCAGGAGAGCGCCCTCGACGACTCGTTCGCGGAGGCGCCGGCGCTCTACACGACCTTCGGCGTCGTGGTCGTCCTCGGGGCGGGCATCGTCCTCGTGCCGGGCGCGCCGCTCGTCGAGATCCTCTTCTTGACGCAGGCGCTGAACGCCGTGCTCCTCCTGCCGCTCCTCGTCTTCCTCGTCGGGCTCGTCCGCGACCCGGAGGTGATGGGCGAGCATGCGAGCGGCCCCGTCGGGACGGTCGCGCTTCTCGCCGCGACGGCGCTCGTCGTCGCCTGCGTCGGGGCGCTCGCCGTGCTCACGATCCTCTAGGAGACTTCGAGGAGCCGCTTCAGGTCGAGCGCGTTCCGCACGGCGAACGCCTCCCAGTCGTTGTTGAAGTACGCGTAGACGTCGACGCGACCCGCGACGCGGCGGATTCTGTCGGCCCACGAGCGGAGCTCGGCCGGCGAGTAGTTGCCGCGCCGTCCGCGGCTGCCGTGGTGGAAGCGCAGGAAGGTCCAGTCGGCCGTCAGCTCGGGCTCGACGAACGGCCGGTTCGGCGCGTCGCCGATCGCGAGCGCGGCGCCGTGCCGGCGGAGCAGCGCGTAGACCCCCTCGTCGAACCAGCTCGGGTGGCGGAACTCGAAGCAGTGCCGGCCCGGCGGAGCCGCCTCGAGGGCTCCGGCCAGACGGTCCTCGTCGCGGTGGAAGCGCTCGGGCAGCTGCCAGAGGAACGGCCCGAGCTTCGGCGTTCCGAGCAGCGGCTCGAGCCGGTCGAGGAAGCGGGCCAGGCCCTGCTCGACGTCCGTGAGGCGCTTCATGTGGGTGATGTAGCGGCTGACCTTGACCGCGAAGAGAAAGCCGGGCGGCGTCGCGTCGAGCCAGCCCTGTACGGCCTTGCGGGTCGGCAGCCGGTAGAACGTCGCGTTCACCTCGACCGTGTCGAAGAGCGTCGCGTAGTGCTCGAGCCACCGGCGCTCCGGCAGCCCCTCCGGGTACACGCGCCCGCGCCACGAGTCGTAGCTCCAGCCGGAGCACCCGATCCGGATCTCGGCCACGCCTCCGGGATACCGCGTGCGGGGCGACGCTAGTCGTCGAGCTCGAGCGCCAGGTGGGGAAGACGGGTGCGGACGGCCGAGGAGAAGGAGGTCGCGTACTCGTCGCCCGCGTCCTCCTCGAGCGTCAGCCGGTAGGCGTCGCGGAGCTCCTCGAGCTCCTCGCGGGCGGTGTCGACGAGATCCACGTAGGCGCCGTAGCGCTCCTCCGCCTCGTCTCGGCCGGCCGCGTCGTAGGCGTCGAGCGCCTCGCCGAGCTCATGGAGGAGCTCGGTGTTGTCGGCGACGAAGAGGTCGAGCTGGCGCTCGACGAGCTCGGCGAAGCGCGGGCGCCGGAAGGCCATCGCCCTAGACTACGCGGCCCTTGTCTTCGCTCCTCGTCCGCACGTGGAACGTCTACCACGGCCGCACACACCCGGTCTCGCGGCAGACGCATCTGCGCCGGATGGTGGAGCTCGTGACGGCCGACGGGCCGGACCTGGTCGCGCTTCAGGAGGTTCCGCTCTGGGCGCTCGGGAAGCTCGACGACTGGACGGGCATGGCCGTCCGCTGGGCCGTGACCGTCCCCGCGATTCTCCTCGCGCCGCTCGCCCGGCTCGTCACCGACCTCGACGCGCGGCGCGTCCGCTCGCTCCTCAGCGGGCAGGCGAACGTCCTCCTGGCGGGACCGCGGATCGAGCTCGGCGAACAGCGGCTGCTCCTTCTGAACCCGGATGTGTCGAAGTGGGAGTGGCTCTTCAGGCGGGGGCCGCAGCAGCGCTTCGTCCAGGCGGTTGACGCGACCGCCTACGGGCGCGCGTTCGTGATCGCGAACGTGCACACGACCAACCGGCCCGAGCGGGCGGTCGGCGAGCTCGAGCACGCCGCGGCGTTCGTCGCCGACGCGAAGCGCTGCATTCTCTGCGGCGACTTCAACGTCCGCCGGCACGCGATCGCCGGGTACTCGGAGCCGATCGACGGGATCGACCAGATCCTCGTCCGAGGGCTCGAGCTCGAGGGCGGGCCGGAGCCGTGGCCGGTCGAGCGACGCCGGATCGACGGGCAGGTCCTTTCCGACCACGCCCCGGTCGAGGCGGTGATCCGGTGACGCTCGACGAGATCCGGGCCGAGCTGCCCGTGCTCGAGCGAAAGGCGTACCTGAACGCCGGCACCTTCGGCCCGCTCCCGCGGCGGACGGTCGGGGCCCAGCGGGCCTGGGAGGACCGCGCGCTCGAGGAGGGCCGCGCCGGGCGCGCCTTCTTCGCGGAGGTGATCGAGGACCGGGCGCGCCTCAAGACGGCGCTCGGCGCCCTCGTCGGCGCGCCGGCCGAGTCGATCGCCCTGACCACCTCGACCTCCGAGGCCTGCAACATCGTCGCCGCCGGTCTGCGGCTCTCTCCCGGCGACGAGGTGGTCACCACCGACGCCGAGCACCCCGGGCTCCTGAGCCCGCTCGCAACGTGGGGCGCCGACATCCGCGTGGCGGCCGTCTCGCAGGCGCCCGCGTCGGAGGCGCTCCGACTGCTGGAGGAGCAGATCACCCCGCGGACGAAGCTCGTCGCCGTCTCCCACGTGACGTGGACGACGGGCCAGGTGATCCCGGTGGCCGAGCTCGCCGGGCGGCACTTCCACCTCCTCGTGGACGGCGCCCAGTCCGCGGGCGCGATCCCGGTCGACGTCGGGGCGCTCGAGTGCGACTACTACACCGTCTCCGGCCAGAAATGGCTCCTCGGCCCCGACACGACCGGCTGCCTCTACGTGCGGCCGGAGCGGATCGGCGAGCTCGAGATGGCCTTCGCCTCCTACCTCTCCTGGGCCGATCCGATCGCGCTCGAGCCGGCGGCCGGGGCACAGCGCTACGAGTCCGTGTGGACGTCCGCCGCCTCTGTCTCCGGGCTCCTCGCGTCGCTCGCGTTCGCCGCCGAGGCGGGGGAGGAGCGGTTCGGCCATGCGCGGGCGATGGCCGGGCGGGCGCGCGAGCTCGTCGCCGTGCGCGGCCTCGAGGTGGTGACCGAGCCGGGCCAGGCGACGCTCGTCTCCTTCGTGCCGGACGGCCCGGCGGACGAGCTTGTCGACCGGCTCGCCGACCGCGGCGTCGTCGTGCGCGACCTTCCGCAGACCGGCTGGGTCCGCGCGTCGTGCGGTTTCTGGACAAGCGAGGACGACCTCGCCCGTCTCGCGGACGGGCTCTAGACCGCCGCCTCGTCCTCGGCCCGGGTCGAGAACGGAAGCCGCCAGTCGCCCTCCGCCTCGCCGTTCACGGTCAGCCGCCACTCGTAGCGGCCGCCCGGCTCGACGGGCGGGCCGGGCAGGTTGATCGCGATCGGCACATCGAGCGGCGTGCCCGGCTTCATCCCGGGCGGGCGGCCCGCCTCGAACTCGCCCTCGATCACGACCGGCTCCTCACCCTGCTCGGTCGGGGCGAAGACCACGTGGCCGTCCGAGTCGACGAGGTCGAGCCGGAACCGGTGCTTCACGTTCGCGCGATCCCACGGGACCTCGAAGAGCACCGCGATCGCGAACGGCACGGGCATCGGTCCCGTCACCGACCAGCCGCCCCCCACGATCGTGAGCTTGCCGTCCGCGACCTGGGCGTAGTCGGCGAGGAGCATCGTCACCTTCACGCGGCCGGCTCCCCGGTGCGGAGGCCGAGCTCGGCGGCGACGGGCCGCATGCCTTCGATCACGTTGGCGATGTGCTCGTCGAGCTCGAGGCCGAGAAGCTCTGCGCCCTTGCGAACGTCGTCGCGGTTCACCCCGGCCGCGAACGAGGGCTGCTTCAGCTTCTTCTTCACCGAGCGCGGCTCGAGCGTGTCGATCCCGTCCGGCCGCACGAGCCCGCACGCGTGGACGAACCCGGCGAGCTCGTCGCAGGCGAAGAGCGTCTTCTTGAGCTGCGTGTCGCGCGGGAGGTCGAGGTGCTCGGCGTGGGAGAGAACGGTCTCGACGACCTCCTCGGGCCAGCCTTCCTCGCGGAGGATCGGGGCGCCGTCCTGCGGGTGCTTGTCGAGCGTCGGGTGCAGCTCGTAGTCGAAGTCGTGCAGCAGCGCGCACGCGCGCCAGAGCTGCTCGTCCTCCCCGAACCGGCGCGCGTACCAGGCGACGGCGGCCTCGACCGCGAGCGCGTGGCGGCGGAGCGCCTCGCTCTCGGTGTAGGTCGTGAGGGTTTCCCAGGCGCGCTCGCGCGAGATGTCCATGGGCGGGGTAGGATAGCCCGCCGCGGCCCGCCTGCCGCCCGCGTGCCCGTGGATACCGCCTTGACCGACCCAGTGCTCGCCGACGTCGCGTCGGAGTCCTTCGTGATCGAGGGCCGGCGCCCCCTCGACGGCACCATCCGGGCAGCGGGCAACAAGAACGCCGCGCTGCCGATCGTGGCCGCGTGCCTCCTGACCGACGAGCCCGTCGTGCTCCGGAACGTCCCGGCGATCACCGACGTCGAGACGATGCTCGCGCTCGCCGCGGCGGTCGGCGTGACGGTCGAGCGCCGCGGCGGCGGCGAGGTGCTCGTGCACGCAGCGTCGACCCCGGCCGCGGAGCTCGACGAGGAGCTCTGTCGCCGGATCCGCGCCTCGATCCTCTTCGCGGGCCCGCTGCTGGCGCGCTGCGGGGAGGCGATCGTCCCGCCGCCCGGCGGCGACGTGATCGGCCGCCGGCGCCTCGACGTCCACATCGACGCCCTCGAGCGGCTCGGCGTGCAGGTCCACGCGAACAAGAACTTCCACATGCGCACCGACGGGCTCGTCGGCGTGTCGCTCTTCCTCGACGAGGCGTCGGTGACCGGCACCGAGAACGCGGTCATGGCCGCCGTCCTCGCCCGTGGGGAGACCGTGATCGGGAACGCGGCCTGCGAGCCGCACGTCCAGGATCTCTGCCGGTTCCTCGTGTCGCTCGGCGCGGAGATCGAGGGCATCGGGTCGAACGTGCTGCGGATCCGCGGCGTCGAGCGTCTGCGGGGCGGCGAGTGGCAGATCTCGCCCGACCACATCGAGGTGGCGAGCTTCATCGGGCTCGGCGCCGTCACAGAGGGCGCGCTCACGATCGAGGGCGTGGACCCCGTCGACCTGATCGCGATCTGGCAGGCACTCGAGCGGCTCGGCGTCGCGACCGAGGTGGGCGAGGCGACGGTACGCGTGGAGGGCGGGCAGGAGCTCGTGATCCAGGACGACCTGGGCGGTCAGATCCCGAAGATCGAGGACGGGCCGTGGCCCGCGTTCCCCGCCGACCTCACCTCGATCGCGCTCGCCGTCGCCACGCAGGCGCGGGGCACGATCCTGATCTTCGAGAAGATGTTCGAGAACCGGCTCTTCTTCGTCGACAAGCTCGTGAACATGGGCGCGCGGATCATCCTGTGCGACCCGCACCGGGCGGTCGTCACGGGGCCGGCCCGGCTCTACGGCGAGCGCATGGAGAGCCCGGACATCCGCGCCGGCATGGCGATGCTGATCGCAAGCCTCTGCGCCGAGGGGACGTCGACGATCGGGAATATCGGGCAGATCGACCGCGGCTACGAGCGGATCGACGAGCGCCTGCGGGCGGTCGGCGCGGCGATCCAGCGGGTCGAGGGCTAGGCCGTTAGGATCGCGCCGTGGCGAACCTCAAGCATGTGATCCGAACCGACCGGGCGCCAGCGCCGTTCCAGGGCGCGCCGTACTCGCAGGGCATTCGGTTCGGCGACCTCGTCTGGGTCTCCGGCCAGGTCGCCATCGACCCGGCCACGCACGAGGTGGTCGAGGGCGGGATCACCGAGCAGACCGAGCAGGTGATGCGGAACGTCTCCGCGATCCTCGAGGAGGCAGGCACGGGACTGAAGCAGCTGGTGAAGACCACGATCTTCCTGGCCGACTTCGATGACTTCCAGGCGATGAACGAGGTGTACGCGCGGCACGTCGGCCCCGAGCCGCCCGCGCGCGCGACCGTGCAGGTCGCCTACCTGCCGAGCGGCGTCCTCGTCGAGATCGACGCGCTCGCCCACCTGTAGACAGCTCGACCCGGTCTCGGCGCGAATCTGCGCACCACGCGTGCGGCTTTTCGACCTACACTCGCCTTAAGGGGGCGAGGGGCCGGAGGCCCCGGGGGCGAATCTCACGCGCGTCTGCCACTCGAGCGGCATGGGAGCCCCGGGGTGTCGCGGCACTACGCTTCGGCGTGTGGACGTCATCGTCACGCACACGAACACGGACTTCGACGCGTTCGCCGCGCTCCTCGCGGCCCGGCGGCTCTATCCCGACGCGCGGCCGGCGCTCTCGGGATCGCTCAACCGCAACGTGCGGGAGTTCTTCCGCCTGCACGCGGACGAGCTCGACGTCGCCGAGACCGGCACGCTCGACCACGACGAGATCGACCGGCTGATCGTCGTCGAAACCGTCCACGCGGAGCGGCTGGGGGAGTTCGAGGAGGTGGCGCGCCGCCCGGACGTCGACGTCGTCGCCTTCGACCACCACGAGGGCGAGCGGCCCGACTGGATCCCCAAGGAGAACCTCGTGCTGTCGAGCGACGGAGCGCTCACGACGACGATGGTCGGCATCCTGGCAGAGCGCGAGCTCGAGCCCACCGTCCTCGAGGCGACCGTGTTCGCGCTCGGGATCCACGAGGACACCGGCTCGCTCACCTACTCGGGCGTCACGCAGCGCGACGCCGACGCGCTCGCCTGGTGCCTGCGCCACGGAGCGCGCCAGGATCTCGTCTCGCAGTACCTCCACACACCGCTGGGCGCGTCGGAGCGGGCGCTCTTCGAGGCGCTCGTGCCGGCGCTCGAGGAGCACGAGGCCGGCGGGTTCGAGGTGCTGGTCGCAGCCGTCGCATGGCCGGACTACGTGGACGGCATCTCGAACCTCGTCCACAAGCTCGTCGACCTGACCGACGCCCGCGCGCTCGCGGCGCTCGTCGAGATGGAGGAGCGGGTCGTGTGCGTCACCCGCTCGCGTGTCCCCGAGATCGACGCCGCGGCGATGGCGGCGTCGCTCGGCGGCGGCGGCCACCCGCAGGCGGCGTCCGCGATCTACCGCGGCCCGCTCGCCGAGGCGCGCGAGCGGCTGATCGCGGCCCTTCCGGGTGCGGCCCGCGAGCCGCTCACGGCCGCGCGGATCATGTCCCGCCCACCGCGCTTCGTGGATCCGGACGACACGGTGGCCCAGGCGATGGTCGTCTGCCAGCGCCATCGCCAGAGCGGCGTGCTCGTCGGCGACGAGACGGCGCTCGCGGGTGTCGTGACGCGCGAGGACCTCGACAAGGCGATCGGTCACGAGCTCGCCCACGCGCCCGTCAAGAGCGTGATGACCGCGACCGTGCCGACCTGCGGCGAGGATGCCCCGCTGGCGGAGCTCCGGCGCCTCGTCGTCCAGGCGGACGCCGGTCGCGTCGCGGTCCTGCGCGACGGAGTGGTGGTCGGCGTCGTCGCCCGAACGGACATACTGCGGGCCCTCGACGAGCCGGTCGGCGCCGAGGCTCCGGCGACGGCCGACCTGCGCGAGCGGCTGCTCGCGCTCGAGCACCTCGTGCCCGTCTTCGAGGCCGTGCAGGCCGTCTCGGCCGGCTACGAGGGCGCGTACCTCGTGGGCGGCGCCGTCCGGGACGTGCTGATGGACGAGCCGAACTTCGACGTCGACGTGGCCGTCGAGGGCGACGGGATCGCGTTCGGCGAGGCGCTCGCGGCCGCGCTCGGCGGGCGGGCCGTGCCGCACGAGAAATTCGGCACGGCCGTCGTGATCGCCGGCGACGGGACGCGGATCGACGTGGCGACGACCCGCACCGAGTTCTACGACGCCCCGGGCGCCCTGCCGCACGTCGAGCGGGCCACCCTCCGGCAGGACCTGTTCCGGCGCGACTTCACGATCAACGCGATGGCCGTGTCGCTCCGGGGCGAGGACTTCGGACGCCTGATCGACTTCTTCGGCGGGCGAGCCGACCTGGAGGCCGGCGTCGTCCGCGTGCTGCACGCGCTCTCCTTCATCGACGACCCGACGCGCATCTTCCGCGCGATCCGCTACGAGAACCGCCACGGCTTCCGCATGGACGGCCACACCGCCTCGCTCGCGCGGGCCTGCGTCGAGATGGATCTGGTCGGAGAGCTCTCCTCCGCCCGCCTGCGGGACGAGCTCCAGGCGCTCCTCTCCGAGCACGACGTGGAGGCGGCGGTCGCTCGGCTCGACGACCTTGGCGTGGCGGAGGCCATCCATCCGCATCTCGACGCCGGTTCCGACGCACGACGGCTGATCGCCGAAACCGACGCGCTCCGGGAGCGGTTCGCACCCGGGGTGCCGGCGTGGCGCACGCGGCTCGCCGTGCTGGCGCGCCGCCTCGCCCCGGGCGAGCTCTTCGAGTGGTTCGAGCGGCTGCGGCTGCGGCGCCGCGACGCGGAGCGGATCGCCGACGCGGTGACCGTGGGCCCGCGTCTCGTCGACCTCGTGGCCGCAGCCGACGAGCCGGCCGAGATCCGCCGGCTCATCCAGCCGCACGATCCGGACGGCGCGGTCCTGGCGCTCGCGCTGGCCGGCGAGC
>Ga0210087_1000053_pt1 | contig 14742 bp, 10 predicted proteins | sample MayberryNW_Catta_4_FD_184878 | JGI IMG/M metagenome (GOLD analysis project Ga0210087, IMG submission 184878) | Wetland microbial communities from San Francisco Bay, California, USA, that impact long-term carbon sequestration -... | ecosystem: Environmental > Aquatic > Marine > Wetlands ... | reverse complement strand
TGCTTTGCAGATATCGTTAATCCCTGCTCCGCGCGCAATTTGACCGTCGGCGCCTCGACGCACGTGAGTACCTTTCCCTCGGCTTCGCTTCTAATTTGATAACGGTTAGGAATTCCTTCGACGTTCGGCTTTTTGGGGAAGGACACTGCCGGAGTTGGGTCGGGTCCGATCTTCCAATCGTCGTTCTTGGTGATTGATTTCAACTCACAGTTTGGGAAGTCGATCACAACCTCCGCGGTAGAGCTGTTCGCTAGCCGCTCGCGCTCAAGAAGCAGCTTGCGTGCTTCCTGGATTGACCGGCATCCGAGCAATGCATCACAGACATAGTGGGAGGAATCATCAGATCCTTCCATTGCCGGTGAAAACATCGCTCTGACTTTGTGTAAATAATCGCTAAACCCCCCAGCCCGCATTGGACTGTATTCCCAAACCGTTTGCCATGGGATAATCCCGCCGAAGCCCAGGCGTACGAGCTTGACGGACGGAACCGGCATACCCGCGATTAACACAAGTGCCCGCTCACCGCTGCCGAATTTGACCCGATGTAATCGTTGGTGGTCCGTGAAATGCCGCAGGAAGCGTATAGGAGGACCGATGCTCGTTTCTTTTACGATGTTCATCTCGCTTCTCCCTTAGGTCAGCGTATTACATCGATTGTCACGAGAGAGGAAATCGGTGACCTGAATGTCTTTGTCTCAACTCAGAATGTGCAAAAGGATCAGCGCCCCAATCTATCCCCAGCAACGATTATGCCTCTGGCGGCCTCGTCTGACAGGACGAGGCTACGATGCACATCGGAGCATCCTACAGGGCAATAGCTGACAGGATGCCCGCCGGAAGAATCGGAGCCTACGAAACGAATCGTACGAAAATGTTTCCCTTAGCCGGTCTGCTCTCGAGAAACCGCAGCGGTGGATTCGGCGCGCTGTGAAGGGGAGCAGGAGCCTGTGCTGCCGCCGCGATCGGAACGAGCGCCGATCAGTTCTGGCCGCTCTTTACCGCTGCCTCTTGGCGTATGAAGCCCGGGGGGCGGCCGTGTTTCGAACGAATCTCCAGCCAGCCGTTTCGGGAGCCTACAACATTGAGCTTCGTCTTCGGACCAATATTGCCAATCAGCGCTGCGTTCTCACTGGGGTCGGTATAAACTTGGGTCGTGCGGACGGTTTCATATGTGCCCGGCAGGCGCGGCACTGCTTTTGTCTGTGGTTTGGATACATCGTCGGCCGAGAATTCGTCGGAGTTGCTTTCCGGCGCGAATGCCGACTCATGCGAGGTTGAAAACGGACTTTCAAAAAACCCTACCGCTACCACGATCGCAAGCACGATGGCGGCCGGAAGCACTCTAAGCCGCCAGTTTCGCGTGGCCAAAGCCCAAACTCGCCGGCTAGTTTTTTCTTCTGCCATCACAATGTTTTCCGCTACCGTCCGGCGTGAGACAGTATCCGTTGACTCAACGTCGATTTCGTTTGGGCCGAAGGGCGGCAATGACACGCCGGTCACACCTTGAATAGCCGCGGCACGATCCGGATCAGAAGTGAGGCGAGACGGCGCCCCCAAAGTGCTATCAGCAGCGACAAGTCGCTCGGTGGGTTGGTATGTACCCTCGATAACTCGCGCGCGCTCCATTCGTAATGCTTCGAGCTGCCTTCGAAGCAGGCTCAGCTGCCTCTGGCTATCCTCGTTTTCGGCGAGAAGTTCCTGCCACCGGGCGCGCTCGTCCGCAAGTCGGCGATTCTCTTCGCCCAGCTCCTGACAGACGCGTTCCGTTTCCTCCAAGCGTTTCTGCATGTTGTCGAGCTCTAGAACCTTGTCCTTTTCTGCAGCAAGCTCGCGGTCCAAGTCGGCGATTTGCGCTTCCAACTTCCGTTGCTGAGCCCTATAAAGCATTTCGCGTGATTCGGCGTTGGCCAGTCGTTCTTGCGCGCTGTTAATCTCTCGATGTTTCGACTGGCTGGCTTCCAGTTGTTCTTGGTAATCGGCCAATTCAAGCTCAAGCCGCTCGTAATGATCCGCGAATTCCTGATTTCGCCGCGCCAATTCCACCGATCGAGTCTCGCGTGCATTCAATCGAATCCCGAGATCGTCAAGTTCTTTCTGCAAACCCTGGTTCGCCAGACGCAATTGTTCGCTTTCAGATTTGAACTCCGTACAGCGCCGTTCCGCTTTCTGAAGCTCGTTGGCCGTAGCTTGTCGCTGTTCCAACTCTTGTCTCAATTCGTTTATTTCGCTTTGCAGTTTCTGGTTCCATTTGGCTGCTTCGGTTTTCGACATCGCCGACGCGCCAAGTTGCAATTGCGCGCTTGTGAGCTGCTGCTTGAGATCCGCGATCTCCCTTTGAAGCTGCTCGTTCATTTCGATCAACTGCTGATTGTTCAATCGTACGCTTCCTTCGTTCGCGCGGAGCGCGTTTGCAATCTCTTCGCTTGCGGCAAGGGTGCGCGCGAGCGCCTCGGCCTCCTTCAGCAGCTGCGTGTTTTTCGCCGTCAGCTCCTCTGTTTGATGCATCAATTCGGCAAAGCGGGTCTGTAGTTGAGCATGGCGCTCGACGATCGCTCTACGCTCACTATAGGCCTTTTGTTCTTGCAAGCGCTGATTTTCAGATTCCATTGCCGCAGCGTTTTGTGCCGCAACATGTAACGACTCTATCGTCGTTTCTCTTTCCGCCAGCTGCCCTTGCAGTTTCGCTAGTTCGGCTTGCAGCGCTGTGCCGGCTTCGGCGGTTTCTTGAATTCGGCGGAGCGATTCTCCATGCTGCCTTTCGCTCGTTTCCAGTTGATTGCCGAGACGGGCAATCTCCGCTTGCAGTTCGTGGTTTTCCGATTGCACGGCGAGCAAGCCGGCCTGGTCTTTCTGGAGGTCGCTTAACATTCTTTGGCTTTCCTCCAGCCGGGTTGTAAGAAACGATATTTCTTTTACGAGCTCCTCATTTTGTGCGATCAGCTCCACCGGCAAATGCGCTTCAGAGCGCCGCCCTACCGATGGATTCACCGGCTGTGCGGTTTGATTGCGTTTTAACCGGTCGAATTCGCGCCGTTTGCTCCGAAGTTCCCGACTCGACGCTATAAGAAAGGATCCTAACGCCGCGATCGTTGAACCGGATAAGATAAACAACCAAGAGTAGACGTTTTCCATAAACCTCTCCTAAGAGAAACTGATCATTTCGCGCTGCCAAAACTTCCAAAAAATCTGACTGAGTACCGAATCTTTCTTGCCGGGATGCTTTCGACGAATGCATAGACGCGACGTTGAAAATTTATGATGACGTCACGCCAAAGCTATGCCAATTGATGTTGGCGGGCGGCACAGCGTAAACCGTTACCAGCGAAGAAGTTTTGTCTCGAGAATGCCATTGAGCAGCGGTATTCTGAACAAAACCGTGAGTTCCGCAATCAATCGTGGATTACTCGAGACAGAGGAGCGCCTGTGCTAACTCAGTCTTCCCAAGTCGGCGCGAAGAATTTTTCCGATGGCGCTCTTCGGCAGGCTGACAGTGAACTTTATATCATGAGGAATCTTGTAAGGCGCGATCTGGGAACGGAGGCTTTCGCGGATGGAATGGGCGAAATCGACAGTCGGCGTATAGCCCTCGGCCAAGACCACAATCGCGCGGATCTTATTGCCTATATCGTTATCGGGTACCGGAACGACGGCGACTTCGGCCACCGCGGGATGCTTTTGCAGGGCATTTTCGATTTCGGCCGGAGAGATAAAAATACCACGGCTTTTAAAGCAGTCGTCGCGCCGGCCGGCGATGAAGAAATATCCCTCGCGATCCTGATAGGCGAGGTCACCGGTAAGATACCAACCGTTGCGAATTGCCGCTTCGGTTCTTTGATGATCCTTATAGTAACAGAGGAACAATCCAGGATCCGAAGTTGAAATCGCGAACTGGCCGAGCTCCCCGGCGGGTACCGGGTTTAAATCGTCATCGAGAATCGCCACGCCGACTCCCGGAAGCAGCTTACCGACAGAACCGGGCTTGACCGGATGCCTGACGCCGTTGCCGATGATGAGCTGGTATTCAGATACGCCGTAGTGTTCGTACAGCTCCGAACCGACCCGCTGTTTCCAATCATTATAAGTGGCTTCCCGCAGGGCTTCACCTGTGGAGTGAGCGCAACGCAGGCTTCTCAAGTCGTGCTGGTTCTCGAACCCGGGCATGGCGAGCAGGCGCCGGTACACGGTCGCAACGCAATGAAGCACGGTTACTTTGTATTTTTCGATTGCCGTCAACACGTTCTCCGGCGTGGCGCGACCGCACAGGATCGCACCCGTGACGCCGTTGCGCAGCGGAAAAAGCAAGTTGTGACCGAGCGCGCTGATAAAACTCCACTCCCCCGTCGCCATCACCACGTCGTTTACTCGTGGCGGCAAGCGATAGCGGTTCAAATCGCCGAGCGCGACAATCCAACGATGCGCATGGACAATGCCTTTCGGTTTGCCGGTCGTTCCGGAGGTGTAAACGATAAAAGCAGGTTCGTCGCTGCGCGTATCAGCTGTCGCGACGGCTATGGAAGACCTCGTCTCCAACGCTGCGAATGAAATTTCACTGCTCTGCGGTTCGCCGGCGCAAACGACGTGCTTGAACGAACCGCTCCCGTACAGTTCGCGCACAGCGTCGCTGCGCGATGATTCGGTGAAAATCAAATGCGGCCCGGTTTGCTCGAGCACCGCACCCAATTCGACTGAGGTCAGCAGTGAGTTGACCAGCACCGGAATGATGCCGAGCTTGATCGCTGCAAGAAACGCAACAGCGAATTCCGGCGAGTTACCCATTTTGATCAGAACGAGATCGCCGCGCTTCAATCGCAGATCAAGAAAGCCCGCGGCGACGGCGTTGACCCGACGCTGCAACGATTCGTACGTGACAACTCCAAATTCACCGACGAGGGCGGGGCGCGGACCGCAACCACGCTGAATCGAGGCATCGAGCACATCACATGCGATATTCAATCTATCCGGGATCACTCGATAGTCATGCCCGGGAACGGCCGAAACGGTCACCGCGATTTGCTCTTTGCTTTCTTCGGCTGGCTCTTTTTCAGAAATGGCGAGCCGCCAGCGTACGGGTAAGTATAGCGCGGCCGGCGCTTCTCCACGAACGCGCGAATCCCCTCCTGGCAGTCTTTGGTTCGGGTAATCTCCAGCACGGCTTCGAGCTCCTGCTGATAACCTTCGTCGCTGCGGTTCCAATTCCAATACATTTTCACCAGGCGCTTGGCTTGCCGCACGGACAGATACGGATTCGCGGCAATGCGTCCCGCAAGCGCCAACGCTGTATCGAGAAGCTTGGCAGCAGGCACGACTTCTTCAACGAGACCGATGCGCGCGGCTTCCTTGGCGTCAATAATCTCGCCGGTAAGTATCAGACGCATCGCTCGGCCCACGCCGATGAGCTTCGGCAGATTGCGCGCGCCGCCGCTTTCCGGCACGAAACCCGCCGGCACGGCCACTTCGCCGAAGCGTGCCCGGTCCGAGGCGATGCGCATATCACAAAGCGTCGCCATTTCGAGTCCGACTCCGACCGCGGCGCCATTGATGGCGGCGATCGTCACTTGCGGCAGATCTTCGAGCTTGCGCATGGCGCTCTGCAAAACCTTGTGGCGCAGGTCGTTGAAAAAATATTCCGCCATTTCCTTGTACGGGCCGGTGATGCCCATGGAACCTTCGAAGGCGCCGAGCACTTCGCCTTCCGATTTGAGATCGCCGCCGGCGCAAAAACCACGGCCTTCCCCGGTCAAAATCACCACTTTGACGATGGAATTGCGCGCGATCTCGTTGCACAAAGCATCGAGCTCGAGCCGCATGAGCGGATCAACCGCGTTGAGTTTTTCAGGCCGGTTCAAAGTAATGATGCCGATACACGGCTCGCCGGGATTATTAGGGTTGTCGTGCACCGACCATTTGACCGCTTTGTAGTCCATGTGGGTCTCCTGCCGAGTCGCAAAGTTTATCAATGTTTCGGGCTTGCGATGTCCTAATACCCCTCTCTTTAGCAAAGAGGGGCGAGGGGAGATTTTCTGTCAACAAATCCCCGTCGATCACCCTTTTTTCAAAGGGGGAAGTAAAGCAGTTTGTAGGACAGGAGTCCCCATCCCTTTTTTTCTGAGGAGATGGATATAGACTCCTGCGCACGATTCAAAACTTTATTTCTTTTTTTCCTGACCGTAGTACGACGTATTCACCGCGACCTTGTCGGTCGATTGCCGCTCGCGCGCGATCTTTTCGCCGGTCTGCCAGAACTCGCCTGCTACCGCCAGCTTCGCTTCCTCATCAAGCTCCGGATTCCAATCGCCCAGCGAGTAGCCGTACCAGGGCGATTCGGGCTCCAGCTTAGGCAGTTCGAGCCGCTCCCAGAGCTTGCGCGCGCGCTCCATATATTCTTTCTTCGGCAAAGAAATGGGTGGAAAGCTTTCTTTTAGCGTCGCATCCCACAGCAGGCACGAATCGTCGGCGCCGCCGCGCGCGTCGTGGCGCGGCGCATGGCCGATGTCCGTGCCGCGGATGATTTGCACGTCGCGATGCGGTTGCGATCGGTAACCGAGCGCCCAGAACACCGCGTCGAGATTTTCCGGATCGATATCTTCGTCGACAGCGATAACGATTTTCGACATCGACGGCCGAAACGTGACGGAGGCCATCAAGGCGCGCCAGACTTCAGCCTGGCTCGGCTGGCGCATTTGAATCACCGTCAACTTTTGCGTCGCCGTCAGGGGCTCGTGCAGCATGACCCGGGTAACGGAGTTGATGCCGAGAACGTTTTTCAAATGATCGAGATAGAGCGGCTCATAGGCCATTTTCTTGATCACGCTCGACTCCGACGGCGTTACCTGGCTGATGATCGAGCAGAGAATTGCGTTTTTTCGCCGCGTGATCGCGGTGACTTCCATGAACGGATTGTATTCCTTCGGATTGACGTGGCCGTGAGATTCACCGAAAGGCGCTTCCGGCTCGAGATATTCGGTCGAGACAAAACCTTCTATGATGATCTCCGCGTCGGCGGGAACCATCAATGGAACCGTTTTCGCCTTCACGATGCGGATCGGCGCTCTCACGAGACCGCCGGCAACTGCGAACTCGTCGACGTCGTACGCAAGTTTCTGCGCCGCGACATAAGAAATTGCCGGCACGCCGCCGATGCATAGCGCGGCCGGCATTTTTTCCTTGCGCGCGCGGTATTTTTCCCAATGGACGTAAATGCCCTGACCCAATTCCAGCGATGGGTTACAGCCGACTCGGTCCGGCGCCTTGATCATCGCGCGGTAGGTACCGATATTGTGAATACCGTTGTCCGGATCTTTGGTAATGTAGTGCGCCGCGCTGATATAGGGTGCGTTGTCCCAACCAGGGGTTGAGATCGGCACTGGAATACCGTCGAGTCCCTGACCGGGCTTCTTCAGTTCGTCCCCGGTAATGACGATCTCGTGAACCGGCGCTGCATCGGAGGGAATCTCAACAGGCGGAATCGGATTCGCTTTCGCCTCGGCCCACAGCTGATTAACCTTCGTGGAATCGGTGCCAAGACCGATTCCATAGATGCGCCGGTTCGCCGCGAGTATGCCAATGGCAACCGGAATCTCGTACCGCGTACCCTTAGCATCCACGGGGTGCTCAAACAAAAATGCCTTGCGGTCTTTCTCTTTGATGCCGCCGCGAAATTGCCAGCGCACCAACGGATGCATCTCCTGGTCTTTGTCCACCGGTTCTGTGACCCGGATCAGCAAGCCTTCATGTTCGAGCTCTGCCAAGTGGTCGTGCAGATCCGGATACCGCCGCGCTGGAATCGCCGAATCGTTCTCGGCCACAGCTGACTTCTTGTTTACCATGACAGTTCGCCTTCAAAAACTTCGATCGTCAGACCGTATAACAATTAGATTTTTCGGTAAAGCCAATAAGTTATCGGAAAGCTCAAGCCGCCCAGATGCGCAAAACAGAGACACAGCCCTTGCTGCAAAGACAATGGACATTGATTTCGCCCTGGGATAAAAATATTTTTGCTTTATTCGGCCGCCGCCAGGGAGGACTCTTGGTTCAGCGGCGAACGAGAGGATTTCCCTGAAACTGCTTCGGTCGATATTGGCAATTTTTCCCCAGCTTTGAATGACAGCACTGCGGCGGCAATCTTCACCTTTTTAATGCGCATAGGCATAGATGTTTTCGATCTAGGGCTCCGACACTGAATGCCTGGACCATCCAAGCCGGACTATCTTTCTCCTTTCCGCCATCGGGATTTTTCCGTTTTCTGGACCGGTTCGTTTTTGTCCAGCATAGGCACGCAGTTCACCTCGGTCGCGATGGCCTGGCAAATTTATGAGCTAACCAACTCGCCGCTGCAGATCGGCTTGCTCGGCGTCGCGCGGGCGGTACCCCAGATTGGACTCCTGCTCGTGGGCGGACTTCTCGCTGACGCGATGAACCGCCGCAAGCTCATGATGTGCACGCAAATCGGCCTGTTCGGCGTCTCGACATCTCTGGCACTGCTGAGTTTCGCGGGACAGACGACGCCGCACATGCTTTACATCGCCACGATGCTCCTGGCGCTTTTTACATCGCTCGAACAACCGTCGCGCCAATCGATGATTCCGAGCTTGGTCCCCCGCGAGCAGCTACCCCAAGCCCTGGCATTGCAAGGCACGCAGCGCTACGTGCCGATCATCGCCGGGCCGTCTTTGGCCGGCGTAGTGCTTGCCTTCTCCGGTCCCGCGGCATGTTATGCAGTCGATGCATGCTCGTGGCTCGCCATGCTGGGCGCGCTCAAGCTTCTTCGAACCAAGATACCGGAAGGCGGAGGCTGGAAGACGATTTCTTTGAGCTCACTCCGCGAAGGATTGGAGTTTGTCTGGTCACACGGCGTGATTCTTCCGCTCATGCTGCTGGATTTTAGTGCAACATTCTTCGGCAACGTGCGTGGTCTGTTTCCCATTTACGCGCGCGACATTTTGGCCATCGGACCCACCGGGCTTGGCCTTCTCTACGCGTCGCGCGCCGTTGGGTCGTTATTCGCTGCGGGCGCCATGGCTCTCTTGGGACCGGTGAAACATAGCGGCCGCTGGATCTTTTTCGGGATCGGCATCTATGGGCTCTCGACGGTGTTGTTCGCCGGATCGCAGGTTTTCTGGTTTTCCTTTCTCATGCTCATATTGACCGGCGCCGGCGACACCATCAGCTCCATACTGCGGTCCACGATCAATCAGCTCAGCACGCCCGACGAGTTGCGCGGCCGCATGTCCTCGATCAACAGCATCTTTACGAGTAGTGGCCCCCAGCTCGGTCAGTTCGAATCCGGCGTGGTGGCGGCTTGGCTGGGCGCGCCAATGTCCGCTTTGACGGGCGGTATCGCAACCTTGCTCGCTCTTGTCATTGTTGCCGTGACTTTCCCAAAAGTACGCCGGTTTCGGATTTCGCGTTTTTCGGATAATTGATTGATTGTTCTAGCCAGAGGAGAACTGATGGAACGGCCCCTTAAGTTATTTATTCTATCCTTATTTTTCATTAACTTCGCAGCCCTCGCTCCTGCGCACGCCCTCTGAAGGACGCTGCGCTGCCAGCCGTTTGGTAATTGCCGGCGGCGTGCCCGATCCGGCGGAGCCGTAGGTAAGCTGCCCGGATTTTTCCTGGCTTCCGCAAGGAAATCTTCGAGAGTCTTCCAACGCGCGTCGGCTTTCACGACGCCTTATTAACAATGACGACCTGTTGACCTAATAATCCCGACATTTTCGGCGCAACGATGCGCGCTATGACATCGGTGACAGCTCCGCGGAAATGGATTGATGATCTGGATCGTTTTGGTCGGATAGTCAGCGGCGAATGCACCCGCTGCGTGCATAAAAAAACCAAACAAAATGAGGGAAACAGCGCGAACTGCTCGATTTCATTTTAGGGACCCACCCGATTACAACGAAGGGGACCACCCAACGTGAGGGCGGAGCGAAGCGACGAAGCGCAGTTGATGTTTAGCTTAACCCTTCGTCTTTTTTCAACCGAGATTTGTTTTCCGTGAGTTTTTCTCGATAGGATTTATCTCCTTTCAAAGTGATCTTCTGAGAGGGATGGATCAGCCGGTCAACGATCGCTTCACCGATGACCGGGTCTTCAAACAGCTTAAGCCAACCCTGGGGCTCGACTTGGGAAGTGACGATGAGGGGCGCCTTATGGTAGCGCTCTTCGAGAATGTCCATCAACGAAGTCGCTTCCTCGTGGGTGTAATTGCGTAGCCCCAAGTCGTCGAGGATCAACACCTTGGCTTTGACCAGACCGCGCACGTAGTTGAGATAGCGGCCGGCGGCTTTGGCAGCCAGGATTTCTTCGAACAGAAAATTAACCGGCACAAACAGGATGGGATGACCCAGCTGACAGAGCCGTTTGCCCACGGCGATGGCAAGAAAAGTCTTACCAGCACCGGTTTTGCCGAAGATCAAAAGATTCTCCAGGTTGTGCAGGAAGCTTAACTCCGAGAGTTCTTTGACCTTGGCCTTGGTGAGATCTTTGTGAAAGGTAAAGTCGATGTCCTCCAGATCGGCGCGGAAACGAAAGCGCGCCTTGGTCATTAGGATCTTGGAGGTTCGGTCCTGGCGTGACAGTTGTTCCTCTTCGAGAATCAGGCGCAGGAACTCCAGAGGATGGAGCTGGTGGGCGAGCGCTTCGGCGGCTCTGCGTTCGCAAGACTGATGAATGCCGAACAGCCGCATCTGGTGCGAGAGATTTCTGACTTGATCGAGCATCATAGCCACCTCCCCGTAATCAGAGAATCTTGGGGGGTAGGTAAGGTATCGGTCCACTGGCTAGGGTGGCTTAAAATCGAAATACGGCGGTCGTTTTTTCTGGGCTCAGTGCCACTGTTCATAGAACCTCCTCTTCGACCGCGATCTGGGCGGCCAGTTGATGGAGGTGAACGGTCTCAGCTTTTCGTTGCGGCGCGGTCAGCGTCGGGCGCTGGCCGTGGGTGGCAAAATACAGAGCGCAGTCTTTGATGTAGGCGAGCCTGGTCTTGTTGAACATCATCGCCCGCTCACAGGCGTGATCCAAAGCCTCGGGCGTGATCGGATGACTTTTCACCAAGCGCAAAACTCCCTGGACGCGGCGCAGATGGCGCAGCGGGTGGTCGTTGGCAAACAGCTGCTCGACCAGTTTCGCGACATTGGGGCCAAGCTTCTTGGCTTGCTCTTGGCCGTGGCGAACCTCGAAGCGCGCCACGCTGAGCTTGTGCTCGGGATAGTGCGCATCGAAAGTCGAGAACTTACCGATACCGTGTAACCGGCCATGAGCCGTCAAGGGTTGGCAGTCATCGCTGAAGACTTCCACCATTTTTTCACTCAAGCGCACGCGCAGGCGCTGACCAACATAAACAAAGGGCACCGAGTAGAAGTTTTTCTCCACCTGAATGTGACAGTCGGGGTGGACTTTGGCGCCGCGCCATTCGCTCAGTTCAAAGCGCCAGGACGGCAGTGGCTTTAAATGCTTTTTCTCCTCTTCAAAGCGCTGCGCCCGGCTCACCCCGTAGTCCTTCATCACCTGCTGGGCTAAGTGTTCCAAGTATCGGCGCAGGACAGCGTTCAGCTCTTCGAGCGAGTAAAAGATCTGGTTACGCACCTGTTGGTAGAAATCTCTTTGCAAAACGCCAATATGGGTTTCTCCCGAGCCCTTGTCCCGGGGTTTTCTCGGCCGCGCCGGCAACACCGCAAAACCCATGTGATTGGCAAAGTCGCAGTAGGTCGGATTGACATCGGGATCGTAGAGATGGGCTTTGTGAACCCCGCTCTTCAGATTGTCCACCACCAAGTACGGGGTCACCCCGCCATAATACGCAAACATCCGCTCGTGCAGCCCGATAAACGTCGGCAGCTTCTGATCTAAGACAAACTCCCCGAAGACATGCGAGCTAAACGGCAAGACCCCTAGGAAAAACTGCGTCAGGATTTTCTTGCCGCTAGCCCTGTCGGTGAGCCACACTCCGTCGCTGAAATCGACCTGAACTTTTTCTCCTGGCTTATGATCTAATCGAATCGTTACTTCGCTGGGTGAGGCTAGCGGACTGGCATACTCCCAGTACGCCCGCCAGAACTTGACGTACTCGATCTCGGGGGCCACTTCCCGACCGATCTGCTTGATCGTGGTGCCTTTGCCGGCTACCTCCTGGCGCACATACTCCCAATCGATCTCGTCTTGCCAGCCGCCGGTTTTCTCCCTCACCAATGGCGCCGGTTCTAAATATTTGCGCACCGTGCGCCGTGAGAGCTTGAGCACCCGCGCAATGGTGCGGATCGAGTGCCCCTGCTCGGACATGATTTTGATCTGTGTTTGCATACGAACGCTGGTCCTTTCTCTGGCCATCTGCTGGATTCCTCCTCCAGCCGGCCAGCTTACCATCGCTCGTCGCTTCGCTCACAAAACCCTGGGCACCACTTGTAATCGGGTGGGGCCCTTCCCTGTAATCAGGTGGGTCCCTTCGTTGTAATTGGGTGGGTACGTCCCGTGAAATCGGTCACTATATTGGACCAAAGTCCAATATAAGCCTGTTAAAAGTTTCGGATAAAGTAGGAAATACTGAAGAGCCGCTGCTTGTTATCCTAAGGACTCTAGAAGACTCAGTTCGGGATCGTGAAGGCAGATGTTTGAGGGAAAAGACTGCAAAAGGAAAATGCAATATGACGATAGCGAGGAAAAAGATACAAAGCATAGGAGGTTTAATGAAAATGAATACTAGAATGTTTGTTGCGGCGCTCATGGCATCCGGAATTTTAACGAGTTGTTCCTTTGGAGGGCCGGTGATGAAACCAATATCCGAACAAAAACTACAACCACAGGACAAGAACTTCAGGACCTGAAGGCTGCTTACGACAAAGGGATCATTACTGAATGGCAGTACGAGCAGCAAAAGGAGCGATTGCTGAGCGGAAAATAGTAGCGAGGTTTTTCATCGGACGCAAAGTCTTTCTGCTGCGCGGAAGCGCTCAGCTTTATGACCCGGCACGATCAAGATATTTCTAAAATTGCAGTCCTTTGCGATGAACAGTCGCGCGATCTGGTTTGCGCTTTTATCGCGAAGGTGTTCCGGACCGCAGCAATCGAGTACTTTATTCCGACGGACCTCACCAAGGGCCGCGCCCGGGCTCGAAGCCGAGAATCTTAAATGGCACAACAGCTGACCAAGAGAGCGCGAGAAGCCCCTGTGCTTCTCCTAACGCTAAGTGTTTTTTTCATGCTGGTATCGTGTTCCATAGCGCTGAAAATTCCCGACGTGGTCGACGACCGGGTCAAAGAATTGGTCCGAAGTGAAGCGGCGCACGTTCTGATGGTGAGTGAAGAGCGGAAAAATTTCTCCAAATACCAATTCTTCCTGACTGATTTTCCGCGACAAGATTTATTGGGCATGAGCCTCGGCAACGGTAAAATCTACATCAGTTACAAACTGGCGGCGCGGGCATTGACCCAAACGGGTTACCTATGGCTGCTTAGACAGACGGTGGCTCATGAGATCGCACATGAGACGGCCGGCCATGCCACACAAACAATATTGTGGTGGTTCACCGGCGGTAATTTCTTTTTTGGCGCCTCGGGTCAAGAGGTCGGGCTACCCTGGTATGTCAGGTTGTATAACTATCCGACTGAGAAAGAGCTCGAAGCGGATCGGATCGGATTAGAGTATTGGAAGAGACTCGGTTGGGACTGCCAGATCTGGGTGGATATCCTGGAAAATTTTCACAGGCAACAGTATCGCGGTGATATTTTCCATCCCACCGACCGCCGATTACAGCAAGCCCAGACTTCCTGCCAATGGACCGAGACCAAACCTTCTGAATGATTTGTAACAGGAGCGGCAAACCGAGAGTTCCCTACCGACATCGCTGAATTGTGCATATGGGACTTGGTTCAATGAATGCGGAGGTGAGACGCAGTGCCACGTTGAATATTATTTAGAGGACCGGGAAAGCGGCTCGTTTATCCGTGGGCGCAAGGACTCAAGATCGAGTAGATTCAAGCCTATTACGACGAAGCTCAATTCAAAGATTGGACGCGCGCCGATGCTGGCGCGCCTGTACTCAAAGCGCAACATCCGGAGTTCAGGTGTGGAATCAAGGCATCCACGCGCGTTCCGGCGTGATCTATGCCGAGTGCCATAAACGGTAAACGTTCGGAGGATGTCGAATTCGCAACGCGATTAGGCGAATAGATGTAGTTTCCCGGCCGGAGAGGACGCACAAAAGTGACATTAGCTATGTTCTCGCGTGAGTGGATTATCGCCATTGGACTAAAGGCTAATATACGGGGCGCCGGCCGTTTGATAGGGATCGGCTAATGGTGAACGAACGAGAAGGTGGGATAATTTGTCATGCTCGCCGTCCTAAGGACAAGTAGCAATCTCACTCACGTACCGATAGTCAAATTGTTCGGGCTGATCGTATTGCTGCTCTTACTGTTCGCCTCGAGTGCCACTGCCGAGGGGCCGAAGGAACAACTTCAAAATACCATCGACGGCATCATCAAAGTTTTGAAGACCATCCGAACCCCCGCGGACATCAGTAGAAACAGGAACTCAATCCGGCAGCTTCTTCTGACCCGGTTCGACTTTGTCGCAATGGCGCAGCGGTCGCTCGGCAATCGCTGGAACGATCTGAAGGACAACGAGCAAGAATTTGTATCGGTGTTCACCGATTTTGTCGAACATGGATACATGAGCACCCTCGGATCCTATCGAGGCGGAAAAAGTCGTATACGACGGAGCCCGGGTCAATGGAGAATCTG
>Ga0210087_1000052_pt1 | contig 14806 bp, 10 predicted proteins | sample MayberryNW_Catta_4_FD_184878 | JGI IMG/M metagenome (GOLD analysis project Ga0210087, IMG submission 184878) | Wetland microbial communities from San Francisco Bay, California, USA, that impact long-term carbon sequestration -... | ecosystem: Environmental > Aquatic > Marine > Wetlands ... | reverse complement strand
CCTTCGTATCCTTCGTGCTTTCGTGGTTAAGTATCCCTAGGTTGCACTATTCGCTCGCCACGATCCGGTTCGATAACGCGCCGATCTTCGATGACGACACTTCGACGGTATCGCCGATTTTTAGAAACAGGTCGAGCGGCCGCCGGCCGTCAGAGCCGCGCCGGGTTTTATCGGCGGCCGTACCGGCAGAAGTGCCGCCGGCGATCACGTCGCCGGGGACAAAGGTGAAATCCTGCGAGAGATATTCGAGCACTTCGCCGAACGACCAGATCATCTCCCGGGTATTGTAGCTCTGCCGCACGACGCCATTAACGCGCGTCTCGACATCGATGTCTTGATGATGGACTTCGCCGACGGCAACACAGGGTCCCATCGACACGGCGCCGTCAAAATTTTTCTGCAGGTTATAGCTCACCGCTCGGTCGGTGCTGCCGCCGTCGCGAATGCTCCAATCGTGAAATAACGTCACGCCCCAGACATAGTCGCAAATTTGCTCGGCGGGAATGTTCTTGCCGCGCTTGCCGATAATGATAGCAACCTCACCTTCGTAGTCGAAATAAGTAACTCGTCTGGGGAAAGGGATCGAGTCGCCCGGTCCGGCGACTTCGGCCGGTACCTTCCAGAACCCCCACTGGCCCCCCTTGCGCGCCTCTTCGGTGATCTGTTCGATCGTCACATCGGTCCTGCCGAGCCGGTTTGCCCACATGCCGACCAGGTGGGCGGCGTAGTTGCCGCCGACGCAGGCGATGCGGCGCTCCGGCCACGGCGCGTGTAGCTGCACTCGCTTTAGGTCGTGAACTACTTGTACACCGCCTTGATCGTCATCGGGACGGATCCGGTCAAACTGCTCGATCATCCACTGGGCGTCTTCGACGGCGGCGGAGCCGCGTTCGATAAAAGATAACAGGCGCGCGGGCAGGCGTGTCGCTGCTTGTTCGACCGCTTTAGCCTCGCCTCGTTCTTGAAGATGCCGCGTCATGGCGCCATTCAGATCGATCACTCGTTCACCGACCAGAGCGCCCATCCGGCGTTCCGGTCCATAGACCAAAATTTTCATCATCGTCCTCACTTCATTCGATATTCGTTGACGGCGTCTTCGTTGAGATCCAAGCCGAGCCCGGGCTTCTCAGTCAACGTGATCCAGCCGTTAGCCGTCCCGGGCAAATCTTTATAGATCGTATTCGCAGTAAGCCAGTTGTTGACGTGAATCTCGGCGCGCCAACCGTTGGGCACCGCCGCATGCAGGTGGATGTCGAAATGATCGCCGTTGCCGACCGGCAAATTGAAAGCATGGGCAAGACCCGCCGCTTTCATAGCCATAGTGAAGCCGCCGACCGAAAGCACGTGGATATTCAGAAAGTCCACGGCGTCTTGCTTGACCAGATCGGCGAGCTTGAAAAAATTCTCCCACTGCCCGGCGGCGATCGGGATACTCGTCTGCTTGCGCAGTTGAGCGAGTAGATGCGGGTCGTTATGTACGATCGGTTCTTCGAACCACATCAAATTATACGGCTCGAAGCGCTTGCACCAGCGCACCGCGGCGTCGAGTTTCATCAAGCAATTGGCGTCGGCCATCAATTCAACCGCGTCGCCGACCGCGTCGCGCACCGCGCGAATGCGGGCCTCGTCTTCGGCGGGATTGTCCTCGCGATGCTCGCCGCTGGCGCCGGAAGGATCCATGGCGCCGCGAATGTTCGAGCGCCCGACTTGAATCTTCAGCCGGGTCTCGCCTTTGGCCACCCAATGTTTCGCCGCTGCCGCAAGTTCATCGCGCTGATAGGCTCTCAGACCAAAAGTGATGTAAGCCGGGATGGATTTCTGCGCGCCGCCCAACAGGCGCCACACCGGCGCGTTGTAGAATTTCCCCTTGATGTCCCAGAGCGCAACGTCGACGGCGCTGGCGGCAAAATTCCACACGCCGGCATGCGCGCGGGTATTAAACTTCCAGAGCATCTGGTGCATCAGACGTTCATTTTCCAACGGATCCTGGCCTGTCAAAAACCGCGCCAGCTCCTGGTGGATAAACGCCGCGCTCGCGGAGTGCATGAATCCGCCGAATTGCGACAGGCCGACAATGCCGTTATCGGTTTTGACTTTCAGCAAGCGCACGGCCGCGCGCACGGGCTGCTTGAAGAGCGGCGGCGTGATAGGGATGTTTTGCAATTCAACGGTTTCGATCTCGGCAATCTTCAACGACGATCTCCTTTACTGATGATTGATCCTGCTTATCGAATCACTGCGGTAGTTCATTTGCTCGGAGTTTTCTGCGAGTCATCAGCATCCACCGCTCCGGCCAGGCATATTTATCTAAATGATCTCACGTCAGCAAGAACAAAATCACCCTTGCTCATCCAATGCGCAAGGATCGAGGTCGGCTGCAGAGATTCGGAAGCAGCTTGCAAAAGCAGATTCTTCGCCTACGGCCTGGGATGAGAGGAGCGGCTTACGGCGTGAGTAACCCGGCGGTGGATCGCAGCCGAATGGTCGCCTTCAACGGCAAATGGTCGGAAGCGATCCGCGTGAGCGGGGTGTGAAAACAGCAGAGCTGGTTCAGCGCTGCCGGCGGGGATACCCAAATTCGATCGAGGGCAAAGATTGGAAAGCGCGATGGAAAAGTCCGCACCAGCGCAGTCTTGCCCAGCTGGGTGTGGAGCCAACGCAGTGAGCGGCCGGTCGGCAGCCACTCGTTAAAATCGCTCAGCAAAATGACGATGCGCGTACGCTTTTGGGACAAGGCGGTCAAGAGCTTTTTCACCTGAAAGCGGCGCTCGGCGGGACGTAGTCCGAGATGCGTGACGATGACCCGAACCGGCTCCCCGCCGATTTCGAGATCGGCATCGATAGCGCCGCGCGGTTCGCGCTGGAGGTAGCTAAGATCGATCTTGTCGACGTCGAGAACTTTGCAACTCGTCAACAACACGTTGCCATAGTGTCCGTTACGCCGCTCCACGGCGGGCCCGGGCACGGCCTGTAAGCCGGTGGTCGCCGCCAAATAATTCATCTGATGCAATTGTTCATCGCCGCTCGAGTCAGAGTGCACTTCCTGGAGGCCGACTATTTGCGCGCCGCTTTCCCTGATGATCTGCGCGATCCGGGTGGGGTCCCGGCGCCGGTCGAGGCCGACGCACTCGTGAACATTGTAAGACAGGACGGAAAAGTCTTGCATCACGGATGTGCTTGGCGTATTTCAGCAGCCGTTGCCATAGCTTGAATCCTGTGCGTGCGGGGAACCTGCTTACTGGCGATCCAGCGGCGCAAGGCGACGATCCCAAGCAGCATGATCGACAGGGTTCCTATGAGCACGATCAAGTTTAGCGCGTTTGGACTGCGTATCATCTGTTCAAGTCGGTTGGTAAAAAACGTGATTCCCACCACACCCGGACTCATGCCCAGCAGGGTCCCGTAAACGAAATCGCGAAGCGGCACATGCACGGCGCCTGCCGCTAGATTAACCAGTGAATAAGGCGCGATGGGGACCATTCGCACGGCGGCTACTGCCAGTACCCCCTGTCTAGCAATCAGGCGATTGATGCGGTTCAGGCGTTTACCGGCCACCCGCGCGACGTTCTTGCGGCCGAGTTGGCGTCCGATCGCATAGCACAGTATCGCGCTAAGAATACAGCCGAGCAGCGATCCAATGATTGCCAGCCACCAGTCCAAAATAAACGCAGCCACAAAGATCAGCAGCGTGACTGGAAACGCAGTGATGCCACCGAGCAAAAACGCGCCGATTGCCCACAATGGCGCGTTATCGCTCTCGCGCAGCGCAACAACCCAGGCTGCAACGCTGTCGAGCTTCGACCACTCTTCGAAGCCAGTCCAGCGCCACAGCGCCGCAAGAGCAAACAGCGCGACCAGAATCAGCAGGCCGCGCAGCAACGCCCAGGTGGCTGAGCCGCGCTCTTCGGACCGGACAAACTCTTCGACGAGCTTCTCGGGGGCCAGCGGCGCCTCGGGGTCGACAACAGCCGACTCGGGAAGCATCTGATCCAGCCATTCCGGTACCGAGCAGTCGACCAGTTCCAAGGCTCGCTTGCGGCTTCCGCCCAGCGCGTTGATCGCTGCGATCAAAGAATGCGTTTCGCTCACGCGCGCGGCGACTTTTTCTTCGGTTGAGCCGAGATGCTCCGCGAGAAGAGAATCTCGCAAGCGGGCGATCGCTTGTTGAACTTCCTGCCGCTCGCCTGCTTCCAAAGCCAAATCGCACTCGGTGTCGAAGCCCATGGAGCGGTTGCTCAGGTTTGCCGAACCGATCCGCACGAAACGGTCATCGACGATCAAAAGCTTGGCGTGAACTGACATGCAACCCTTGCTTTGACCCTCGATGACCGGGCAATATACTCGCAGACGGCGATAGCCGTCTGCGTCGCGCAAACGCTTGACCAAGCGCCAGCGCAACACGTCCATTGTTGCCCCTTCGAGCCAGCCGGAGCTTGCCTGTGAAATAACGATCACGACTTCCGGTCCATCCACTTGGCGCAAGCGTTTTTCCAATGCATCGCCCACGGCAGCGGAGCTCAAATACTGGTTCTCGATGTAAATCCACCGCCGCGCCGCAGCGATGGCGTCGCAAAGAAGCGTCTCTATTTCCCGCGTCTTTTTGGCCGTGCCGTAGGCCGGCTCGGTTCGGGCAATAGCAACATTGATGTCATTCACGTCAGAGGCCAAAGCGCTCGGCCAGCGCACGCCACGATTTTTAGGCGCGCGTAGACCGTGGCCGGTCGCGCGCCGCCAACGCTCGCGCGCGAGCTCTCCTAACGCTGCGGCGATGTCTCCTTGCACTGCGATTTGAACGTCATGGTGCGGCGGCAAAAAGTTGCCGTTGAAATCCGTACGCCGCGGATCCTCGGACCGATGCTCAGGGGTGTCCCAGCGGCCCTTGGCCAGATCGTTGCCGCCGACGAAAGCCACGGAATCGTCGACAACGACGATCTTGTCGTGGTGCGAGGCGCCCACCGGATGATTGCCATCCATGTGAAAGTGGACCCGGGGATGGCGGTTCCAACCCGGGCCAAAAAAGGGGATCATCTCGCGATCAAGCGCGAAAATCATCGCGAAATCCCAAACCAGGATGTGGACCTGGAGTGTGCGCCTTTGCGCCGCCAGCGCGTTCAGGTAGCTGCCCAGGCTCGGCAGAGGACTGTCATAATCACCTTGATATTTCAACCGAACGCGGCTGTCGAAATCCCAGCCAACAATGATAATTGATTCGCGCGCTTGGGCGAGTACGTCGGCGAGCATCGAAAAATAAGCAGCGCCATCGATCAAGAACTTGACTCGTGATGCGCGGGCAATTTTCCAACAATTGTGGCCCTCGCGTAGGATCGGCTCCGACATTCAGCGAATTCTACCAAAGTAAGATCGTAGTTCTAGCCTGGAGTAAATCGAAACGAAAAAGGTCGGGGCCCTGTCCACAGTCGATACCGTCGGCCCCGACCTTTTGCTGCGTAGGAGCGCGACATTTTAATCGGTTGCCGCGCGCCGGACGTTTAGCTGAGAAAACCGAACAACCACAACAACACAACCAGCCCGAGTGGAACGCCTAGCAGCCACAATAGAATTCCTGGAAGCATGATTATTTCCTCCTATGCTTTCGGCCATTTGCCTATCGGCGCGCCTGAGTTTGCCCTTGGAGCGCCCGTTTAGTCGCATCGGCCTTCCACGCGTTCAGGGCCACATCTACTTTGTTTGCCTTACGACTGTTCTTATCGAAATCAATCTGGACCTCGTAAGAATCATCGCCCTTGACGATTTCGTATTCGGCATAATCCGGCTTGTCGTAATTAACCGAAGTGATCTTCCAGCCCATTTTTTCCAGCTCGCGGCGATAGAAGGCTTTCTCTTCGCCGGTCCTCAACGCCTGCTCCAATTTGTCCTCAGAGTCTTTCGATGCTTTCACGCGATCGCGGTCACTGTAACGCTCCGGATTTTTCGTCGTGCCCGCCGGATAGGCGGCGACGTCTTTGGCGTTCTTGAGCGCGTTCTCCGTCGCGTCGGTTTTCCACGCGTTCAGGGCCACATCTACTTTGTTGGCCTTGCGACTGTTCTTATCGAAATCAATCTGGACCTCGTAAGAATCATCGCCCTTGACGATCTCGTATTCGACATAATCGGGCTTGTCGTAATTGACCGACGTGATCTTCCAACCCATTTTTTCCAGCTCGCGGCGATAGAAGGCTTTCTCCTCGCCGGTCTTCAACGCTTGCTCTAACTTATCTTCTGAGTCCTTCGCTGCTTTCACGCGATCGCGGTCACTGTAACGATTGGCAGCCTCGGTTGATTTTGCTCGCTCGGCAGCGTCTGTCCCGGAAACGGGAACGGTCAAGGTGACGCCGGCAAAAACAATGGTCAATAAAACCGTAGGTACTTTCATAAACAATCCTCCCTGGGAATTTGAATTTTTTCTTTCCTTCCTTTCTTTCTCTTTCAGCCCGTCGTTTGTACAATGCGCAACCGGCATGCCAGACCTGTCGTGAGAGAAAGTTCGGCAAATAATTACCATACTTACTCACCTCTGAACCTCGAAAAGAACAACACGAAGCCGTCAGGAAAATTCCTTCTTTGTCAGAGTAACGCCGCCGGGAGGTCATGCGAATGCCGCGGACGCGAAGCTCAGGATAACGTAAGCCGTTGATCGGGCTGTACCGAGAGCGACAGCGGGATTGTATCAGCTGACTAGCTCCACAACGGCGGGCTTGAGCATCGGTGCTCAATACAGAACGGCATGGTGGTTTGTGTGCGCCTTTAGTAAATTCTCTAGGTGAAAGAAGGAAGCTGGATCTTGGATTGCAGCGGATCAGGGGGTACGGTAAACGGAGGTGCCGCCGCCCACCGTGCGCGAGCGACTATCGTTAGGAAGCGGCTATAAGAGACAGGAGCCTTTTATGAAGCTCTTCCCGATGATCGTACTAGCGGTCGCGATGACCCCAACAGCTGCAATGAGTGCCGAGTACTACGTCTATAAGGAGCCGAGCGGGAACATCGTGCTGTCGAATTTGGCCGTTGCAGAGCGTTCCGCAGAGTACGCGGCCGGATCTCTCGCGCTAGTCCAAACCTACCGCTGGCCCGATGCCACGGCAGAGGATATCGCCGCGACGGAAAGGGAGAACCGCGAAGCGGCTCGTATGAGCGCGCTGCGCGATCTGGCTTTTCAGACCGAACGCCTCGCTGCTGAGATGCAACGGTCAAACGACCTCGCGTTGGCCGCGCTGCGCCTGCAAACTCTGCGCCCATCGACCGAGATCAATCAAGTTATCGTGACGACCCGACGTCTCAGACAGTCGCGCGTTATAGGCCGATGATGAATTTGCGAAAAGAATGACCCTAGGGCCTTTGAGGATCTTGAGTCAGCACGCTTAGACCTATTCCAGCGGGTCTCTGCTAACTTCTAAATTGCAGTTGGGTGTTTGAAAACAGCCTGATCGCCGTTCGTTGACAAATTCAGCCTCGATCGGGTATCCAAAAGAATAACCGCATCAGGTTCGATTCCACCACAACGGGGGAATGCCAATCAAGACCGAAGGGCGTGGCGTCAAGGCGAGTTTCTACCGCCGGCGCAGGAGCAATGCAGGCAGAGGAGGATTTCACCATGGTCATGCTAGGCACCGATATGAAAGTGGCCGAGACGCCTAAAGAGGGTCTCAAAGATTACACGAAACCGGACCCCTACGCCGACTGGCTCAAGAAGGAAGGGGTGAAGGTTTACGAAGACTTCTATTTTCCGAGCTTGGCGAAGATCGAGCTGGGGCCGTGGGAGCGCAAGGGCGGCAGCGGCGCAGTCGTCCATATCGACAATCGGCATCTGCCCAACGATTGTCACGTTATCGAAATCAAGCCCGGAGGCAAGTCCGTGCCCGAGCATCATATGTACGAGCTCACGATCTACGTGGTGAGCGGGCGCGGTGCGACGACCATTTGGCAAAGCGAAAACGGTGAGAAGCGCCGCAACAGCTTCGAGTGGCAGGCCGGAAGCCTGTTTTCGATTCCGCTCAATGCCTGGTACCAAAATTTCAACGGGAGCGGCAACGAGCCGGCCCGCTACATCGCCGTGACCAACGCGCCGCCGATGATGCGCTTGTTTCGCGATAACGAGTTCGTATTTGGCTGCGACTATATGTTTCGCGGGCGCTACTCCGGCGAGGAGGACTATTTCAGCGGCAAGGGCAAGCTCTTCAATCGCCGCATCTGGGAGTCCAATTTCATCGCCAATGCGCCGGACATGCTTTTGTATGGTTGGAAAGAGCGCGGTGCCGGCGGCATCAACGCCATGCTCGAGATGGCCGACAACAACACCAAGAGTCATATCTCCGAATTTCCCGTCGGCACTTACAAGAAAGCGCATCGCCATGGTCCGGGCGCGCACCTCGTGTTGCTGAGCGGCACGGGCGGTTACTCATTGATCTGGACCAAGGAAGATCGTTCCGACATGATCAAGTGCGACTGGCAGTTGGGCTCCATGGTCACTGTGCCGAGCGACAACTGTTTTCACCAACATTTCAATTCCGGGACCACCCGGGCGCGTTATCTCGCGCTTCGCCCGGGAGACATGGGTCTTTACAAAGGGCGTGGCGGTGGCGGCGAAAACGCCGACCGGAGCATGAAAGAAGGCGGTTGGCAGATCGAGTACGAAGACGAAGACCGCCAGATCCACCAGATATTTGAGAAAGAGCTCAATGCCAACGGCGCAACGTGCAGAATGAAAGCCTTCGTACCGTGGTGTAACGGTGAAGTGGGACCCACGAGCGAGCGCGATACCTAAGCAAAAAGACTCATCTCCTAAAGCCAATGGCTCAATCGGCTCGCAGAACTCATGATCGTGACCGTGAAATCCGCACGAGCACGAACACGTCCCACGATCACGATCGCTGAGCTCCAAGGCCGCTATTTGCCGCTTCGGAGTAGCGGCGCAGCGCGGCTAAGCAGCCGATTCTCTTCGAAGATGATAATGGCACCGTGATCGAGGAGATCGGAAATTGTCGGAAGGTTTGCCAGAAGCAAACTGGCTTGAGCGTCCGGCCGCCGGTGTGTGTCGCGCCGAAACAAAATCACCGACGGCTTGGTAGTTTTTCGGGTCGCTAAGATCCTAGCGAAATCGGTGTCGGCCGACACCAGCACGCGAACTTCCTGCGCCGCCCGGTCAAACAGCACCTCATCGTCAGCCTTGTGGATACCGTAACGCCGGACATGCACGGAGTCGTGTCCGGCTTGGCGAAGTTTTTCCGCTACCGCCGGTGACAGCGAATGGTCAACCAGGAAATTCACCGGATATCGATCAAAGGGAGTTCTCGGTCGCGCACGGCTTCCGCGGCAAAGCGCAGTGCCTCGCGAATGTCCGCCGTTTCAAGGTCAGGAAAGGCGTCAAGAATCTCGTTCTCTGCCATGCCGTCGGCGATCATGCCGACTACCGTTGCTACGGGGATGCGCAAATTTCTGATACATGGCACGCCGTCCATCTGTTTTGGGTTGACGGTGATGCGTTCAAATTTCACGTAAATTCTCCGTTTGGCACGGTCACGCCCGAAATTTATCCGCGATCAAGTGCGGCGCTCGCAGAAGTCGAATCAACCACAAGCTTGATCCAATCCAATCCAGTTCCGTGGCTTCATGGCTTTGCCAGGTAGGTTTCGAGGGCTTCGGCCGCCGCTCGTTCCTCCAGGGTGTTGCTTTCGGGGAGGTTCGCGCGAGACTTGTATTGGAGCGGCAGGTGAACCGCAAAGGTTGTTCCTTTACCCGGTGTGCTTTCCACGGTTATCTTGCCGCCGTGATTTTGAATGATCCGATCGCAGATTGACAGGCCGAGTCCGATTCCTTTGCCCTTTTTCGCCGAGAAGAACGGTTGAAAGATTTTTGCTCGATCGGCCTCGTCGATGCCGCTGCCGCTGTCGGTCACGCCGATCGCCACGGTCGGCTCCTGCCCAGCCGGCGAATTCAGCTTTGCCTCCACGCTCAGTTGTCCGCCGTTCTGCATGGCGTCGACGGCGTTCAAAAACAGATTGACCAGAACCTGTTCCATTTGCTGCGGGTCGACGGAGATCAGCGGCAAATCATCAGCCACGTTGATACGGGTTTCGATCTGCCGCTTGTACATACGATTGGAAACCATGGTCAAAGTTTTTTCGATCACCAGCTTGACGTCGGTGGGCGAAGGATCGGCGTCTTTGGGACGGGCAAACTGCAAAAGTTCTTGAATAATTCTTTGGCAGCGCCGGGTTTCTTCATCGATGATCTTTAATGCTTGATGATTTCGGCTATCCGGTTCGCACTCGTTGAGCAGCTCCTGAGTGAAACCCATGACGATTCCCAGAGGGTTGTTAAACTCGTGCGCCATGGATGCCGTGACGACGCCCAGCGAGACCAACCGGCCGGAGGCGATCAGCTGCTGCTCGAGTTCCTTGGTCTGTTTACGCAGCTTGGCTTCACTGTCACGAAGAACTTCTTCCACGTGTTTTTTTTCGGTCAAATCGCGAGTGACAACGGAGAAACCAACCAAGTTTCTTTGCTCGTCGAGCAGGGCCGAGACGACGACGTTGGCCCAGAAACGGCGTCCATCGCGGCGCACGCGCCATCCCTCTTGCTCACAGCGGCCTTCACGCGCGGCACTATGTAAGGCCTGAATGGGCAGCTCGCGCGCTTGGTCTTCAGCGGTGTAAAATCGGGAAAAAGCTTCGCCGACGATTTCTTCGTGATGATATCCTTTGATCCGTTCGGCGCCGGTGTTCCACGACGTCACCCGTCCCTCCGGGTTGAGCATGAAAATGGCGTAATCTTGCATGCTTTCGACGAGCAGGCGGAAACGCTCTTCGCTTTGTTGAATCGCTCTGAGCTTCAGGCGCTCGTTCATGTGGAATAGATCGACGAATACTGAAACTTTGGCTTTCAGCACTTCGGGCACGACCGGTTTGAACAGGTAGTCGACCGCGCCACGGGCGGCCCCTCGGTAGACGTCGGCCTCCAGGGTATCGACGGCGGAAAGAAAAATTATCGGAATATGGCGCAGCCGCTCGCTTTGGCGGATCATCTCGGCGGTCTCGAAGCCGTCCATGTCCGGCATGCGCACGTCCAGCAAAATCAACGAGAAATCGCGGCGCAGCAGCCAACGCAGCGCCTCTTGTCCGGACGCAGCGGTGACCGTTTTGCGCCCCGGTCCGGAAAGCAGCGCCTCCATGGCCAGCAGCGATTTCGGGTCGTCGTCGACAATGAGTATGTTAGCTGTCGGCTCGGTATTCATAGCTTGCTCGCGGGATTCTTTTCTTACCGAATAGCCAGATACGTAATAGCGCCAGTAGCTCCTCCGCATTGACGGGCTTGGCAATATAATCCGAAGCGCCGGCGTCGAGGCATTTCTCGCGATCGCCTTTCATCGCTTTGGCGGTCAGAGCAAGGATGGGCAAGAGCCGGTGTTTGGAGTTGAGCCGGATCCGACGCATGGTCTCATAACCGTCCATCTCTGGCATCATGATATCCATCAACACGGCGTCGATATCCTGATCTTGATCGAGCAGGCAAATGGCTTCCATACCGTTTTCGGCGTTCACCACTTGCACGCCGTGCTGTTCGAGCAGGCTGGTCAAAGCAAAGATATTCCGCACGTCATCATCGACGACCAGCACCTTCTTGCCGAGCAGCGCTTCATCCGTTTGGCGCAGCCGCTCCAACATCTGTTGTTTCCCAAGGGGAAGGTCGGCGGCAACCAGGTGTAGAAACAGCGAGACTTCGTCGAGCAACCGCTCCGGCGATTGTACGTCCTTCAGAACGACGCTCTCTGCCATACGCGCGAGACGGATGCTATCCTCGTGCGTCAGGTCCTTGCCGGTGCACACGACGATTGGCAGCTCACCCCATTCTGGGTTTTTGCGGATGCGTTCCATCAGCTCGAACCCGGAGATGTCCGGCAGCCGCAGATCGAGGATCAGACAATCGAACTGGCCGCCGCGCAAAACTTCCAGAGCTTCCGCGCCGGTTCCGGCCGTGGAAATTTCCACATGCTCGTGGCTGAGCAGCTCGACAATGCTTTGGCGCTCGATTTCGTTGTCTTCAATCACCAGCAAGCGCCGCCGGCGCGTTTGGGCGTAACGCATGACCCGATCGAAGGCTTTCTTCAGTTCGTCGGTCGTCGCCGGTTTGATCAGATATGAGAAAGCGCCGTGCCCCAGCCCTTGCAAGCGTTCTTCTTCGACGCTGATAATCTGCACCGGGATGTGCCGCGTCGTTGGATCTTGCTTCAAATGATTCAGCACCGTCCAGCCGAGCATGTCCGGCAAGAAAATATCCAACATAATCGCCAGCGGTCTGAATTGGTGGGCGAGCGCGCGCACGTGCCCTCCGTACATCGAGACCACGCCCTTCAACCCACGTTCGCGCACCATGCCGAGCAAGACCTGCGCGAAATGGGGATCGTCCTCGATGATCAGCACGACCGGATCTCCGGGCGCGACGGATTCGCGGTCGTCCGGAATCTGCTCCGGCTTGCTGGCTTGATGAACAATCAGAGGCACCAATCGCGGAGCGCTGCGGGTCTCCTGGAGCGCGCTAATTTGCGGGCCGACGTAATTCTCGGGCAAGTAGAAGGTAAAGACGCTGCCGTGGCCGGGCGAGCTGTTAAGGCGTATTTCACCGCCAAGCAAGTTCGCGAGTTCGCGGCTGATCGCAAGCCCCAAACCCGTCCCGCCGTAGCGGCGGCTGGTGCCCGCGTCGGCCTGGTGAAAAGCCTCGAAAATGATCTTCTGCTTGTCGGGCGATATACCGATGCCTGTGTCCCGGACCTCGAAGGCAATCACCTTGGACGCGCCGCTCAATGCCGGATGATCCGCGCTCCAACCCTCCGTCGCCAGGTTCATGCGGAACGTCACGCGTCCCTGGGAGGTAAATTTGAAGGCATTCGACAACAGGTTCTTTAACACCTGCTGGAGCCGTTTGACGTCGGTGTTCAGGCTGCGCGGCAAACGCGGGTCCATCTCGATGTCGAACGCCACGTGCTTGGTGTCTGCGAGATGGCGGAAGCTGCGTTCGACGGCATCGCGAACGCTCGTGAACGAAACCTCTTCGGGCTCCACCGTCACCGTGCCCGATTCGATTTTCGACAGGTCGAGAATATCGCTGATGAGATTCAACAAATCCGCCCCGGCGGCGTGCACGTTGCGAGCAAATTCCACCTGCTTGGCTGTCAGATTGCCCTGGGCATTCTCCGCTAGTTGTTGGGCGAGAATGAGAATGCTGTTGAGCGGAGTGCGCAGCTCGTGCGACATGTTGGCGAGAAATTCGGATTTGTACTTTGAAGTGAGCGCCAGCTCGGCGGCCTTTTCCTCCAGCGCGTAACGCGCCTGCTCGATTTCCTGGTTCTTGCGCTCCACCTCGGCGTTTTGCTCGGCGAGCTGTTGCGCCTTGTGGCCCAGCTCGTCATTGGTTTGCTGCAACTCCTTTTGCTGCGCTTGCAGCTCGGTGGCGAGCTTCTGAGATTGCTGCAGCAAACCCTCCGTCCTCATCGTGGCTTCGATCGTGTTCAGCACGATGCCGATGCTTTCGGTCAATTGCGACAAAAACGTCAGATGGGTCGAGGTAAATTCCGTCAACGAGGCAAGCTCGATGACCGCTTTGGTCTCGGTCTCAAACAACACGGGAAGCACGATCAAGTTGCGCGGCGGCGCTTCGCCGAGACTGGAGCTGATGCGGATGTAGTCGGGCGGGATGTCCCTGAGCAGTATGCGACTCTTCTCGAGCGCGCATTGGCCAGCCAGGCCATCGCCTAACGCCAACCGGCCGCGTTCATCTTGGCTCATGGCGCGCGCGTAGCTGGCCAACATGGCAAGCTCGGGACGGCCGTTGGTCAAATCCATCTGATAAATTGCGCCGCATTGCGCGTTTACCAGCGGTGCCAGCTCGGAGAGCAGCATCCGACCGACCGTGGTCAGATCGCGCTGGCCCTGCAGCATATTGGTGAAACGGGCGAGGTTGGTTTTGAGCCAATCCTGCTCCGTGTTCCGATCGGTGGTCGTGCGCAGATTCTGAATCATCGCGTTGATATTGTCCTTCAGATCGATGACCTCGCCGCGCGCGTCCACTTGAATTTCGCGGGTGAGATCGCCTTTGGTAACCGCGGTCGCGACCTCGGCGATGGCGCGCACCTGGGTCGTGAGGTTGGCGGCGAGCAGGTTGACGTTGTCGGTCAGATCTTTCCAGATGCCGGCGGCGCCCGGCACGTTTGCTTGCCCGCCCAATCGGCCTTCGACGCCGACTTCGCGCGCGACGGTCGTGACCTGTTCGGCAAAAATCGCCAAGGTATCGGTCATGCCGTTGATTGTTTCAGCCAGAGCGGCGACTTCACCTTTGGCTTCGACGGTGAGCTTTTCCTTGAAGCTGCCGTTAGCGACCGCGGTGACGACTTTGACGATACCGCGCACTTGGGCGGTCAAATTAGCCGCCATGACGTTGACGTTGTCGGTCAAGTCTTTCCAGGTGCCGGCGACACCCGGCACGACGGCCTGGCCGCCGAGGTTGCCGTCGGTGCCGACCTCGCGGGCGACGCGCGTCACTTCGGCGGCAAAGGCGTTGAGCTGATCGACCATCGTGTTCATGGCTTGCTTGAGCTGGAGAATTTCGCCGCGCACATCGACGGTGATCTTTTTCGACAAGTCGCCGTTGGCGACCGCGATGGTGACGTCGGCGATGTTGCGCACCTGCGCGGTCAAGTTGCCGGCCATCAAGTTGACGTTGTCGGTCAAGTCTTTCCAGGTGCCGGCGACACCCGGCACGACGGCCTGGCCGCCGAGCTTGCCTTCGGTGCCGACCTCGCGGGCGACCCGGGTGACTT
>Ga0210087_1000049_pt1 | contig 15110 bp, 14 predicted proteins | sample MayberryNW_Catta_4_FD_184878 | JGI IMG/M metagenome (GOLD analysis project Ga0210087, IMG submission 184878) | Wetland microbial communities from San Francisco Bay, California, USA, that impact long-term carbon sequestration -... | ecosystem: Environmental > Aquatic > Marine > Wetlands ... | reverse complement strand
GAAGAGGCCGGCAAGGCCACCGCCGCTCGCCGGACCGGATCCGGACGAGCCGCTGGAGCCCAGCCAGACCGGGTAGTAGGCCGACCGCGCGGCCTCGGGCGTCCGCGCGTCCGCCAGCCCGCGCTCCAGCACGCCGGCCACCTCGCGGCGCAGGCCGAGGGCGATGCCCCACACCACGGCCTTGTCGGGCGTGTCGGCCAGCACGCGGACCTCCGGCTGCGCGACGACCTCGCCCATGTTCCGCGCCTGGTCCATCGTCTTCTGGAGCGTCCGGCGGTAGGCCTTCAGCATGGCGTCGACATAGGCCCCCCGCGGCGTGCGCTGCGACATGGCGCTGCCGAACGCCGCGGTCCCGATGCCGCCAACCGCCATCGCCGCGCCGACCAGCGTCAGGCCGCTCATCGGGATGGCGTAGCCCAGCCAGGCCAGGCCGACCGCCGCGGCAAGCTCGGCGCCGCCGATGACCAACCAGCGGGTGATGATCGGGGTCGGTCGCTGCGTCAGCCAGCCGAGGCGCACGGACTCTTCCTCCAGCCGCACCTTCACGTCGCCCATGGCGTCGTTCATGCGCCACAGGGGCTCGCGGGTCACGACGTCGCCGACGGCCAGCCCTTCCACGATCGCGTATGCCTCGCGCTCGGGTGGCGGCAGGCGCTTGCTGTGGGCCTCGGTGGGTGGCGCAACGTCGATGGCGGGGTCGACCAGGGGATCGGGATCGTCCTCCTTCTTGCCCTTGCCGACCCGATCCAGGTTCCGGAAGGCGAGCAGGCCGCGGCCCGCCAGGTCGACGAGCATGGTGTTGATGCTGTGCTGCGTGGCGCGACCGCTGCGGACCACGGTGGCCAGCGACGGCGTCATGCCGGCCGGCGGGCCGGCCATCAGGACCGACGGCGAGTCGAGCACCTCGGGGTCGTCGCCGTAGCGGCTCCACGCGTACCACGCCGAGCCGAGGGTCAGGAACAGCGCCAGGATGGCGCCCGGGATGCCCACGATGGCGTTGACGATCCGGTAGGCCTCGAGACGGCCGGTGGCGGCGGGCGTCACCGCGTCGTCCACCACGGTCATGGCCGCCACCAGGCCGCCGCCCGGCGAGCCCTGGCGGATGGCGGGGATGACCACGTCGTCGCGCAGCGCGGCCTGCGCCGCTTCGTTCATGTAGTTGGCCCGGAAGCCGCCGCCGGCGAAGGTGCTCAGCACGCCGTGCTCGAAGCTCGCATCGGTGAAGCTGAGCAGGATCACGAAGCCGTCATCGAACCCGGCGCGGCCGACGCCCCACTGATCCAGCAGCGCGCGTGCATCGGACAGGTTGGACTCGTTGGTGGCGCTCGGCGCGATGCGGACGTAGATGGCGACCTCGGCGCCGGACCGCGCCTCGATGCGGTCGACCTGGTCCTCGAGCACCTGCACCACGTCCGCGCCCAGGGCGCCGGCGGCGTCGTAGACCGCGCGATTCGCGACCGGATCGGGGAACGGCTGGGTGCCGCCGCCCGAGAGCGATTGGACCACGCCGGGACCGAAGAGGATCGCCACCACGGCGACCGCGGACAGGACAATCGCACCCAAAAGCCGTAGCATGCCGCCAGCATAGAAGCGCCCGCGTCGGTCCGTCGACCGGTAGTCGGTATGGGACTTGCTCCCCCGTAGGGCGAAACTCGCGAGGCATGCCGCGCACGCACGACGCTGCGCGGTCCGGTCAAACATCACCGGCACCCGGGGTCCAGCTCAGCCGGACCCCGCCTCGCTCCGAATACCGTTACGGAGTCCATCCCTCTTGACAGACCGCCTCGCGGCGCTGGTCGCCGCGCTTCTCGTCGCCCTGCTTGCCCTGACCTGGGTCACGTTCGATCCGCAGGGCATCTCCAGCGGGTCGGCAGCCGCCTCCCCGGAGGAGCAGATCCTCGCCGCCCGCTCATCCCTCCTCCCGGAGCCGGCACATGACAAGGTGCCGCTTCCGAGCCGCACCCCGGCGCCCGCGTCGACGGCACCGGCAGCCACCGCGCCGCCCGCCCCGGTGATCGACGGCATTGCCAGCAACTATCCCGGCACAGCCGGCTTCCTCGGACAGCCGGTGGTTGCGCTGCCGGGTGCCATGGGGGGCCGCTACAGCGGCGGCGTCCAGGGCTACGCGACCGTCTGCGCGGATCGGTGCGTGCGCGTCGCGGTAGTGGACTGGTGCCAGTGCTACTGGGGGACGTCCGACCAGCGCGTGGTCGACATCTCGCACGCGGCCTGGCCGCTGATCACCGACAAGCCGCTCTCGGCCGGGCTGGTCCAGGTCCGGGTGATCCTGGATGACCCACGCCTGGCCGCTGCCTGGAACGGCAGCTGATCGGCGCCTAGCTGCAGCTGACCGCCACCGTCTCGGGCAGCTCCGCGAGGCCGGGGAAGTGCTCGGTGAAGGTCTGCGTCGCCCCGCCCTCCAGCGGGCCGGCCTGCAGCGGCAGCAGGCGCAGCACGCCTCCGCCACCATCCAGCGCGCGCAGCTCGCACTTCGCGTAGCCGCGGGCGGTGCCCTGGTTCTCGATCCGCAGGGTGACGTCGATGGCGCCCGGCGGGGCCGGGACGAATGAGACGACGTCGGCCTGGTAGGGACCCACGCCCCGCATCGCGAAGCTGCCCCAGATGGCCAGCGCCGCCACGCCGGCCACGATGGCCAGGATCATGGTGCCGTGGTACTGGCTGGCGGCCGGGGCGACCATGCCGGCGCGGTTGCAGACCTCGCACATCGACTCGTCCGGGCCGATCTCGCGGCCGCACTTGATGCAGTGGCGCCTGGGCCGACGGTCGGTTGGCTCGGGAGACGCGGTCACGGTGCAGGCTCCAGGCGCTCGCCGGCCTCGATCGGCAACGTCAGCCAGTTCTCGTCGGGCGCCAGGGGGCAGCTCCAGCGCGAGTCGTAGACGCACGACGGGTGGTAGGCGTAGTTGAAGTCCAGCACGAGCTCGTCGCCGTCCGACCCCAGGTCGGCGCCCTTTGCCGAGTCCCACAGGTAGCGACCGCCGCCATAGGTCTCCCGACCGCTGGTGGCGTCGCGGAACGGGATGAAGATGCCACCGGCGTACTCGTTGACCCAGTAGACCGCCAGGCGGCAGGCCACGCCTCCTACCGCGAACTCCACCCACCCGATGCGCACGAGCGGGATCAGCTCGCCCTCGCCGGAACGCGGGACGTCGAGCGGCGGCGCCGCGTGGTCGGGCACCAGCGGCGCGCTGACGCGCAGTGCCGGGTTGTGCCGCCAGTAGGCGAGGCCACGGAAGTCGCGCCGGGCAGCCTCGTTGACCGGCGAGGACGGGTGCTCCGCGAAGAGGCGATCCTTCGCGGCGCGGAAGTGCACCAGGCGCAGCGGGGCCGCGCGCTGGTCGCGCCGCATCGCGCCATAGTTGGCCGCCACACGGCGGCGCCAGTCGGCGAGGTCGAGATGCTCGGACATGGGACGTACAAAAGGATACGGGCGAAGCGCGGAGAGCGCTTCGCCCGTATCGGTCGATCGGTCGTTCAGGCGGACCGGCTCAGATCAGGCCCTGCTCTGTCAGCCACTCGGCGGCCACCTCGGCCGCGTCGCGGTTCTGGACCGCCACCTCCACGCCCAGCTGGGTGAGCATCTCGGTGGTCATCTTGGCGCTGACGTCGTTGAGCGTGGTCTCGAAGTCATCCGGCGCCGCGTCCAGGAGGTCCTGGGTCACGATGGGCACGATGTTGTCGGACGGCTGCGTCTGCTTGTCATCGGTCAGCACCACGAAGTTGAACTGCTCGATCGCGGGCTGCGTGCTGCACAGCTCCGCCACGTCGACCACGCCGTCGTTGAGGGCGGTGGCGATCGGTGCGTCACAGGCGGCCAGCGGCTCGATCTCGAGCTGGTCGAACGGAATTCCATAGGCATCCGACAGCGCACCGGAGCAGAGGTCGTTCGTCTCGCACTCCGGGGGAAGGCCCCAGACCAGCTCCGTGGCCACGGCGGCCAGGTCGCTCATCGTCTCCAGGCCGTACTGGTCGGCCGTCTCCTGGCGCACCACGAACGCGTTCTGGTCCTGGGCCGGGGTGTAGTCGAGCGCCACCAGGCTCTTGTCCGCGAGCGCCGACTGCAGGTCGCTGAGCGTCTGCTCCGGGTCGCCGGAAGCGGTGCCCCCCAGGAAGGTGAGCTCGCTGCCGATGTACTCGGGCAGCAGGTTGACCTGGCCCTCCTCGATGGCTGGCTGAGTCGCCTCGCGGGTGCCGAGCCCCAGGCTGCGCTCGACGGTGTAGCCGGCGTTCTCCAGGGCCTGCGCGTAGATCTCGCCCATCAGCTGGGCCTCGTAAAAGCCGGCAGAGCCGACGGTCACGGTCGGCTTCTGTTCGGCCGGGCTGCTGCTCCCACCCGACGAGCACGCGCTCAGCACGAGCGCCAGCACCGTCGCCCCGAGAGCGAGCGTGCGGTTGATCCGCATTGGGTCCTCCTCGTTGATATGTCTTGCCTACCGATACCGAAAACGGCCGCACGCCGTTCAACGCGTCGCGCAGCCGTTCCGTGAGGCGAGTCTAGCAGCGATTTCGTGAATGGCCCGTGACGGGCCTCGATCGCGTCAGACGGCGACCTCGCCGCCACCGCGGCCCATCTGCCCGGGCTCGCGCAGGGCGCGGGCCGTCGCGGACTGCAGCCCCGGCGACACCGTTCGCCGCTGCAGCCAGCTGAAGAGCAGCTCGGTGCCGATCGCCAGCAGCGCCACCAGCAGGCCCCCGGCGAACACCTCCTCGTACTTGCGCTGCGCCAGCCCGTCGACCAGGTAGCGGCCGAGCCCGCCGGTGCCCACCACCGCGCCGAGCGTGGCGGTCGCCACCACCTGCACGGCCGCGGTGCGGACGCCGGCCAGCACCACTGGCAGGGCCAGCGGCAGCTCCAGGCGCAGGAGCAGCTGGCGGCCGGTCATGCCCATGCCGCGCCCGGCCTCGACCAGGTCGCGGTCGACGCCCGCCAGCCCGACGTAGGCGTTGGTGATGATCGGCGGCAGCGCCAGCGCGATCATGGCCAGCGCGGTGGTGATCTCCGCCGCGTCGCGCCGCAGGCCGATCTCCACCAGGGGCCGGCTCAGCAGCAGCCAGGCGATGGAGAGGATGGCCAGGGTCGGGATGGCGCGACCCACGTTCGAGACGTTGATGGCGAGGGCGGCAAGCCGCCCGGTGTGGCCGATGTACAGGCCGATCGGAAGTGCCAGCGCCACGGCCACCAGCAGCGGGACGGCCGAGAGCACCAGGTGCTCGCCGATGCGCGACGGCACGCCATCGGTCCCCGACCAGTTGGCCGCGTCGCCGAACCAGGCGACGACCTCGGCAAAGAAGTCCATCGCCTAGGTCCCCAGGGCGCGGTCGCGCGCCCAGGGCGTGGCCAACCGCTGCAGCAGCATGAATCCGAGGTCGCCGGCAACCGCCAGCGCGATGGCGCCCAGCGAACCGACCAGCACGGCGGTGAGGAAGAAGTTGGCGAGCCCGGGGTTGAGGATCAGGCTGCCCAAGCTCTGGACGCCGATAAAGGCGGTGACGGTCACCAGCCCCACGGTGGTGACCGTGGCGATCCGCAGCCCGGCGATGATCACCGGGCTGGCGATCGGCAGCTCCACACGCCACAGCCGTTGCCAGCGCGAGTAGCCCATCCCCTCCGCCGCCTCGACCACGTCGGCCGGGACCGCGTCGAAGCCGGCCAGCGTGTTGCGAACCAGGATCAGGATCGTGTAGCTCACCAGCGGGATCTCGGCGGTCAGGATGCTCCCGATGCCGGTGAAGCGGATGAGGACCATGAAGAAGGCAAGGCTGGGGATGGAGTAGAGGATCCCCGAGATGCCCAGGATGGGTCCGGTCAGGCGCCGGTTGCGACGAATGGCGAGCGCCAGGCCGAAGCTGATGACGAAGCCGATGGCGACCGCCAGGACCGTCAGCACCACGTGGTCCAGCGTCCGGGCGCCGATGTTGTCCAGGTTGCGGACGATCCAGGCCCAGTCGACGACGGGCTGCCCCTCAATCATTCGCGGTCGTCACCGGTGCACGGAGCGCCTCGCTGATGGCATCCACGCTGATGAGGCCCAGCACCCGATCGCGCGCGTCGACCACCACGCCCAGCTGGACGCTCGAGTCGAGCATGGCCGAGAGCGCGTCGCGCAACGTCGTCTCGGGCTCGACGGTGCGGGCGCCGGGGGTCGCCGCCTCCGGGTCGACAGGCCCCGATCCGGCCAGGTCGGTCTGGTCGATCCAGCCCAGCGGCCGGTTGGACGCGTCGACCAGCAACGCGTAGCTCAGCTCGTTGATGGCCGCCAGGCGACGGCGTGCAGTCTCGCGATCCTCGCCGGCCTCGACGATGACGGCCTCGACCAGCGGCAGGTCGCGCACGCGGCCCAGCGAGAGGCGCTTCAACCCGCGATCGGCGCCGACGAAGCGCTCCACGAATTCGCTGGCCGGGTGGGCCAGGATCGCGTCCGGCGTATCGTACTGGGCGAGGATGCCGCCGCGCTGCAGGATGGCGATGCGATCGGCCATCTTGATCGCCTCGTCCACGTCGTGGGTGACGAAGACCACCGTCTTCCGCACCTGGTCCTGGAGCCGCAGGAACTCGTTCTGCAGCCGGTCGCGGCGGATGGGGTCGACGGCACCGAACGGCTCGTCCATCAGCATCACCGGGGGATCCGCGGCCAGGGCGCGTGCCACGCCCACGCGCTGGCGCTCCCCGCCGGAAAGGGCCGACGGATAGCGGGCCCCGTAGGTGCGTGGGTCGAGGCCCACCAGGTCCAGCAGCTCATCGGCCCGCTCGCGGATGCGCGGCCCAGGCCACCTGAGCAGGCGCGGCACCACGCCCACGTTGTCGGCCACGGTCATGTGCGGGAAAAGGCCCACCTGCTGGATGACGTAGCCGATCCGCCGCCGCAGCTCCACAACCGGCAGCGCCGCGACGTCCTCGCCGTCGATCGTCACGCGGCCGGACGTCGGCTCAACCAGCCGGTTGACCATCTTCATGGTCGTCGTCTTGCCGCAGCCCGACGGGCCGACCAGGACGCAGATCTCGCCCGCCTCCACGCGCAGGGAGAGGTCCTGCACGGCGGGCGCATCGGCCCCGCCGTAGCGCTTGGTGAGGTGCTCCAGGGCGACGACGGCGCCGCCACCGTGCGACGGGCCGGCCTGCTGGCTGATGGGGTCCGCGCTCACCTGCGCATGATAGGGCCAGCGCTCGGCTGCCCCGCCTCAGGCGTCGGCCAGGCGCCAGATGCGGATGCCGTCCTGGTCGTAGGCCAGGGTCAGCAGCCCGCCGGCCGCGGCAAAGTCGGTGGGGTCCTCGCAGTCTCCCGGCCGGCGTTCGTCGAGCAGGAAGGTGGCGCCCAGCTCGCGCATCAGCGCGACGCTGCGCGCCGGATCGCCGGCGCAGTAGATCTCGTGGACCTGCGCTGCCCGCTGGTCCGGGTCAAAGCCCAGGTTGGCGACGTACGGGGTGAAGGTCAGCAATCGCAGCCGCCCGGCCGGATCGGTGGGCGAGTTGAGCCAGCCGTCGGTGACGAAGACGCTCCTTTGCGGCGTGTTTCCTGCCATCCAGTCCGCCGCGCGCACCTCGTCCCAGCTGAGCACCTGCTCACGGTTGAACGCGGTCCAGGCCGATACGAGCAGGGGCGTCGGGATACTGAGCAGCAGCACCAGCGCCACGGCCTGCCACGGCCAGCGGCGGATCAGCCACGCGGCCAGCAGCGCCACGCCCACCCACATCGCCTGGAAGTACTTGTTCATGTCGAAGCCCACCGAGCTGACCTGGATCACGTTCGGAACCACGAAGAGCACGATCACCCAGGCCGCCAGGAAGAGGCGCCACGGCGTTCGCGGCAGCAGCAGCGCCACCAGCCCCAGCACCAACGGCACGCCCAGGTTGGTGAGGTAGAAGAAGGCCACGGCGGCGAGGCCGTCGTCGAATGGCGCCGACTCCCATCCGGGCACCAGCCGCAGGGCACCGGAGCCGCTCGCGTTGCCGAGCGCCGCCGCCGCGAAGGGGACCGCCAGCGACAGCGGCACGAGCACCAGCAGCGCGTTGCGTGGCGTCGCGCGATCGAAGAGCCGCAGGCCCAGCAGCGCGTAGAGGAAGGCGAGCAGCACCCAGGCCGGGAAGAAGAAGAAGTGGAAGGGCGCCAGCATGGCGCCCAGGGCTCCGGCCAGGCCGATGAGGATCGGCCGGTCTCGCCATCCCTCCGCCAGCCGCGTCCTGGTTGGCATGCCGGCCACCAGCAGCAGGATGGCGCCCACGAGGATCGGCAGGCCGTAGGTGGTGGCTCGATGCACGAGCAGGCCGGTGCCCATCACCGAAGGGATGCGGAAGTACGGCCAACTGACGTTGCCGGCCGCGTCGAACCAGCTGTTGTCGTACGAGTTGTGCAGCACCAGGTCCACCGGGCTGCCGACGCCGTTGGCCACGTCACCCACCAGCCGGATCCAGCCCAGCCCGCCGGCGAAGACCACGAGCCCGGCCGCCAGCAGGGCAGCGCGTCGGGCGCCATCCCCGCCCAGGAGCCGGCCGGCCAGGCCGTGGACCAGCAGGGCCAGGGCGCCGGCCATGATGCCCGACGAGATCTCGAACGCCGGGATCGCGAACAGGCCGGCGGAGCGCGCGACGATGGCCGAGTGGAAATCGGCGAACCAGTGGTAGACGAGCGGCGCGCCGGCGAAATAGGGGACCTGCGGCGGGAAGTTGCCAGCATTGAGCGACTGCGCGATCGAGAGGTGGACGCCAAGGTCGCTCCAGTTCGACCCGCCGGCTGCGACGCCGCCGTCGGTCGCCGTCCAGAGGCCCGCGCTCAGCACCAGGCCGACGAACGCCGCGGCGAGCCCGGCAAGAGCGAACGCGGGCAGCCCTCGCCGGAGGGAATGCAGGGCCGCCGTCGCCTCGGCCCGGAGGCCGCGCCAAGCGTGCTGCCACGCCAGCGCCGGCAGGGGGATGTAGGCCAGCGCGGCGATGGCGAAGATCGTCCAGCGCTGGTAGCCGCCGGTCGCCAGCGCGAGCCAGTAGACGGCATGGGTCGTGAAGGCGACCGACAGGACGATCGCCAGTCCCAGGCGGCCGGTCCCGCCGATCCGTGGCCGGGCGATGGCGACCAGGGCCCAGCCCGGCGCGACGAAGAGCGCGGGCCAGACGGCAACGATGGCGAGCAGCGGCAGCAGCCAGGCGACGACCAGCAGCACTGCCAGCAGCACGACCGCGAGGACGGGGGGCAGCACGCGGCGGGGGCCGGAGCGGGACGGAGCGAGCTGCGGATCGGATCCGTTCATCGCCGGGCGCATGATAGCTGCGCCCCCTTGCGGCAAAGGGGTTGGTTCAGCCGCCCGGCGAGGTGGCCAGCCGCGGGAGTGGCTGCCGTGGGTCGAGGAGCGCCACGATCCGGTCGACCTGCGCCGCGGTCAGCACGTCGTCGCGGCCAATGCGGCGGGCCAGCTGCTCCATCTCGAATTGGACGTGAATCCCCGGTCGCTGGTCCCGGTCCCACGTGACCTCGCCACCGCCGTGAACGAGCAGGCAGGCCTCGACCGTGGCGGGCAGGCTGGCACGCTCGAGGTAGAGCTCCAGCCGGTGACCGGCAAGGCGGGCATCGTTGACCGGCAGCGCGTCCCACGGCACCCAGGACTCGGTCGAGCCGTTCCAGCGGTACCAGTGCCCATTGCGCTTGCGCACGCGACCCCGGAGCTCGGCCCGCGTCATGGCCCAGGTGCCGCCCGGGCCGACAACCACCGCGTTGATCGGCGTGCCGGCGCCCGCGCGGACCGCGTGGAAGTAGTGGTAGTCGTCGTCGAGCCTGCGCGCCAGGTGCGCGGCGACGCGATCGCCTCCCAACGCCATGAAGCGAGTCACGCCGAAGCGCTGCGGGTGGGGTTGGACCGGGTGGACGATCATCGGCAGCCCTGTTGCGTATGGCTCGGGTTCGGCAGACGGCAAGTTTAGCGTGACCATCGGGGTGCGCCTAGGGGGAGATGGTCCTGCGGCTGGTACGATGCCGAACGTGGATGAAGAGCGCGTCAAGCCTCCTGCGCCGGCCTTCGGATCGGCCGACGAGATCGAGCACGCCGTCCACACCCTGCTGACCGAGATCGGCGAGGACCCGTCCCGCCAGGGCCTGGTCGACACGCCGAACCGCGTGCGGCGCATGTACGCCGAGCTGACCGATGGCTACCGCACCGATCCCGATGCGGTCATCAACGGCGCCTGCTTCGACGTCGAGTACGACGAGATGGTGGTGGTGCGCGACATCGAGTTCTACTCCCTGTGCGAGCACCACCTGCTGCCCTTCCACGGCCGGGCCCACGTCGGCTACCTGCCGCGCGGCCGGGTCATCGGCCTCTCGAAGATCCCGCGCATCGTGGACATGTACGCGCATCGGCTGCAGGTGCAGGAGCGCATGACGCAGCAGATCGCCGGGCTGCTGATGGAGACGCTCGAGCCGCGCGGCGTGGCCTGCGTGGTCGAGGCGCTGCACCTGTGCACCCTGATGCGCGGCGTGCGCAAGCAGGGCGCCACCATGGTCACCAGCTCGATGCTGGGCACGTTCCGTCGCGACGCCCGCACCCGCGACGAGTTCCTGACGCTCATCGGCCGCTCGGCGGGGCACTAGCTCGCCGGTCACGCGCCTGTCCGGCTCGTGCTGCGGCCGAAGCGAGGGCCGCGGCAGGTAGAATCGGCCATCGCATGAACGACCAGACCGATGCCGCCCGTACCTCGCCGATCCGCGTCCTGATCGCCAAGCCCGGCCTCGACGGCCACGACCGCGGCGCCAAGGTGCTGGCCCGCGGCCTGCGCGACGAGGGCTTCGAGGTCATCTACACCGGCCTGCGCCAGACGCCGGAGATGATCGTCGACGCCGCCGAGCAGGAGGACGTGGACGTCATCGGCATGTCGATCCTGTCGGGCGCGCACATGGCGCTGCTGCCGCGGGTGGTGGAGCTGGCCCGGGAGCGCGGGCTGGACGACGTCCTGATCGCGGCCGGCGGCATCATCCCGGACGCCGACATCACGGCCCTCAAGACGGCGGGCATCGACGAGATCTTCGGCCCCGGCACCAGCATCGGCCAGATCGCGCGCTACTTCCGCGAGCACGCGCGCCAGGCGAGTGCCTGACCACGCCGACCTGCTCGGGGAGGTTGCCTCCGGCCAGCGCCGGCCGCTCGCGCGCCTGCTGACGCGCATCGAGAACGGTGATCCCTCCCTGAGGCCGATGCTGCCGCAGCTCTTCGCGGCGAGCCGGGGAGCCCACCTGGTCGGCATCACCGGGCCGCCCGGGAGCGGCAAGTCCTCGCTCGTCAACGCGCTCACCGCGGAGTGGCGGCGCCGTGGCCGGCGGGTCGGGATCCTGGCGGTCGACCCCTCTTCGCCGTATACGGGCGGCTCGATCATGGGCGACCGGATCCGGATGATGGATCACGCCGCCGATCGCGACGTCTTCATGCGCTCCATGGCGGCGCGCGGCGAGCTGGGCGGCCTGGCGGCCACGACCTGGATCGCCGCGGCGGCGCTGGATGCAGCGGGCTACGACCCGGTGGTCGTGGAGACCGTCGGCGCGGGGCAGTCGGAGATCGAGATCGCCCGCCTCGCGGAGACGACCATCGTGGTCGAGGTCCCGGAGATGGGGGACGAGGTGCAGGCCATCAAGGCCGGCCTGCTGGAGGTCGCCGACGTCCTGGTCGTCAACAAGGGTGACCGCCCCGGCGCCGATCGCGCGGCGCGCCAGCTGCGCGCCATGCTCTCCACGGCCGGTGGACGCGTCGCTCGCCAGCCGCCGCCGATCCTGGTCACCACCGCCATCGCGGGGACCGGCGTCGCCGAGCTGGTCGAGACCGTGGACGCGCACCGGGCCACGGCCCGTTCGCCGGAGATGGCGCGCCAGCGCGCCGTCAACCAGCTGCGACGGGCGCTCGCCTCGCTCGCCGCGCAGCGTGCGGAGGAGAGCCCCGCCTGGTCCGCCACGGTGGATGCGGTGGCGGACCGCGACCTCGACCCCGTGACCGCCGCGGAGCGCCTGCTGCACGGACCTTGACAGGGGCGCGCGGTACCCTAAGATAGACCGACAGTCGGTCTATTAATGGGAGCCCAAGCACAGGAACCATGGCCCGCACCGTCAATCCCGCGGCCCACGCCCTGCGTCGCGACGAGTTCATCGACGTCGCACTGCGGCTGATCCAGACGAAGGGCTACGAGCAGCTCAGCATCGGCGACGTCCTTGCCGAGCTGGGCGCCTCGAAGGGTGCCTTCTACCACTACTTCGATTCGAAGCAGTCGCTGCTGGAGGCGGTGGTGGACCGCATGACCGACACCATGGATGCGCTCGTCGGGCCGATGCTCGACGACCCCACGCTGCCCGCGCTCGAGAAGCTGCAGCGCTTCTTCAGCACCACGGTGCGCTGGAAGACCGAGCGCAGGGACCTGCTGGTCGGCCTGCTGGCGGTCTGGCAGTCGGACGACAATGCCGTCGTCCGCAACAAGGTCCTGCGCGGCTCGGCGAGCCGGCTGGCGCCACTCATCGCGCGCATCGTGCGCCAGGGGATGGACGAGGGAGCGTTCGCGCTCGCGCATGCTGACGAGCTCGCCCAGGTGATCGTGTCGCTGGTGTTCGAGTACGGCCAGGCCAACGCCGAGCTCTTCCTCGCCTACCACGGCGGCCAGGGCGATCGCTCCAGGGTCGAACGAACGGCCGCCACCTATTCATTGGCACTCGAGCGAATCCTGGGCCTGGCGCCCGGCTCGCTCACCCTGCTGGACGCGGACGCGCTTCGCGCCTGGTTTGCCTGAGGGCAGAAAGGAAGTCATGGACCCGGTCATCCAGACCGAACAGCTGACGAAGGCCTACGGGTCGCATCGCGGCATCATCGATGTCGACCTGACCGTCAACCGGGGGGAGGTCTTCGGCTTCCTTGGCCCGAATGGCGCCGGCAAGACGACGACCATCCGCACCGTCCTGGACCTGATCCGCCCCAGCAGCGGGCGTGCGCTCGTCTTCGGGATCGAATCCAGCGCCGACCCGGTGGCGATCCATCGGCGCATCGGCTACATCCCCGGCGAGTTCACCCTCTACGACCGGCTGACCGCCGGGCAGACGCTGAGCTACTTCGCGAACCTGCGCGGCGGGGTCGACCGTGGCTACCAGCGTGCGCTCATCGATCGATTTGAGATGGACCCTTCGCGGCGCTTCAAGGAGCTGTCGAAGGGCAACAAGCAGAAGGTGGGACTGGTAATCGCGCTCCAGCATCGGCCCGAGCTGCTGGTGCTCGACGAGCCCACCTCCGGGCTCGACCCGCTGGTGCAGCAGTCGTTCTACCAGCTGGTGCGGGAGACGAAGGAGGAGGGGCGCACGGTCTTCCTCTCGAGCCACATCCTCAGCGAGGTGGAGCGTACCTGCGATCGGGTGGGGATCATCCGCGAAGGGAGGCTGGTCAAGGTCGACACGGTCGAGGGCCTTCGCGACCTGGCGCACCATCAGGTCGAGCTGCGCTTCTCCGGCCCGGTGCCGGCAGGCGAGTTCGAGAACCTTCCGGGGGTGACCGATGTGGCGGCCACCGACCACGTGCTGCGCATGCGGGTCACCGGCGCCATCACGCCGGTGGTGCGAGCGGCCGCCCGCTATGACCTCCTCGACTTCGTGAGCCGCGAGCCGAGCCTGGAGGAAACCTTCCTGGCCCAGTACGGGACCGATGCCGCGGCGTCGGCAGGGGAGGCGGCCCGATGACCACCCAGGCCGCGCCGCTCACCGGCCGCATCTCGCCGCTGAGCCGGATCTACGGGTTCGGCAGCATCTATGGCAAGACCATCCGTGACTCGCGGCTCGCGTTCATCATCGCCGCGGGCCTGCTGGGCGGGCTGGCCCTGGCGATGGGTGCCGCCATTCCCAGCGCGTTCCCCACGCCGGAGGCGCGCCTCGAGATCGACGCGCTGATCGGGAACATGCCCGCCGAGATGGTCACCTTCTTCGGCAAGCCGGTAGGGCTCGGCACCTTCGGCGGCTACATGACCTGGAAATACGGCCTCGTCTTCGTGCTGGTCACCAGCGTATGGTCGATCCTGGCGCTGTCCTCGACGCTCGCCGGCGAGGCGAGGCGCGGCAGCCTGGACATCGTGGCGTCCGCGCCGTTCGGCAAGCGACGCATCGCGGTGGAGAAGCTCGCGGCGCACCTGACGATGATGGCGCTGGCCCTGGCGGTGCTGGCGGTCATGACCACGATCAGCTCGAACGTCTACGGCGACCCGGCGCTGGGCGATCCGGTCTCGCCGCTGTCCTCGATCGGCTTCGCGCTGTGGCTGGGCTTCAACGCGCTGTTTTTCGGCGGGCTTGCCTTCGCGCTGGCCCCGGTGCTTGGACGTGGCGGAGCGGCCGGCGTGGCAGGCATCGCGCTGGCCCTGCTGTGGACCGCCAACGGCCTGGAGGTCCTGGGACCGCTGGCCGTGCTGAGCCCGTTCCACTGGACGGCGGATCACATTGCCCTCACCGGACAGTACGACTGGCCGGGCCTGGCGCTCGTCGGCGTCGCGGCGGCCGCCTTCATGGTGGGCGGCGTGGAACTGTTCAACCGCCGCGACCTCGGCGTCACAGCGGGCATCGGGCTCCCGGCCTTGCCTGCAGGCATCCTCGGCGTGCGCGGGCCAACGAGCCGGGCGTTCGGCGATCAGCTGCCGCGGGCCATGGCCTGGGGGATCGGGCTTGCGGCCTTCGGCGCCACCCTGGCCTCGCTGGTGGGTCCCATGTCGGACCAGATCGCCGCGGACAGCAACCTCCTCAACGCCCTCCGCACCGCCTTCCCGGATCTCGACCTGACGGCCGCCGGCGGGTTCCTGCAGCTGTTCCTACAGCTCTTCTACATCGCGGCCGGCTTCGCCGCGGCCACGTTCGTATCGAAATGGGCTTCCGATGAGGCGGACGGGCGGCTGGAGGAGGTCCTGGCCACGCCGCTGCCCCGCGCCCGCTGGGTCGTCGCCGGCGCGATCGCGGCCCTGCTGGCCGCCGCCGTGGTGACCGTGCTCTTCGCGCTGTCGATCGGGGCAGGGGGCGCATCCGGTGGCGTGTCGGTCGGCACCGCCATGCTTGGCTCGACATCGCTCGGCCTCTACGCAGCGGCGGTGATCGGCGTGGGCATCGCCGTGG